>Ga0307513_10008726_pt1 | contig 12912 bp, 13 predicted proteins | sample 15_EM_MG_FD_202174 | JGI IMG/M metagenome (GOLD analysis project Ga0307513, IMG submission 202174) | Populus trichocarpa ectomycorrhiza microbial communities from riparian zone in the Pacific Northwest, United States - 15_EM | ecosystem: Host-associated > Plants > Roots > Unclassified | place...
AGCACGCCAGAGGTGGCGACGCCGGTGGCTCCTGTGCAGCCGAGAATGACCGAGGCTCAAGAAGCAGAGATGAAAGGCTGGTTCCTCAGGGAGATCTGGAGGGTTATCGTGGAACGTTTGAAAGGTTGGAGAACCTGTACATTCTTCGGAGCTAGTATCCCCGCCGCTAGTCGCCCTGCCGCCAACCTCCCACCTGGCGGTACAACCAATCTCAACGTGGGTAAAGAGGGTGGTGCGAGCACCAAGAAACGGTGGGGAGAGGAGCGCGATTCTTGGTTAAACAAAGGATACGCCCCGTACTGGGGAGCCCAATGGATCGGTGTGTTACCAGGACCAGGACCAGATGATCCGCCAGCTGTCCTTATGGACACCGAATCCAACGAGGAGACGGCGGGTGCAGTCCGATATTAACTCTAGAGGGCTCAATTCGAGTTTGCTCCATTTCTTCCCCTGTATCATAAAACTTGTATCACTCACGTACCTCGCATGACCACCGACGAGATCTCTCTTCCACGCCTTTTTCATTACTGCCCTTATATTGACATCGTAATCTCCACCTGAATTTCGACTTTTTTCGTTTCCTATTCCTGCCATTGAACATTAAAACAAAATGTTTCGGACCCGTTCAACGTGTGTTGAAGGGCAGCTGTCAGTTCAACCTTAGATTACCAAGTCACGCATTTCGGTGGTTCATCTTATCTATGGGCGGGCAGGGGCTAGAACGAGGATATGCGATCAACCATGTATTTAGTCAACGAGGACGAGTGCGGTAGAGGTAGATTGGTGAGCAGAGAACTCTGCATGTGGTGACTGATGTACGCCTAGCATAAAATTCTGCAACGTCGCGTTTGAAGGTGCTATAAGAGACCCAAGTTCGCCAACCCAGGGCATGCCTTTGAAAATTACTAATTGAAATACTAAGATATAGGGATCAATAACCTGCGGGCTGTATCGCTTCTTCGGTATATAAAGCATTGAGAAGGTAGCATAAGCATCGGGTCTCTTGCTTGGGCGTGCTGGATACGTCGAAGGACGGACAGATTACTCCTAGATCCTTCGACACGAGGTGAAAATGTCCCTGCCGTGATCCTAATCGAGGCGATACTGCCATGTTACTTGCGTCCATTTCACAAATCACCTCCCATGTAGGTGAAAGACACACCGTGGAGGATGAAAATCTTAGCAGGATGCATAACTGATACACGGTAGTGGATTAATTGTTGAATCGGTCTTGATACCCACACTTCACGCACTATAGATGGATTAGGTGGCTAATAGGGACAAGAAGAACAAGGAAAGCTTATACTGACTTCAGAGAATATAGTCGACCCTTCATCTGCACTTCGCATCTGAGGAGAATAATATTCAGTCAGAAGGCAAAAGTACACAAGCAAAGCCTGGCATACTTGTTTCTCCATTGTGTAACCTCTATCGTGGCCACATCTGCGGCAGACGATCGTTTCCTGGTGGCGGAAAATCAAGTTGAGTAACGTAATACTTGACAACATGGCCTCGAGGTGCTGACAATTGGCCGCGTTTCCACTGCTTCTCTAAAGCGTGTCTTGCTTTTCCGCTTCTGCCGCAGCTCCGAGGGAAAAGCGTCTTCTCTCGACTGAGTAATGATTTCGATGCTGTCGTATGCTGTTCGAATCGATTCAGTCTCAATTATTAACCGGGCACTTGCTGCTCTTACAGGACATTGGCTCGCGGTGGCCACATTGCTCGCACTTTACTACCTCTTCGCCCCGCGTTGGTAGATCGAGGAGCGTTCCACAGTCTGGACAGAATAACAGGGAGCCTGTAGAACAAATTATTAGGAATACATGCAGAGCTTCAAGTAGGACTACTTTCTAACCGATTTTATATGCCAGTCCGGGCATTTTCCAAGAACGGACGCGGAAAAAGCAAAGCAAGCTTCTTTTCTCGCCTTTTTCTCGCCTTTGGCGTTTCTGCTCCAACAATGGCAACCACTGCACAAGCCACAGGTTATGCACGACAAGCCGCTCGAGCTGCGCTCCACAAGGCACGACCGTCACCAACCGCCGCGCTCGCAAAGCCAGTGAAGAAGCACGAGAGATTGGCGAAAACGTTAGAATGGCTCAACAGGGAACCGAAACCGGTTTTGGAAAAGATTAGCAGCTTGCAACTCACGTACGCGTACAAGAATGATCATTGGGGTGCGAGGTATGTGCGGTCTTGTCTTGTTGGGGCCAGCCATGGCCGTCCTGCGGACGCGCCATATTTCCCCAATGACCTTACGTGTGTGTGCTTTATTAACATCTCGCTGCGCCACAGACATTTCGCAAAAGAGGAACTGCCGCGAATTGCGTATAACAACCCTTCCATCCACATACGCGTCGATCGAAGACTGAAGAAGCCGGAAGAGGCCTGGAAACCTATAATGAAAGTCGGTCTGAGTATGTCCCGGGCCTCCTACTTCCGAGTGCACACGTCGGTTTAGGAATTCTGATCCCTGCGTTCATGTGCAGGTGATGGAAACACGAAAGAGCTGGACATGGAGAAGAAGAGTTCTTTCCATATTCTCGACGAGTTGCTCGCGGTGGACCGAAGAGCTCCCGCGTCTCGGCTGGCATCGAAGAATTCGTCCGAATCTCCGACAGAGACCACAATACCAGAGGGAAGCACCACACCAGCATCCTCATAGACGGGCCATCTACGTATGCATGTATTTTACACCGTATCAACTATTTTCATTGCTCCAGGGCGCGGTCATTCGTACTCTCCGGAAACCATCAAGCTGGAAAGAATCATTCCAGAGGCTGTCATTAAGTGGTAGATCCACAAAAGAGTCATATCACGGCGCGAATACACAATCATGGGATAACATCGTCCACATCTCCACAAACTCAACGGTCATGGGTATGCTATTCTTACTGCGAAACCTTTGATACAATCAATCGTCGCACCATTTCTCCAAAGTCCATAGAACCAAATTTCAACAACGGGGGAATGAAGTCCGGGCTTCACCTGACTTGTACAACTGCTACCAGGCCAGTACGGCGTTGCTGTTTTCTACATCTTCCTATTCATACCTTCTCTTGCGGGTAATCGGATTCCTGAGGCGAGACTGCCCGCTCAGGAACGGGCGCGAGTGGGCCACCCCTTCTCTCTGGAGTCGATGGGGTGGGAAGGATGTTATTACTACTCGCGTGTGTCCCGGCGGTGGCAGTGCTCGCTGCTCGCCTGAGTTGCTCTTCCCGGCTCTCTGCTTGTGACGCCAAATACGAAGGCGGCTCAGGCATCGGGCCGGGCGTGGCGACTATCATACGGTTGATGTCGGTATTGACAGGCTGTGACATTTGCGCGTGGACAGCGGAGTTGGACGGAGACAGAGGAGAGGGAATTGCAGCCTCTGGAGACATATATCCTGGTGGGTAAATACGAGGCTTCGCCATCCCTGAGTGACTGCCACTGTCTCCCGAAGCTGGGGGTGGCAGTATAAACGGTGTAGGCTCAAGCGTATCTTGACCCGGGACTGGAGATGTGCTAGAAAGCTGAGAGAGTTGTCTCACATTCGGAGGTGGGGAATGTAAAATGCCGATCTGACTCATCCTGCTGCTACCTTGACTCAAAGTGCTCGGCGCATCGCTGTGCCGCTTGTTTCGTCTACGTGGAAACACGAAGCGAGCGATCATACTCCGCGAACTGGAGCTGCCCATCCGTTGTGGTTCGTTGGACGATGTCATCGAGGGCGGACCAAAGGTGGGGCCAGCGCCTACAGTGGTGTAAGGGTGTGAATTTACGGCCCCGAGGTGATCCAATGTCCCTGGTGCATACTGCACCAAAACCACCGAACTGTTTTCCATGTTGCCAGTACTATTAGAGGTTGGCGCTGGGGACGATATGTTTGAAGGATAGAATAGATGAGGGCGTTGCGGCACAGGTACAAACATCTTGAGTAGGGGGGGAGTCGGACCTTTTGAGGCAGTAAATGCCATTGCGGACGTGCTGGCACTAGCATCCTCAAACGAAGGCCGTCTCCTTCTCAATATCCACCAAATCAGCACTCCGATGAAGAGAAGCCCGAGCACGCCGCCCACAACGCCGCCCACAATAGGACCGATCTCTGTGTGACTGTCACTTGTTGGAGATTCATATGAGGTAGACGTGGCATTAGATAGAGAGCTCGAGGAGGTGGCCGTTGAAGAGGTTGTGGAAGAAGGCCCTAATGTTTGCCCTATGAGCTTGCCACTGGTGGCGATCTGTTGCGCCTCAGTGCTATTAAACTGCATATTAGTCCAAAGTCTTGCGTCTTCCTGAGCCCATAGTGGTATTTGTACCCCATCGGGTATTGGCCACTTTGACGTGGGATAGCTAGACGACATCTCGATTCAGTCGATTAGTTTGATGCCAGGACAAGAACTTACTAGGTAGATACATCCATTAGACCAGCATTTGAGCAGTTAGTGATCCAGTAAGGAAACCTAGAAGCCATCAGCGTTTGTATCAACCACAGATTTTTTGACGTCGATTCCACCTTGGAGGTGAGGCCCCTTGACATGCAGCACACGCTGAGAGTAAGTTATAGTTTGCAATAGAGCTAGAGATTGTGTCAATGCTGGCAGCGGCCATCATCAGTTATACTTACCATCCGCACTCAGTCGCTGGGGTTAAGGGAGCTTGGTAGAAGACTTGCAGATTTGGCATAGCAGGGACATCCCATACTAGAAGGTATATGATATGAGAAACTGCTGCTCTCCGGATGTCGGCAACTGCGCACGCCAGTTCTCAGGAAGAACTGTGCAACCGACCGGCTAAGGCCAATTGAGAGCCGCGAGCTAGCTGTCGAGATGAAGGCTGATAAAGGAGAAGACATACTCCCGTTGGCACTGCAGGCACCTTGAACATAGGCGGCGACAAGGCAGGGTGAGTAATTTTGCTGGTTCACAGCCCAGTCGAAACTGGAAGAACACGTCGCGGACGTCTGTGGAAGCACCAACGGCCATGCAGAGCAGAATAGACAAGCGTAAGCTCCAAATGCCAAAGTTAGGGACCAAGATCGGAGACGAACCGTGTACTGGGCGTACGCGACATGTTGGGCGCAAATGACGGCAACCACGACGCTCAAAGAGGACGCTACTGAGCGCATTTGAGCAACGGATTCCTCGTCACCGCACAGTGCCCTTTTTCTGTTGCGGATGTGGTGGGAGTCAAGGCTCAAGGCTCAAGCGGGGCGATACAATGAACGGACTGACATCGTCTAATCGCGGGTGGACTCGCCGCGGTGCAACTGTGTCCGACTGTGTACACGGGCTTAGTTTTCCGTATCCTAGCGAACTCATATTACGGGCCCGACAGCGGACAGAAGCGCGACGCACAACGTATGGCAGAATCGAGGAGATAAGCAATCAGCGTACGTATTTAATGCAAGAACTATGCACACTGCCAATTCCACACAAGACGTACAAGCCACGAGCAGCGACAGCCCAACGTGATCGGATGTAGGAGCCCGGAGGTCCCGGTGTTGCTCAATCTTCCGACACTGCCCAACGCTCTATCACTAGCTCTTTCCCAACATCAGCCCACGCTCCTTTCAAGCGCTCGCATTCCATTTTTGCGGTAGCGGCCGCGCTCGGGGGAAGTCTGACAATGACCCTCGCAACGGTGGGTCCAAAGAACAGGCTGGGAGAAGTAAAGGCAGGGGTAGAGTGTATATCGCTCACTGTGTACTTAAGTACCAGCGTGATGGTTAGAAGACCGGGTGCGTTAAGCCAGCTGTCCAGTCCTTTGATCTCCTGCTGCAAACCGACCCCTATAATTCGTAGCGAAACTGTCAGGTGCTTGAGGTACTGATGCTTGCTAGGTGACAGGCCTTTGAGCCGCGGTGCGTTGGTGCTTAGGACCTGCAGCGAAGGAGCCGAGAGCCGCAACCCCACCGGAGTGTCGGACCATACGTGATTGCCGGGATTAACGGCGAGGCTATGTAACTTGGGTAGCTGAGTACCGCCGAGTGTGCCATCGATGGGGAAGTTGCAGTCCTGCACGCTAAGAACTTGCAAATTGGCTGAGCACCCTACCAGGAGGCGGCGACTTGCTCCAGGGTTCGCTTCGGTACAGTTGAAAAAGGTGAAGTGGGTGATATGCTGAAGGAAAACGCGGGGTGACGCATCAATCTTGACGCCCCGGAGATGCAACTCCTGTAGGCTAGTCGATGGACGTCGGAAGGATGGATACCCAAACAGCCCCTGCAGAGCCGCAGATAGCAATACAAGACTCGCGGTCTTTTCTACGGGTCCCATCAGCCATAGGACCCGTAGGTTTGGCGCGGGTGTCCGCATTCGCCATTGCTCCCTTGAAATAATGCTCAAGCGCATCTCCACCACTCTATCCATAATCCCCGTAGTGCTGAGGGCATCTGAGAATGCATTGGATATCAACGGCGAGTTATCCCTCAGGTCGAGATAAAGAGGTGTTGTTGGGCCGCCGCGTTGTAGCCAAGTTGCTATTCTTTTGTTGGGACGCGTACGTCGAGCAAGGGAGGATGGTATCGTTCCGAAGGGGATACAAATACGACTCCATAGACGTCCAGTGACATTGAGAGTAGCAAAACGCCAGGACCTGCAAACAGCGGTAGCGGTCCACGCTACATCCCACTGCGCCTCGAAGAGTTCAAAGACTATTTCGACGATGAGTTCGAAAGGAAGGTTTTGGGCGAGAGAGTGGGTGCCCTCATTTATCGACAGGGCGGCGAGGTCGTTTGTGAGGTTGGACATTCGAAGAGAGGGAAAATGGTGACGCCGCGGTGCTGAAAAAGCTTGACTATATATGTCGCTTGTCTTGTCTGCGCAACAGGCACATCACAACGTCGAAAGGCGCCTCAGTTGGCATTTTGACATTTTGAGCGGCGCATCATCTGTACTGCCTTCCAAATCCGGCAACAGACGACGTCGAGTCAGTAAAGTAATTGTTATTTGAATCGTCAATTTGCAGGGCTGGTTACCAATGAGGACAGGATCATGTTATCTTGGCGCAGTCGCGCGGTCGCACGGCGGGAAACGGTTGGGTTTCCTTTTAAAGTCTGTGCAGTTGCAATGCCACGATCAACGGTGGAAACAGCAGGGTCACGAAGGACGTATTAGACGTTGTTTCGAAGACGCCCAAGTAGCTATCATTGTCTCCGCCAGAGCATGCGATCGGGTCATGGTGCTCTCAGCTTTGGGGTAATCGAGCAGTTCGGGAATGGAGAGCGTGATGGCAATGCAAGAGGGATGGAAACCGCCGCCCTGCTGTGCTAAGGTGCATGACGACCATCTCAGGACTGGAGTTTGACACTGAACCTGTTGAACGTGTCACAGAAGAAGTGCGACGTTGTTCAGGAATCTTAAACCAACTTGCATTTTCGGCAGGGTTGGAGGAAGCTTTGTTTGTCAGCACAACCCCGCTCGCGGTGAGAATGGGACAGGGTCAGCTTAAAACAATGGAATAAATACTAAAAGGACAAAGATGAGTTCCAGAAACTTAATCTGACGATCGACAACAAAGTGGTACATCTAAGATAACAGAACCTGACATAGAAATATTTGGTGGTTTTCTGTCTCAGCTCGTTTTCGAACTGGTTCAGCCCGAACTCTCCGAGTCATATGTGAGTTGGAATTCTGTGCCTGTGAGGTCAAACTGCTGACGCAATATAGACTTGATAATGAGCTCGTCCATGTATATCGGAATCCCTTGTGTGGCAAGCATTTGCCAGCCGTCCTTGTCCTCCAGACAGCTGATGATGTGCCGATCGTCGCTACGATCCTCAACAGCACGGAGGGGTGGGAGCGTATTGTAGGCCTGGAGGATACAAAGGTCAGTGTGAATGTGGTAATGATAGGGGCTCAAGTATCCACCTGCCCGCCTGCTGCCTTGACAACCTTTTCCAGTAGCGGAAAGTTAAGCTTGGCCTGCTTGCTGACATAGAACGTATGTCCCTTGAGGAGGGTCCTCCCTGTCACTTTTGCACGCCGAAGGGCTTCGTCGATATTACAGCCAACTGTTTTCTTGAACTCCGGATCCTTTGTGAGCAGATAATTGTCGGTTGCTGGTGGTGATCGTAAGTACAGAAAGTGGCGCTGGTGACCAGAATGCTCACGTAGGATCCTCCCTTGGGCATTGCTATCAATAACCCATTGGCGAGTGACCACCGGCACGCCATATGCCATCGCACAGAGGAACTTTTCAGTTCGGACGACACGGTTATCGACTACCAGGTGCGTGCAACGAGCAATTTCTTCAATGCGCCTCATGCCCAGTTTCTTCGCCCTCTAGATGTAAGCATATCAGTAACGCAAAGCCACCTGAGGGGGAAACATTGACCTCGATCTGCTTGTCGTCTAGATTTGCAAGGGTGGTGACAAACCGTATCCCTGTATCCTCTCTGTGGCGACAGTCAGCAAGTCTATTACCCCTACCAGCGCAGGAAGCCCACCGTTTAAACCCATTAAAGATGACAGAACCCTCCACGACCGAATCCTCGCCACTCTCAGGTATACTCTTCCGCTTCTTAGGGGGGCGTCGATCAAGAATCTCGTCATGTTCTGGATCACGTCCACGCTTATATAGCGCCCTCTTCCCCTCCCAAGTGCCCATAAGCTGTCCGTGCTTGATCTCCTTCTCAAACCGATTTCGATCCTCCATATCACTCTTGAGCTTGCTGGCAGCTTTGCTCGCCGCTCCTCGCTTCGTACGACCACCATCGGGTTCAAGCATCTCTTTCTCTTTCTGTCGCTCTTCCTTTGACTTGGGGGGCTTTGCCTTACGCTCACTGTACCAGTACTCGTGGTTATTGCCAGAAAGATCGTCCACTTGTGGTTCGTAAGGAGGGCTTTTGTTTTTGGCCGCGGCCTTGGCCGCAGGCCTCGAGTGGGAATCACCAGAATCGGCAGGGTAAGGTACCTGCTTTGATCGTGGCGCAGGTTTTGGTGGTCTAGTGGGCTTTGTAACAGGTAACACGACCACATCTGATTCATCCTCATCGGTCTCTACGCATCCCTTGTTCTCGTCATTCACCGTCTCCACTGCTTGCGCCTGCTCCGTCAGCTTGTTCAACGCCTTGATCTTCACAGGCTTATCGGCGTCCACCCTTCCCTCTCTGGTCGGTTTGCCTGCGCGTGCGACACTACGAAGCTGGTCGAGCGAAAGAGGTTCATTACCCTCGTCGGCTGGATCGTATCGTCGAGACTTCGACTGGGGTTTATCGGTGAACGCCTGAGCGGCATTCTTGCCTTCAAGGGAAATCTTCTTGCGCTTCTTCGGCACGGGTGCAAGGGATAGACCATCAGAGACCGGTTCCTCGACAGGGTGTGGTTGGCGAGCAGCGCTTGGAGGAGACCCTGGTTGAGCGTTTTCGGCGGCGTCGACAGCTTGTTGGTAAGGCTTAGCAGAGGTGGCTTTCGTGGGTGAGGGTGGCTTGAGAATCGACGAGGATGCTTGTACATTTACTGTGTCATGTCTGGGCGTTGAAACATCAGGTCCGGTAATGTTTTCATGCATCCCCATTTCAAATTCCATACCGCTGACCACGGCGGCTTCGACTTCCTCCTGTTCCTGAAAGCTTGATGTGGACACTCGTTTATAATTTTTGACATCCGCAAGTATCTCTCCGGGGCTGCGCTGTTCTCTTCCGGTAGCTAGTTTCCTTCCTGCCTTCAACGGTGAAAGCCCCAACTCCTTAAGCTCGCCCTCGAACGTGATGTTCTCCAACCCGCGGGAGCAGATGGCAAGTTGGAGTTGATCAAATGGGAATGAATGGGTGTAGCGAGAATTTGTGAAGGGAACCATACGCCACTCGGTGTAGCAATCCTCAAGCCAGAGATGATTGACAATTTCAACACCCCATTCATGAGCCTTATCTGTTTTGGGTGTCTTTGTACATGCGACGACGACGAAGGTATCGCTTCGTCTCATTTCCTTGGAGAACTCGGCGCCCATATGCGTAATGAGCACTTTTAGGTATTCGCGAGTCTCACCAGTATAGTTACTAACAGTGATTTTCTGGACCAAAAATAAGCCTCACATGGAGTGTTTCCCAAACAAAGATCGTACCTTGCCAACCAAATCGGGGATTTTCTGTGAGCGAACAGGAAAATGAAGTAGGTGTTTGGCAGGCGAGACGAATGAACCTGAGTACTCGACATGGAAGAGCCACGCTAGTGTACCAATGGTTTTGTGGAGTTGCAGAGCTCGAAGGTATGCCGACCCTTCGCGGTAGCGTGTGACAAGCACATCCACCTCTTCTACCACGTCCTCTTCAAGTAAGGAGGTACTCGCTCGGACAACGATTCCGCCCGTGCGTTCGATTAGGTCTTCCACCGTCTCTCGCCTTCCAGCCTCCAAAGCCAAGGTGGCCGACAAGAGGATCTTACGACCTTGCCACACATTGCCCTTCAGGTCTTCCTTTAGTCGTTTAGAACTTCCACTCTCAGCAAGTTCGATGGCCCGCAATAAGGTCTTCTGATCCTTGCTCAGAATTGGACCTTCGATACTAGTGCCCCCTGGTCGTGCTTTGAGTAGAGAAGGCTCAGGAAACTCGTACGGAACAGTGTCCATGAGGTGCTGCGCCTTGAAGGAGTCGTCGAACCAATGTGGAAGGACAACCTTCATCCCGGCCACCTTTCCAAACTGCATAGCGGTATGATATTTGTCCCCCTCTGGTGAGAGGACGATGAGATGGGAGACGTCCCGTGTAAGGCCTTGCCGAAATTGGCCACCCAAAGCCTGGACGGCAGCACGAATGACTTCATCGTCACCAATGGGTAGATGATCGGTGGATATGCAACAACCTGAAAAGATTTTGGCTGAGTCCGGGGAAAAGTATTGGGGTCTGGAGGAGAGTGATTAATATAACGCCCAAACTCGAGGAAGACAGCGAGAAATGCCCAGTAAGCCTTTGTCCATCCATAGTGGGGACAATCGTGGAGCATTGAAGCATGGAGTGACTTATCGCCGTCCGCCATCGAGAGAGCGGATTCGGTCAGGGTGGCAAGAATGTTCAATGGACTGGAAGCACCCAAGAAATCAAGATGAGATAGTCGTATCACTCACTCGCATTTAGCACCACAGGTCAGTGATCTTTCCAACCAAGTCGTCTGCAAAGGGCATCAGTCAGCGAAGGCAAGTCTAACTACGAGAAAGTAATGGGACACACGGTGACAAGTGCATCCTTCTGGGCATCTTCAGATCCTTCGAATACGAGGGAATCTGTCAAGACGTGCGTCGCTTCGCTCATTGATTTCGCCTCTGTCGCGCCGTTTGCTTCCAACACCTGGACAAGGCGCTCGCGCTGCAAGGCCAGGGTCGGGGATATTTTGTAGAGTACACCATCGAATGATCTGCGGGTCGCCATCGCAAACCGGCGCTGTAGTTGCGAAATATGACACCGCGTTCGGGTCCAAATCGTGCGTGACACCACTTCAAACTCCGCCTGATCGAGTCGACGGCTGAACTGGTCCTAGAAATGCTAGGGAAATCGACTGATATCACTTCTCGCAGAACCATATGTGTCCTTGACGCGCGTTGAGCGGCGTTTTGGGATATTCGCTTACAAGCGCGAGGCGCGAAAGGGCACAAAATGGGATGAGGCAAATTGACAATTCCTTACTCAGTGTTCCCTGCGAGGGCCAAGTTAGTCTTAGCGTCCTGTAAAGCTCACCCAAAAATGTCAAATTTCAATACAGTATGCTCCGAATCTGTGGTGATGTCGGGCGAGGGCAAACGCACTTTAATTTCACGAAATCTACGTATACTCTCGAAGCGAGAATTTCGCAACAGGGCTATACGCAGATTTTACAAGAAGTTCCCATAGGTCACCTTTAACTCCGATCTTCCTTGTGTTGCCAAACAAACCGAAGAGGTAGGCACTGTCTGCTCTGCGTTCCTCCAGGGATCTCACAAGAGGTACTGTTCAGAAAAGGGTGGACAAGCCGTTAGGGCACCAGCCATGTACGAGTACATAGTGCGAATGACGGTCATTTCGGAGACGATCGATTTTCGGGAGGAAGTGTTGGAATACTAGCAGGGAGTCGAACACCGGTCTCTGCCTATCCAGACCACTGGACCGATAATGGGTGAGGAATCACCACTCAACAGGAAGCGGAAGTGCTGCGTCGACTCTTGAGAAAGGCGTGAGGGAGAGACATCTAGCAGAGAATCAGACTACAGGCTTGTCTTCCAACCCTATAGAATACATAGGAGTCGACATCGGGACGAATAGGGGACGATGGAACGTGAATTTGTGAAGGAAGACGGTTGTATGTGGATCGGGGAGAACCACATAGGATGGGAAGAAAAATCGAAGCCCAGAGCTCATATAGAGCATCACCGTGAGGAATGAATTATTAAGAAGCGCTAATCCAACATGCGAAGCCTTTTTTCGGATACGATATACGAGTCTCGTGGCAAATAGGAGGGATCGTTCGCGCCTGGAGAACAAACTCTATGGAGAACCGGAAACCGGACTATCCATTTGTCATGAGCAGTCAAGACTGCGACATATGAACTACAGTTGCACAGTTGCAGGACTATCGGATTGTTATACCCTTCCGGTGCGCATTCGTGCGTCTTCCCCTGTCGCGTCGCACTTTAATGGGAGACGGCCAATTGCGGTGTGCTTGTGACTCTGGAATTCTCGAGGATGGGTGAACGGTCTGCACCAGGCACGTGCTCGGCATAGAAGGATTTCGACCATTTACTCGAAACGTTTGAAGCCCTCCGTTACGCAACTGGTGCTGGTTGAAAGGAAAGACCGAGCTCGCCACTGGTTTGTTCATATGAGCCGCGTCTCCCTTGATTGAACCAGATATGGTGGTAATAGCCTAGGAACCTTGGGCATAATACCTCTCCCAGGATGCCACACCTACTGCATTGAATCACAAAGTGATAGAGCAACTTCTAGACGCAGGGAACGATAGA
>Ga0307513_10008727_pt1 | contig 12911 bp, 8 predicted proteins | sample 15_EM_MG_FD_202174 | JGI IMG/M metagenome (GOLD analysis project Ga0307513, IMG submission 202174) | Populus trichocarpa ectomycorrhiza microbial communities from riparian zone in the Pacific Northwest, United States - 15_EM | ecosystem: Host-associated > Plants > Roots > Unclassified | place...
ACTTTTCAACAGAAGATGAAAGCAAGCATCAAAATTTGGAAAACCAAATATCACAATTGGCTTCTTCAGGGCATAAAATAGAGACCAACAAAGGAAGGTTACCGTCTCAAGCTGAAATTAATCCCAAGGAAAATACAAGTGCAATGACTCTTAGAAGTGGTTAGGAAGTGAACATTCCATTATTAGATGTAGTCAAACAAGTTCCACAATATGCCAAGTATCTCAAAGAGTTGTGCACCAACAAAAGAAGGTTGAATATTGATGAGAAAATAAGGATTGAAGAGATCGTGTTCGTAGTCATACAAAGGAAATTGCCTCAAAAGTGTAAAGGCCCAAGTATGTTCACTATACCTTATGTGATTGGAAAACGTAAGCTAGAAAAGGTTATGCTTGATTTGGAAGCATAAATTAATGTCATGCCACTGTTAATTTACAAGGATTTAAATTTGAGACCTTTAAAAGAAAGGTACTCATTTAATTAGTAGATAGGTCTAATTCATACCCAGAAAACGTTGTTGAGAATGTTCTAATTAGAGTAAATGAACTGATTTTTCCTGTGGATTTTTATATCATTAACATGGATGGAGAGTTTGCTTCAAATCCAACTCATATATTGTTAGGAAGACCATTTATGAAAACAACAAGAACTAAAATCGATGTGCATAAGGATACTTTATCTTTTGGGTTTGATGGAGAAATAGTAATATTTAACATTTTTTATGCTATGAAATATTCAAAACACTCTGAATTTATTTTCCATGTTGATGTAATGAACCCCATTGTGCAACATGATTATGAGCATAATTTCTTGAAAGATGAGTTAAACTTCGTTTTACAGCATAGCAAGACAGATAGAGATGCAAGGCTGGAGAATAATAAGGACATCAAAGAAGCAATTATATCTTTGCATTCACTACTTAAAATGCCAAACAAGTTGGATAACTCTCCTTTACAACTACCAAATTCTTATGAAAAGGTTTTACCTTTTGTTAAAGAGGCCCCAAGGCTGGAATTAAAGTCTTTACCCAAACATTTAAAGTATTTGTACTTGGGAGAGAATGAAACCCTGCCAGTAATTATTGCAAATGATCTAACCGAAGTCCGAGAAGGTAAACTATTGAGATTTGTCTAGCCAAAGATAATAATAAAAAAAGGCTCTTTTGGGAGGCAACCCAAGCGTGGTATTGCACCACGACCAATAAAGATTTTTTTTTGTTTGTTTAGTTCATTTTATTGCTTTCTCCATTTTCAATATTGTTTAATTTAAATTTTCTCCACCATATTTTCTCCATAGACTATATTCCTTTAGTTAGAACTACAGGGCACATTGAAGGACATACTGTTTTTCAATTGCTGAATCAGCCCTCAATGATTTAGCTATACAACATTGCTCAAAATGGAACACATTCAGGGTAGTTTTCTTTACTTTCTCATCTCTCTTTAGTACGGTCATTGAGGACAATGTCCATATTAAATGTGGGGGTATTTAGGGGCTTTCTATGTTGGTGGCATTATGCTATGTTTTTAACATTTCTATATATATGGCATTATGCTCTACATGACAATTCTAATATGCATGCATCTTCATGTTTTAAAATCAGCTAATTGGGGGTTGTTTGTTGCAAACATAATTTTCATATTTGTGGGACAAATATTTTTTTGTGGTGGAGTTATTTCAATGTCTTGATTGTTAATATCATTAACGAATTCTCAATTGAGCTCGTAAAAAATTCATAACATGATTGAATGATGATTTTGCTTTTTTGTTTTAAGTTATTTAGTCAAGCTATTTTTTTATGATTAAAGTAACTGGATTTAGTAGACACAGGCTTATTAGACTTTGAGCCTTATGACCGACACATCTATATTGGTATCTATTTTTCTTTCATGTGTGATTTTCTTCCATTGATTTTATTTCTCTAGAACTTGCTTAGATTCTAATTAAAACCATACTCTTACATGCATGTATGAACATGATTAAAACATTCTTTGTTATGTACCTTATATAGCCTAGCAACCCACCTTTGGATAAATTTTTCCCTTGAGACCCCTTTTGAGCTGAAATACTTTTTCTTTGATTATAAACCTTCATTACAAGCCATAAACCAAATAGTGTCTTACACAAGTCATAGAAGTAATGGAGCATCATACATCATTATACAACCATGGGAATATATGAAATAAGTGTGGGGGTGTCTTAAATTCAGAAGTGGCTATGTTAGGTGTAGGGAAGAAGCTTTCACTTTAAAAACAAAACAAAATGCAAACCACATGATAGTATGATGGCATATTGAAGAATTTGTTTTAACTTTTATATTTTTTATTCCTAAAAAAATCTTCTAATGAAGGTTTGAAGTTTTAGAAGGGTAAAGATTATCCTTTAGTTTGAACTAAAATTTTGTTTTGTTGAACGATCAAAAAGGATAATGCAACTTTAATATTTGCCAAGTTCAAAATGGCTAAAGGGAGTGTTTAATATTCTATATCTTGTTTTGGGGTATTTTGTTTCATTGGTTTCAACAGCTTTTAAGCTACATTACCAAAGATTTCCTACCTTAAACAAAGCCATATTACAACCCTTGAGAAGACCTTATGATTTATGAAATGCATGTAATCTAAATGGTGGAGAATAAGATGATTTGCAATCTTATGGTAGATCATTTCCATTGGAATGAACTTGAGTGAAACACTAATCTTTCAAACACATGAGAACTGAGTGATTATTCATATGAGGTCTACTATTTGGTTATCTTATTTTGAAGTAAAAATGCTTGATTAGCAATACTATTTTGATTAGAATGTAAACCCTAGATATAAATTCATCATAAAATTGGAGAAATATTTTAAATTGAGTAAAGAAACTAAAATGAATGATGTGTGAATTTTGATAAATTGACACGAATATATGTATATATAAAAGGTAAGGATACAAAAATTGATCCGAAATCGTTTCTTGTAAATGTTTGATTAAGAAATGTAAACCTGATATAACTTAGAAGTTCTATAAAATTTCTAAAGGAAGTGTATAAGGAAATTAAGCAAATAAAATACAAAAATTAAGGATTTGATACTTGCAGTAAGAGAATGGATACTTTGAATTATAAAAAAAATAAAAATATTTATAACACAAATAACTCTTGAAATTTTTTTTCTTTTCTCTTATTGATTTTTTTTCATACTGTAAAAAGAAAATAATAATATTATTTATTGTTCTTTTCTCTTATTTTTATATTTACTTTTTTATATAAATTTTTGATATTTTGTTATTGGTCCAGTTGAGTTGGGTCATGCCCCAGAAAGACCTAAAATTGCTTTGGGTCCTACTACGACTGGACCCAACAACCTTGGCTTCTACTACGAGCGTCTGGTTCTTCTTCGTTTCCTCCTCTCTCGCTCTCTCTCTCTCTCTCTCTCTCCCCCCTGTTCGTATTGGAAATAATTTGAAGCGGATAATCCAAAGGAGCGGTCGGGCCTGGTCTAGTCAGGTTTTGCGGTTATTCTTGTTTTGTGGTTTCAGGATTTTCTGGTAATTATATTGTTTGGTTGTGAAAAGATGGTAGTTTTACTGTTTGGCTGCTGAGAAAATGAAGGAAAAGTCAAAAAGATTGTACCCTTGAAATTCAGAAAAATGGTTAATGAACAAATTTTTAAATATAGAAATGCCAAAATGCCAAAAAAAAAAAAGGGTTTAAAATGTGAATTAAATTTTAATGGAATTTATGAGGAAAGAAAGGTATTAGGGTATAAATTAATGAATTTCGATAATGCCTGTTGAAAATTGGTATTAAAAATATACCGGGACGGGGGAAATGATATCCGATAACTATAAAAGTTACTATTTGAAGGGATAGTGGGAATTTGATAATGTTTTCCTATAAAAGGCTTTGGTGCATCCGGAATGGGGAGGATTGAGAGGGAAGAGAGGAGAAAACTCCATTTTCTCTTGAAAAATCCTTGAAAAACCTAGAGAAAAACATGAAAAAGAAGAGAGTTAGTGATACTAAAGGATTTGGGCAACAAAATCACGTAGATTTAAAGTGTTCTTGAAAGAAAAATTTGGGGATAGAGTGAGAGGGAAGGGGCGGCAACAGCAAACAAGGAAGAAGAGGTGGGGAATCCTTGATTTGTTAGCACTTGGAACCTAGATCACTCCTTAGTAAGGTGTTTCATCATTCATTTAACAAGTTCTTTCAATATTTGTTAAGTTTCCATTGATTTTTCATCAAATTAAGGTTAGGGTTCATGATAAATTTTAGGGGAAATGAGAAATATATTTAAATTGATGTTTGTGACATGTAATAGGATTGAAATGAGTTGAAATAGCAAGTAATTTTGAAAGGAAATTAGGAGTCCCTTGCCAAGTGTGTGGTCGACCATTGATAAAATAAGAGGAAAAGTGTTTTATTTGAGTCATTAGCTTGATGATATGTGTTTATATGAATTAAAATGATGATAATGCATGAAGGTATAACAATGAAGGTATTAGAGAGGATTGAGAAGAGTGTTGATTGATAAGTTAATGAAATTAGAAGAATTGTCTACAATTGTGATAAGTTGTAAAATGATGATAAATTGGGTAAGCTAGCTCTTAGAAGGTGTATTTGGCAACATTATAGTGTATATAACATGGCAAGGAATTGATTTTGAATAAGGATAAGTTAAATTGGTAATGTGTAAATGTTACGGAATTTGTCGATGAAACTAGACAGTTTCGACTCTTGGTCTTCCAGAGGGAATTCAAGTATGAAAATAAGGGAATTTAGACTAGGTCTGTTTAAAGACATTGTAGCCTTGGATGTTAGCTATCCAAGAAAGTTTACCTTGCATAATTTGGAGTTTCAAAACTCTTGTTATGGGCTAATAACCGATAAGGGGTTGGGACAAACCCTACTAGACAATTGGTCATCTTCTCGATAATGGGTAATTTTGAGGGATTTAGAAGTAGAATTGGGTTCTTCTCCCTTCAGTGGACTTATAGTCCTGTGTCTTAGTGTTTTGAGGGATTAATTCAAGCCTCAAACTGAACTATATAATGTTAGTTATGGATGAAACACAAACTAGTGTTCAAATGAGGAATTACGCTGATTGTGATGTTGGTTTGCATTTTTATTTAAGAACCTAAGGAAAAGGATTTAATGGGAACATGAGATGTAAATTTAATAAATATGGATAATAATGAATGAGATGATTAAAGAGAAATTTGTATAGATTTTGGATTTAGAAGAAATAAACGCTCATGAGTAATGACGTGGTATGCTTGTTGATGCAGAGAAAATTACAGGACCTAGACAATAGCCCAGGACTACCAATCAAGCTTTTATAGCAGGTAATTACCCAACACCTATGCTTTCTATTTTCTACTATTTTAAATTGTTTGGCATGTTAGTGCTTTGAACTTGGTAGTCTATGTATATGATGTTAATAAGAAAAATAAAAGGGGATCGATACGAATGGTAGGTTGAGATGACATTGATTAGCTATTCGGGTTTGGATAGCTCATGGTATCAATGGGGTTCCATTGGTGCCAACATTCCTTAAATTTATTAGTCGATTCGAGTAATTGGGTGACTAATGATGTTAGTAAAGATTACTAACATTGGCATGGTTACTCCCAGTTAAGGGAAAAGATAAGTGAATTAACTATTCCAGGTTGGGAATAGTTAACTATATCAATGGATTGCATTAGTATCGACAACCATTTCTAGTGTGATTAGCTACTCTGGGTAAGGAGGCTAATGATGTCAAAGGTTCTTGACATCGGCAACTTTGATGGTAAACCAGATATGGATAAGAATTGATTAACTATTACGGGGTAGGAATAGTTAATGATATCAATCGATTGTATTGATATCGGCACTTGAATGGAATTGATTAGTCTAACCTAGTATTGGGAGACTAATGATATTAATGAGATTTATTAGTATCGGCAATTACCTTTTGAAAAATGAAAAAGAAAATATTGATTAGTTATTCTGAAAGAATGGGATAAGCTAAAGATACAAAGAGAAGAATATCTTGATATCTAGTGATAATTGATTCATAAGAAGATGTTTTCGAAACTATTGAGTTGTATTGAGATTTTCAAGATAAAATTATTTTCGGCAAATGGGTTAGGATATTAGATGGATATTGGTAATAGATGGAAAATGTATGTTGTAAAATAGGTATATGCCTAATTTTATGTATCAAAAGAAATGTCATGGAAATTATTACTTGTCGTTGTTATTGTTTGTTACTATCTTTTTATATTTATATGTACATTTTAATTTCTGTTTTCAGGTCCATCAGGATCACGTCAAGAGTGATTTTAGTTTAGTTACCTTTTACTTTTGGCCATGTAGTTATTTGTAAATTAAGAGATTTATCTCCTAAAACTTGAAATGTAATATTAACTTGTAAATTTGGATGTATAACTTTAATATAATGTTAGTAATTCTAAGTATCTATTTAACCATGCATGTTTATAGTTGAAATCGAATCCTTCACTTGAATTATATTATATGATGTTATTATGCAAGATATAGTTTATGTGATGATATTATGTAATAATTGAATTATGCATTATTATTTTGTGAACTTGAATTGTATGAGGTTATTGAATAAGGTATGTTGTGTTGATGAGGATGGATTGGGTTGAGATCCAGAATGATTAGATCGGCTTGTGAAATGAAATTAAAAGTGTAATATGATTTTGTCAATAACTTGGGACATCCTGATATAGGAAAAACTCCACTGAAATTTCAGTAGAAATTTGGGGAACCTGTATAAAAAAAACATTTTATGAAATTTTCATTTACTTGTAGTGTGTTATGATGGTTTAAGAGTTTAATTGTTGTTTGTTGATGGCATTGTATTTTTTACATTGGAAAAGTAAAATTGAAATTTTACTCGAGGACGTGCAAAAGCTAAATGTGGAGGAATTTGATAAGTGCATAATATATATATGTTTTTATTCCTTTTACACTATGTTTTTTAATGTATTTTAAGCTTATTTAAGCTTATTAGAAGTTATTTTTATGAGTTTGGCATGCCTAAGAGACTTTTTGAATTAATTGCTAAAAGATAAGAATTTATACATTTTATGTTTCGGACCTTGCTTCTTATGACAGGTTTTTCACCGAGTTATAATCTCAGAATGTGAACGTGGGCTGATAAATTTTTAAGGCATTATTTGTTATATACCTTATATAGCCTAGCAACCCATTTTTGGATAAATCTTTCCCTTAAGACCCCTTTTAAGCTGATGGACTTTTTATTTGATTATAAACCTGCATTACAAGTTGAAAACCAAACAATGTCTTACCCAGTCGTAGAAATAATGGAGCATCATAAATCATTATACAAGCATGGGAATTATGTTCATGCTTATTGAATTGTTTTGAGATGGTATATATGTGCTTTGTAGTTTCTTTCTATCCATAACGGTTGTTAAACTAAACTCTATATTTTTAAGCTTGAATGAAAATAGTAGATTACGTATCAAATTAGGCAAAATAAGTACTTGAATGTCAAGAAATAAAGTTGAAAATATCTCTTCTCACAATCTAAAACAATAATGGAACAAAACTCCTCTGAACCGAAAGCCAAAGTTAAGTTCATAACTGCTAGAAAATTAACAAAAACAGAGAAAAAAGAACATTATAGAGAAGAAGAAGAGGGTTGTTTCTACGGTGATTTGCTTCCTTTATTCCCTCATTTAGCTGCTGTCTTTCATTAGAATTCCTCTTCTAATTAGGAGTCCTTAATGTTACTTAATTCCTTCTTCTTAATCCATCAGAATTTGTTTCGAAAACTGACTATTTTGTTGTCACAACTCTACTATAATTTAGACTATATTGTAATATAGACTTTTATGCAACCTAGGCTTTGTTTCTGACTTGATTTCTTGCAATATCCAGACATTCTAGTTGTATTCTTTCATTCATAGAATGTTAGAGGCTTGATTTTCTCCTTTCTTAGATCCTAAGGCCCATTGTTTTTATGTCAGACTCTCAGTTGTAGGGAGATGCTCGACACCGTTAGTTTCCTCATCAAATCAGGAGACTAATCCCGTCCTTCAACTTGCATCCAAATTTTGGCTTTTAAAATGATTTTATCTGACCTGACATCCTTCATAAACATTATAGTCTTGGATGTGTAGATGATTTTGGGATTTTTAATTGCATAATTTTGATATCTGAGGCTCAAGATATGCCCATTTGAATTTGTATTGTGAAACAAAGAATTCTGTTGCAAGAAGGATTTTGACCCGATTTTTCAGGTCTGATTAGAGGTCCAAATAAGCTCAGATTTCTTCCTGTAATACCTTCCTAGAAAGCTTGATATGTGTACTTGAACTTTATTTATCCTACGTTCACATTCTAAAATTATAACTCAGTGAAAAACTTGTTACAAGAAGTAAGGTCCAAAACATAAAATACAGAAACTTTTATCTTTTAGCAATTAATTCACAAAGTCTCTTAGGCATGTTAAACTCATAAAAATAACTTTCAATAAGGAATAACAATATTTATATATTTTGCACTAATCAGTTAGTAAGTCACTTACTCTCACAAACTTTAACTTGTATTTGTTCAAAGATCTACTATTAGAGTTCAAGGACTTAATGACCACTTTAATGGCTCGATCAGAATTTGTTACCTTCTTAGAACTGTATAGTTATTTCTAAGCCATGAATTATGAAACAATTATGACTTTTGTATTATCTTCATTAGATCTATATATGCTGATGACGTGACTACTCCTTGGCCAACATTGCTAGATAATCCACTTTTACTACCAATTCTACTACCAAACGTAAGAAATTTAACTCTAATTCCTTCTCTAGTCAAAATGGCCTTTTCAACATGAGGTGTTACATAAATCAAACTTTTCTTATGTAACATGTTTGTGAGCTGAACTCTTCTCGCATAACTTTATACTTCCTCAAAAACCATTTTTCTTGCCCTCTATGTTGACAAAATGATTGCCAATCATGTTCCAACACCTCGTCACCACGCCTACAAATCAAGCACCATTTAACTGACAAAGCAACCATGGTCACACATCAACATCAACAATTAAACGATCCAAATTACATTATAAACATGTCATTAGAAACAGATTTTATAACACTTTTACATATACACCATGAACAATTCTAAATCACATCACATGCAAAATGTCAAAACAATTTTATGATGTTATACACATTATAAACACCAATCTAAAAATTTAAATCTATGAATTTAAAAATAAAATTGAGTAAGTTGCGGGAATCCCCATATATATTGCGACAAATGCAGAGCAATGATAATAAGAAAGTGAGTAAAAATACCTGCGATTAAAAATTTATCTGGACTAAACTGTAAATAAGTAAGAAAAGGGGGCATTTTGTAAATAGAACAAAAACAACCCCTCCCTCTTTTTAAGAACAAGACGACTGAGTATAGAGAGAAAAAGGAAGAAACTTCTTCATTTCCCTTCATCTTTTCTTGTTCTTCCAAATCTGAAAGACTAGGTTGGTTTAGGAAAGGATTTAAAGAAACCAAGTGAGTCTAAACAGAGAGAAAGACATGGGTTGTATAGTTAGAGAGAGTAAGGAGCAATTTTTGGAAGAAATAATGCAAGTAACAAGGCAAACTTGGTTAATTGGTGGTGGTAAACTATTTTTCTCGCTTTAATTTTGTTTATATTGTAAAGTTTTGATAAGGATTGAAAATCCTTAAATTTTATACTAGTTAGGGTTTATGTTAAAATAGTGTTGCAAGAAAATATTTGTGTATTGATAGAATTATTTTGGTTTGAATGATATAGTTAAGAAAGTAAATGAAAGAAAATTTCAAATCAAATGTGGTTTTTCTTTCATGCTAGAGGCGGACCATGGGTAAAGAAATGGTGGGGTGGAAATTTTAGCCAAATAATGTTAATACTATTGTTTAAAATTTTGTTAGTAAGAAAGATTGGTTTAGGTTACAGTGTCTTTTAAAATTTTAAGAAATTGTAAATAAGAAGTTACTACATTGAGAGAATTTGGTACTAATGTTTTGGATGTAATTTAAGAGAGAATAGTATGAAAAATATATACATGACAAGTATACATGTATGTGTTTAAATAAACTCATAATATATGGAAAGCTTTAGTGTGAAAAGTGTAAATTCGACTACTTTAAACGATGGTGTTGTTAGGAGGTTCATTTGGAGTGGAGCTGATACTCCCGGGAGCATGCGTCCTACGAACTCAAGGTAATGACTCGCCCTTACCTCTTAAAATTTTACTATTTCCAAATTTATGAAAAGTTATTATTTAAACATTAATTGTTAGTTTTGAAATGATGAAAATAGACATTGAAAAAATTGATTTGCCTTTGAGGCGGGATACCATGTTCAAGAAATTGATTTTCCTTCGGGGCAGGATAATGTGTTCAAAGAATTGATTTTCCTTTGGGGCAATATAATGTGTTCCAAGAACTTATTTGCCTTTGAGACAGGATAGTATATTCCAAGAATTGATTTGCCCTTGGGGTGAAATGGTAAATTCCAAGATTTGAATTTAGCTTTAGGAGGGTTATTGAGAATAATTAAGGAGGAATAAATTTGAATGTATATGTAAATATTACAAGTGATACATGATGAACTGTATAAATTAGTCGATCGTTTGAGATTACTATGTGATCCGGTGGACCGATTCATAGGAGGAACAATAAAATTGGCTACTATCTAAATCGATCGATCAAATTGGTCGACCGTTAGGGACACTAGCAATATTAGTAGTAACTGATTGACCGATTGGTTATGTCATATGAACCGGTCAACCGTTCCATCTGACAATGAAGTACTATAATATTTATTATTATTTAAATTGAAGTATTCTATAAATAAATGCTTATTAGAAGGAAAAAAAAACTATGAGTATACATAGTTTACTTGATCATAAAAGTGGGGTCGTTACATTTGGTATCAGAACATGGTTATGATTCAATAGATTTGCTAGAATTGGAGAAGTGATTGATAAATTTTGTGCTATCATTGTTATTGTATGGGATGGTTAGAACAAGAGCAAGAGCGAGAGCTCGGACTCATCCATTGCCCAATGAGGTAAGAGGGAGGGCTCAAGATGCAAAGAATGTATATTGCTTCACTCTCCAGTAACACCTCCCTTATCGATGCAAAGGGAGACACCTTCACTCATGGCTCAGGAGACTGAAGGGTTTACAGGAGGACCCCTGATGCAACCATATTATTTTATAGTTTTACCCAAATTTACCTAGTATTTTGCCTATGTTTTATATATATAATGCATTGATATTCTTTGTTTTATGTTTTGAATGCACTTTTGGATATAAGATTCAAAAGGAAGTAAATTGGAGAATGTTTTACGCAGAACGTGAGCTCTAGAGGTCAAAACGAAGTGATTTTAGTGGCATTAGAAAGATAACATCCATACCTTTCTGTACATATATGGCAAGAAAAATAAAAAGAGAAAGAGCATAGAGATCGCAGCCTTCAAAGACAAATCTCGTATTCTATCAATGTTGACATTTGGCTATTCCGACTTGAATATCTTGAGCTAGAGAAATCAATTTGATGCAAACTCAATTGTTTTGGATTTCTGACTCAAAGACTTATCATCATACCAAATATCAGCAAAAAACGAGATCATATGAGAGAGACATGATTTTTCTAAGATACCACATGAATTCTGCCAGCAGACAGGTTTTGTGAAGAAAATCGTCCAAATTACTTCCCAAAGCATCCAAACCGATATCCAAGTCTTTATTTCGGCAATTTAACTCTTATAAGTCCAAAGTCAAAGTTTGAGGACTTTATGCAAGGCTATTTCTCCTTTTTTAGAAAAATAATGATTGAACTACTTAAATGTAAATTGTCTACTTAGATAAGGACTATTTTGTAGGAAAGAGATATTAGAGTTTCCTATCAAATAAAAAGAAAGAGAGAAAGAAGGAGGGGGCGGCCAGCCAAGAGAGAGAAAACGCACATTCCTCTAAAACAAACCTGAAATCATGCATTCTTCTTTCTTTTTTATTAGTTGTTCAATAGACATGTAAGGCTAAACTCTTTTTCTTGGTTGCAAGGACACGGAAACCTTCGGACTGTGAGATTTATTTTACCTTTTCTTTTCAGTTTATATGATGAATGACTATATTTATTTTCCTATGCTTATTTCTTAGGATTGTTTATTTTAATTGCAAGAGCGGACTCTAAGTTATTATTGTGAACAATCTATTGCTAAGTTTGCTATCAAAACCGGAGTTGTGATATATGAACTTGAGAAGCAACTAAGTTAAATAATCATAGCGGATCTATGTTATTAATCTTAGGGAAAACATTCGATCAAATCAAACATGAATTGCGGACAGTTATGTTGTCTAGATTAATCAACTTATCTAGTTCTTAAGGCTGCCATTGAATTTTAATTACTAGTGCGGACACGGTGATTGTTTGATGATTAGAGTTAGTTATACGGCGAATCTGTTAACTAACCAATGTTAAGAAAAGATAAGGATTGATGTTTCGTTTCAATGATAATTTAAGTGATAATTTATGTTTTAAATTCCTTCACTTATTTTGTAATATGTTTGTTTGATATTAAGAAAAAATATTTGTATATTGTTGGAACATTGCTATGATATCATGATCACACAAATCAATTACCCTAACTTAAACAAATAAGATAGTATAAAGCAAGTAAGGGGTTGATGCAACCATATTATTCGATAGTTTCACCCACATTTAACTAGTGTTTTGCCTATGTTTTATATATAAAATGCCTTGATATTCTTTATTTTATGTTTTGAAGGCACTTTTGGATGAAAGATGCAAAAAGGAGTAAATTGGAGATAATTGACAGATTTGACCTTCAGTCGATGTTTTGTGCAGAGCGTGAGCTCTAGAGGTTGAAATGAAGTGAT
>Ga0307513_10008728_pt1 | contig 12909 bp, 21 predicted proteins | sample 15_EM_MG_FD_202174 | JGI IMG/M metagenome (GOLD analysis project Ga0307513, IMG submission 202174) | Populus trichocarpa ectomycorrhiza microbial communities from riparian zone in the Pacific Northwest, United States - 15_EM | ecosystem: Host-associated > Plants > Roots > Unclassified | place...
CTACTCAGTCCAGTTCGTTATGCGTTCAACTACAAGGAGTTACCCTATAAGACCGTGTGGATCGAATTCCATGAGATCGAGCCGGTAGCGAGGAAGCTCGGTGCAAAGCCGACAAAAATCAAACCCAACGGGTAGGATTGTACCATTGATCCACCTCAGCAAACACGACAAAATAACGGCGTGATAGGGAACCTTGGTACACGGTCTCATTCATCCGTGACCAATTCACAGGCATCGTTATATCCAATTCGTTCAACATCGTCCAGTATTTGGACAAGCAGTACCCCTCATTGCCCCGTGTAGTCATCCCGGGAACCCTCGCCTCCGAGACCGCATATTGCAAGTACTTCTATTCGGCGGTGCGGTGCAAATGGCCGAGGTCCATGCATCAGGACACGTACGAAACCATCTCCCCCGAGTCTGCTGCCTTCATCAAAGAATCGAGGGAGGTAATATTCGGAGACAATTTGATTAACATCACACTCTCCATCTACGAGAAGGCGGAAGGGATTTTCCTCAAAGGAAGTAAACCGGGGTGGGGGGATTTCGTACCGGCCTCGTCATTGTTGTGCATCAAGCTGTTATACGGCGGAGATTCGAAGGAGTGGAAGTACATTGAGACGTGGCATGAAGGCAGGTGGGTTAAGTTGATCAAAGACCTAGAACCGTATGGACACATCGACGAGTGAAAGTCGAAGCGCAACCACAGCCTGATCTGTAGCAGAGCCGTAGCTGCTGTACCCACGGCAATGTCCGTCAATGTGATAGCAGTATCAACAGGCCAAGTCGACAGAGAAACCATGATAGCGGAAGAGAACTTGGGTGTGTTCCACCATTGCGCGGCGGGCGGTCTAGGATGGCACCGGGAAGGCCTGTGGCGGCACGAATCTTGCATTGCGGCGCCTAAATCCGTGATTGGCATGGCCCTATCAGCCGTACGACGGAACTGCCCTAAGCGCAACGCCTCATCGCTGTTATTCCTGACCAAAGAGGCGTTCCTGACGGATGATAAGGTCGTGAAGAGCGGGAGGACGAGGTTGAGGTTCGAAAAAGTCGGATCATGTACTGTAGGTGTCCGGGGGATATCTAAGTGTTTCGTTCGGGTGACAGTTGCGAGATACGATTGAGTCTGAAAGGCACCGTGGATTAGTTATCGGTACCATCGTCCAACGGAGGAGAGGAAGCTGAGTGGTCAGGTGAAAGGTCGCCGACGGTGTTCACTCAGCGCCCAACCACCCGTCGTGATGTCCGGCGATTCCCGGGACGTTTACGGTCTTAGGAACTTTTATTCCTAAAACCTTATTTTTTCGGTGCGAGCGCGTTGTACTTGTTTGGTCGTGCCTCGTCACTCCCCTCTCACAACGAAGATGCCCTTTAGAGTTATTTGCTCTTCTACCGCATCCACAGTGGTTCGGCGGATGACCATTATGGCCATAACTCCTACCGAGCCAGGCTTCCACCCCCATTTGACCACTCCGCTCCCACTTACGACCCCGTCAGCGGTTTCCATGCGTTACTCAGCTATCTCCGGTCTCGAGTGTAATTACGCTTGCATGCTCGTTCAAATGTGAATACAACAGACCCGGATTTACGACCCCACAACTGCCGCCCGTCGGCCCTAAGCCTTATCACCGAATGCAGATCTTCTGCCAGCAGGGTCTGGCTACTCCAATGATGAGATATCGGTGACCGACGGCAGGGATGGGAAGGCGGCGGCAGGAACCTCGCTTGTTATGGTATGGTAGTGGGCACAGGGATTTCTGGATGGTGGACATGCTGGACTCGGGCGTCAAACACGGGCGATGCCGGCTGGGTTTAGTTGTGCATGCAGGGCCTCCGTTGCTGAACCACCCCCTTTGGTTTCAAGACATACTGGGTGCTGGGCCCGGTAATGTTTCTCATAACCCTCACACCATTCGTTCAGCCCTTGCGGGGCTAAACAGAACTCGAAGCCATTACGTCGGTAATATTGCTTCGCGTTTGCGAACGGCGCACCGGGACCGGCTCGCCGCTTACCGCGGGTACAGGCGAACCGGCACGGCTGGTTTCTCCGCCATTCCTTTTGATCGCTCTCGCGCTTTTGTCCCCGGCCCGCTCGACGTTCAGTATCCCAAAATGTTCAACGAACCCGTTCGATTTCTACCCCATTTCGAAGGTGTTGTCAAGTGCTTTCCCGAAATTCCGACTTCGGGACTCTTACTACCCTCGAACTCGTGCAGTCTTCATCTTCCCAGCCCTCGGGTTTCTTTACCTGGGGATTCTTTCGTCGCTTGTGTACTATGTTACATCAAGCTTGCACAGTGCTGGCACGTTGTGTTTCATCAGAGGCGCGCCTTGACCATTCTTCCAGCATTCCCCTGACATTCCAACCAGAACGATCACTGCGCCCGCGCACGTTATGGTATCTAATTGACGAGAGCTGATCGATAACCTTGAGAGATCGAATGGCCCCCCAAGGCCATAGACGCTGCCGCTCGCGGAATTGATCTCATTCAATCGCAGTTGGAGTGTTGATATAAAACACCGCGCAACCCCTGATCACCACACCTCCCCCCATTCTCCCCCTCTACCGCCATGCTTGACGTTACTGTGCTCGGCCTGCTCGTGTTTTGTATCTTGGTCCTCGCTCGCAGGAAGTGGAGGAAACCCACTTTGCCATATCCACCGGGTCCAAAGGGTTATCCAATCTTGGGGAACGTCCTGGATCTCCCCCAGGATGTCCCTATCTGGGAAAGCCTCACCTTGTTGTCCAACCGTCATGGTACGCGGCCAAGTCATTCCGTTTCGTGACAATCCTAACTTGCCTCCTGAAAGACACGGATATCCTATACGTACGACTCCTGGGCAAGGATATGGTCGTCCTGAGCAGCGACCAGGCAATTTCGGATCTTATCGAGAAGCGGTCAGCCATATACTCAGACAGAGTTAGTGATCCAGTCATCTTCACCCTTCGCTCTTAACACCGAATTGCAGACGCAAGTGCCTATGTTGCAGCTGTGAGACATGGACCCTATTCTAGGAAGAATTTTCGTTCCTGACCACCACTCACGGCTGACAGGACCGGGACACCGGAGTGGGCGCTTCCTGCGATGCCGTACGGTAGCCGATGGAGGGCTCGCCGCAGACTTTTCCACGAAGTCTTGAATGAAAAGCTGGCCGTAAGCTTCGACAGCTATCAGTACAAACACACACATCGTTTCTTGTCGCATTTGTTGGAGGAGCCTGGGCATTTCACGCAGGAAGTGGATCTGTGCGTCGCGTCCCATTCCTTTCATCCAATCCGGCTACTTAAGCGCTTACGTATCACTTGACTCCCGAAGCTTGCCTGGAGCCATCATATTGTCCGTAACTTACGGGATCGACGTCAAGTCGACCGAAAATCCACTCCTGAAGGCATCCCTCGAGGCAACATATGCATTTGCGACCGCTGTGATGCCCGGAAAGTACCTCGTCGATGTTATCCCCATCCGTGCGTCCCGACTCACCCGAACAACACCTGCAAGCAACTGACGGAACCTTGCCAACAGTACGGTATCTCCCAGACTGGTTCCCGGGGACAGGGTTCAAGGCTATCGCCAAAAAATCACGCGACAAGTTCCAAATATCCGTCAATGATACCATGAAATATGTAAAGGACGCCATGAAGGTCAGCCCATAGAGCAGCCCGAGATCGGATTTCGTTTAAACCTTATGTGTAATGGTCAGTCCGGCGAGGGGTTTCCCCACTCCATAGCGTCCGATTTTCTGTCTCGTTTGGAAGATCACGGTAAAACAACTGTCGACGAAGAATTGATACGGGATGTCACGGGTGTTATGTTTGGTGGTAAGCTTCTTTCGAACCCTCGCACCATTGTCCGTGTTTCTCATAGAGCGTTGTAGCCGGGGCTGAGTCAGTACGTTAGGGACCCCGCTGGCCCCTCCGTTACTTTGCTGACGCCGCTTTCAGACGAGATTGACATTGCAGACATTCCTCTTGGCAATGATCCGAAACCCCGGGATGTTGAAAAAGGCACAGGACGAACTGGATCGCGTTGTGGGAAGAGACCGCCTCCCGGAATTCTCGGATAGGGAAAATTTGCCTTATATCAACGCCATTGTGAAGGAGGTCATCCGGTGGAATCCACCCCTCCCTATCGCCATCCCAAACAGAGTTACACAGGACGACGTATACCGGGGGTACATCATTCCGGAAGGGGCAAACGTGGTGCAGAACGTCTGGGCCATTTTTCGCGATTCGACCGTCTACCCCAACCCAGAAGTTTTCAATCCGGAAAGGTTCCTCAAGGACGGGAAGATCGACCCGACGGTCTTTGACCCTGAAAATAGGGCTTTCGGTGCCGGAAGACGGTAAGATACAGCTCACATCTCCCTTGATGTGTAATGACCGGATTGGTGGTTCCCAGGAACTGTCCCGGCAAACAGTTTGCTCTCCGGACCTTGTACCTTTTCGTCGCTTGCGTATCTGCTGTGTTTGACATTGAGCCTGCCCTGGACGAGGATGGAAATCCCAAAATTCCCGAAGCCGAATTCACTTGCGATGCTACCATTCGGTATGTGTTCCTGGGGACATCGATTCGCACGGTAGCAATGTGGTTGACGCTAGCATCAGGGGACCTAAATCTTTCAAATTTACGACCAAGCCACGATCTGAAGGTGCAGCAAAGTTGGTGAGGGAAGCCTGTGACAGAGCGGATTGAGTGAGTGAGAGGTATATAATCGTGTGAGCGCTGAGCTCTGATTATCGATCACGGCGTAGCCACTCTTCATCTTGACATTCCTCTGCACTGCTATTCGTCTGTGCCACTATTCTATGCAGGAATCAATTATGATCGTCTCTACTTTGGGTGGCGTGAGCACGGATGTAACCATAAGTAGAGAGCTGACAGTACGAGGCCCACAAACCACACACGTACGCCTTCATATCCTTCCGCCTCTCCGAATCGTCGTGTCATTACGTTCAGAAAGAGGCTGCGAGGACAGTAATTACAATCGTACAGAGAACAAAAAACGTGCGAGCGAGAATGAATCAAATTATGGGTGATCAGGCCCGTCCTCAAATATCGTTCACAATGTCTGAGTCATAGATTTATGTAGCTTGCTTTGTACAAGCTTGGCCGCTTCGACGGAGATTGCTCACGCTCGGATGAGCTGGGGAAGAATAAATCTGATTTGAAACGATATTGGCGGAGGGATACAAACAAAACTACACACGGCATGGTACTACCTCCGGAAGTGGAAGGGAATCAAGTCGTCGAGGAAATGAAACGAGAAAAGTGGAGACAGGTTGAGAAGTTACCGGTACGAAAAAAAACTTTGGAGCTATCGGTGGCCACGTATCCTACCGAAGCTGTATTACCAGCGACGCGGACCCACAGGAGTCCTAAATGTGGCATCGCTGACGATACAGCTTCGAGTAGGGTGCGCAACCCTGAAGATCAGAGTTCTTTCCGTCCATTATCACCCACCAGAGGTGGGCAGCGTTCGTGGTGACCTCAATCGTAGGCATCTTCCACGCTACGTGTGGTGAAGCGCCCGGCTTTGTGGCCAGCCTTCCATATTTTCAAACACTTCTTGTTACCACGCAGATGGCGACGTTGACTATCACGCCTCCCACAACAGGGCTTATCGCAATACCTGCACCTAATCTGCATGCCTGCAGTCTTGATGTGGCGTTTTGCCTCGTCGCGACGTTTGAAAGGCTCGTTGCAGCTAGAACAGTGGTATTCGCCGCCCTTTTGCTTCACCGGCCTCCCTCCAGCACATTGCGCTTCGACCAAGACGCGGCATGCTGTGGGCGGACTGGGAAACGACGCGAATGTGGTGGTGGGGGAGTAGGGAGGACCGTAATCGACGTTGTTATAAGGAAGAGAAGGGTAGCCATACGTTTGAGGGGAACACGGTAGAGAGTTCGAGCTGTAAGGGCACGAGTCGGCTTTGAGAGCATTCATGCGGAGGAAGCGATAGGGTGGATGTACCTTTGGCTGCTGCCCTCATCGGGCACTGGATCTGGATGCACGACAAAATCAGCCACGTAAGAAAGCGGAATGTGGAGCGTTTCGTTGGCTGCTGGGAAGGCTTCAGAGAGGTCGGGGGCCTCGAACAGCCTAGGATCCATCTCCGGTGCGTCCTGCGTGAAGAACGTGACGGTATCGAATGATTCCATCGTAACTGAGCATCCAAAGCGGATTCAGTGATCAGATATCAATGCTTTGGCACAGTCGAGGTACCACCTACTCGAGGGGGATGGGACTCTGGTGAAGAGGGACGGAAGGAGAGATGGGGGTTAACGGCAAAGTGAGGCGTGTTTTTGATGGGGTCGGCGAACACCTTTATATTGCTCACGTACCGTGTTCAGCGGGCCGTTTGCCGGGGTTGGCGCTCGTATCCCGGTGAATTTTAGCTGTTTACCCTAGTATGCTGGATAAAGAGGAAGCCAGAGTGGAAGAGTGGATCCCTCGAGGGTCCGCGGCTTCGGTTTCCTGACCAGCTTGCTCCCATCATCGATAGTACGGAAGAATTGGGGTAGGACAGGCCATTTGGAAGAGCTCGGCGTTCAGCTCCAGTCAATGCATGTTCTCGTCGAGTCCCAGGTCACGACAAGCCGAGCCGGATATCCTGCAACAAACCTTTGGCGAGGACGAGCCGCTCCTAGGTCTGCCTCCTCGACGAAGCGGTCTCAGTTTGATTGCAGAAAAATTCGACCCTGTTCAGTTGCGAGAAGTGGACCGTGCACTCTCCCTATTCAAGAGCAAGAGCGGATTGAAGCGACTCCTGAGGCCTGAATCTGGAACCAGAACAACTGTTCAGAACTGTGCCAACGTATAGTCATCTGGATCCGGCGGTGAGCAACCCGTCCGACTCCTTGGCCTCATCAGCCGAGCTTTTGTAAGTATATATATGCCAACAGGCCCCACCGATGAGCAAGTCTCGAACGAGACACGTCTACTCTTCGCTATCAACGGAAAGACGTCCCTTGTTTCCCGCGCTGGCTCGTACAGGCCTTGGTTCCTTCGCGTACACCGTACGTGGACGGAATTTACGCGAGACGAGAAACACTAGATTCTAAGGAAAGCAGACCCCCCCCCCCCGGAGGATTACGATGGGAGGATGACAGGAACCTGGACAGCTCTCTCGACCTCGATCCACTGCTACATCCTCTTGGTTCGCTTCGACCTTGTCTAGTACGTTCCAACTCCGAGCCACCTCTGACTTGCGATCCTTTCCCATCAGTATTCAGATCTGTTCCCCATACTTCTCCAGGTCCAACGAGGGGCTGGATAGAGACTAACCAACATGTACACACTTCACATCCATTCCCAAGACCGACCCGCTTTCCCTCAGATAACGCAGGAGGCTTGGCTTGCATCCGACTCGAACGTCTAACGTAAGTCCGCCGATGCCGGTTGGACTTAGTTGTGCACACAGGGCATCCGTTGTTCAATCACCCCCATTGAGTGCATAATCCGACATCCACGAAGACCCAATTACGACCATGTTTCCTGGCCGATGGCCCTGCGGGGATGAAAACGCAGACGATATAAGCGATAGAGTAGATTATGAACAGCTTTTGTGTAGAGAACACGACGGTCAGGGCACTCAGGATGGAGATGAAGATCCCCAGGAACTCGACCTGGGGCACCGGAGAGATTAGTCATATGGTGTGGGACTTCTGCGCGCTCACATCTCTTGCGGGGCCAAAGAAATCCCAAGTCGCTACTTACGTCAGTTGCGTCAGGGCCGGCCCGGGCCTCTCCGCCAGTTTTTTCGATCACTCTTGTATCTTTGCGCCCGACCCGCTCGACGTTCAACACCTCAAAAACTTGGCGAACCTGTTCGATTTCCGTGCGGCTGCGATGGCGCCGTTGAGCGCTTAGAGTCAACGTTCAGCTTTTCCGGAAATTCCCATTTTGGACCCCCGCGACCCTCGAACTCGTTCGGCCATCATCTCCCAAACCCCCAACGTTTTCTGTTGAGTGTGTGCTATGTTGTTGCATTGAATTTTCGCAGAGTTGACGCACTATGTTTCATCAGATGCTTGCCTTTACTGCCCTTTCGGTATTCCCCTGACATTCCAATAGGAATGAATAACTGCTCTTTTGCATGTTATTACCATCTAATTGACGAGAGTCAATTTGCGATCTCAAGAAGTTGAATGCGTTCCGCAAGGCCAAGGTTCTGCCGCTTGCCTCATTGATGACGTTCAATAGCGGCAGAGGTGTTGGTATAAGACCCTGAACAACCCCCCTCCCCCCGTTCCCCCCCTCTACTGCCATGCTTGACGCTCCCGTGCTCGGCCTACTTCTGTTCTGTATTTCGGTCCTCGCTTTCAGGAAGTGGAGGAAACCCACTTCGTTGTATCCACCGGGTCCAAAGGGTTATCCAATCTTGGGGAATGTCCTGGATGTCCCCACGAACGTCTCTATCTGGGAAAGCCTCACGTCGTTGGCTAATCACCATGGTAGGCGGCCAAGTCATCCCGTTTCGTGGCAATTCTGAACCTGTCTCCTAAAAGGTACGGATATCCTATACTTACGGCTCATGGGGCAGGATATGGTCGTCCTGAGCAGTGACCAGGCTATTTCGGATCTTGTTGAAAAACGGTCAGCCATATACGCAGATCGAGTAAGTGATCCACTCATCTTCGCCCTCTGCTCCTAACATTGGATCGCAGCCCCAACCCCCTGTGGCGCAGTTGTGAGACAGGGACGCTATTCTACGAAGAAGTTTTTTCCTGACCGCCATTCAGGTCAGGGTGGTCGGAGTGGTCACTTGGGGTGATGCCCTACGGTAGCCGATGGAGGGCTCGCCGCAAACTCTGCCACGAGGTCTTGAACGTAAGGCTGGCCGGAAGCTTCGACAGCCATCAGTACAAATATATGTATCGTTCCTTGTCACGTTTATTGGAGGAACCTGGGCGCTTCATGCGGGAATTAGAACTGTGCGTTGTGCCCTACCCTTTTCACTAAATCCGGTTGCTTACGTATCACCTAACCCCCGAAGCATGCCTGGAGCGCTCATAATGTCCGTAGCTTATGGGATGGACGTCAAGTCGATCGATGACCCATTCCTGAGGGCAATGCTCGAAGCGACACATGCATTTGCGACCGCTACGGTTCCCGGAAAATTCCTCGTCGATGTTATCCCCATTCGTGCGTCCTGATGCACCTAAGCGACTCCCACAAACAACTGACGGAACCTTGAACAGTACGGTACCTCCCAGAAGGGTTCCCGGGGACAGAGTTCAAGGCCCTTGCCAACGAAGCACGCGACAAATCCCAAATATCCGTCGACGGTTCCATGGAATATGTTAAGAACGCCATGAAGGTCAGCCCACAGAGCAGCCCGAGATCGCATTTTGTTTAAAGCTCAAGTGTAATGGTCAGTCCGGCGAGGGGTATTCCCACTCCATAACATCCGATTGTCTGTCTCGTTTGGAGGATGAAGAAAAAACGACTTTCGACGAAGAAATTATACGAGATGTCTCAGGTGTCATGTTTACTGGTAAGCTTCTCTCGAGTCCTCGCACCATTATCCGTGTTTCTCATAGAGGGTTGTAGCTGGAGCTGAGACAGTGCGCTAGGGATTCCACTTGCCCCTCCATTACTTCGCTGACACCGCTTTTAGACGAGATTGACGTTGCAGACGTTTCTCTTGGCAATGGTCCGAAACCCCAAAGTGCTGAAGAAGGCGCAGGAGGAGCTGGATCGCGTTGTGGGAAAAGGCCGCCTCCCGGATTTCTTGGATAAGGACAATCTGCCTTATATCGATGCCATTGTGAAGGAGGTCATCCGGTGGAGCCCACCCCTCCCTATCACCATCCCAAAAAGAGTTACACAAGACGACGTATACCGGGGGTACATCATTCCGGCAGGGGCAACCGTGGTGGAGAACGTCTGGGCGATTTGTCGAGATCCCAACATCTACCCCGACCCAGAGACCTTCAATCCGGACAGGTTCCTCAAGGACGGGAAAATCGACCCATCGGTGTTTAACCCTGAGGATAGGATTTTCGGTGCTGGAAGAAGGTAAGAGACACTGTTCACATCTCCCTGGATGGATAGTAACCGAATTGGTGATTCTCAGGATCTGTCCCGGCAGACACTTTGCTCTCCGGACCATGTACCTTTTCGTCGCTTGCGTATCTGCCGTGTTCGACATTGAGCCTGTTCTGGACGAGGACGGAAATCCTCAAATTCCCGAAGCCGAATTCACTGGAGATTCTGTCGTCCGGTACGTTTTCCTGGGGACATCGATTCACACGGTAGTTGACGTTAGCATCAGGGAACCAAAACCTTTCAAGTGTACAATCAAGCCACGATCTGAAGATGTAGTAAAGTTGGTGAAGGAAACCTGTGACAGTAGTGGGTGACTGTCCGTAAGGTTACACTGTGTACACGATCCTTGATGAGTATCAAAGGAGATATCGGAGGTATATAATCGCGCGCGACCACTCTTGTCGACATTTATCTGTACTATCATTCGTCTGTACCACTATTCCAGGTAGGACCCGATTACGGCTTCATCTACTTGGGGTCGCGTGAGCACAGATGTGACCGTAAGTTATAGACTTGAGCATATTTTCACCCCGGGCCCCGCGTCACCGATCCGCTGTAACCAGCGGGGTGACGACACCAAAGGACCAATCGCAGTGTCCGTTCACTGATGAACAGGTTTCGAACGAGATATGTCCGCTCCTCGCCATCAACGGAAAGATATCCCCCAGCTTCTCCCTGAGCACCTCGTTCTCGTACATCCCGTCTGCTCCAATGATCAACCTCACTCCGTAGCACCTCGCAAGCCGTTTATCAATACCCGCCATCCGATAATCATTCGGCGGCACTGTATAGCACCTTCCAAGTTCCCTGAGATGTCATTTTTCGATCGAGAATCTGAACAGTCCTCTGGCGAAGGTGATGTGAGATCTATTATCGCCGCAGAAAGGTGGAAGCAATACTCACCCCACCATCCCTCTGCGTAAACCACGACAGCCTTGAAATCTCCCTGTTCATGCAGTAGCCTTGGATTATTCCAAACTCTCTCATACACGGCCCGGGAAGCAGATCGGTAAAGCGAGGATGGAAGTCTAGGCTTGCGGGGAGACCATCGATAACAGGCGACTTGTCAAGCGCTTCGCCCCCGGGGAGAATCCTCACTCCGACGATACAGAAACCTAGGATGTCGACCGCCGCTCGGCTGGTTGCGAGGAGGCGGGCATTTTTGTGCTGACTGATCCCTTCAAGTGCAGTGGACGTGCTTGGAGTGGTAACCCGCTCTGTCGCATCGTACTGAATGAGTTCCGAAGCGAGGCTGGCGGGGAAGGGGGGGTTGAGGTGGAGTGGGAGCGTAGAACTTTTTACGGAACCGGCGTGGTCATTGACAACCCAAGAAAGGGGACAAGGTTGAGGATGAATGAAGACGGGGAACGTGATCCCTTCGGCACTAGTTTGTATGCCCCGAGTTTCTTGAGGTACAGGTCCTGAGCGAAATCTACGCGAAAAACAACAACAGCAGAGTTGAGTTATGTGTATTGCATCTGGGTGAGCTCTGGAGAAGAGCAGACCTTTTCGGTGGGTGAAGCAAGGTGAGAGGAGCCTAGCGACCTGGAAGAACCCCATGTCTGAATAACAATACACAAGAGTCGGAAAAAAACGTAAACCTCGGGATTTGGATTGTGAACTGAGACACGCACGACAGAGAAGGCTTGCCTGGCGAGAAAGAGTTCAATGGAGAGGGAGGGAATGGGCGGCTCGTGGTCTGATTCTACGAGTTCTGGTGGTGAGGCAACAAGAACGCGCCAGCCTGAATAGTTCCGAGAGCGAAATGGCCGTCATTGGATATTGGAGTCTTACGTCGCTCACTGATCGGCGCCAGAATTTCGAATTGTTTTACCTCCCTATGAATGGGAATGATTTGTCAGCACAATTAGAAGCCGTCAACCACCCATTGAGCCATTAACCGAGCTGGCTCAGCTCACGGCAACACTACCGCTTTCGATGGCTCGCTGTCTATCGCGGTGCCACGTATCCAGACAGGTTAGCGCGGGGGGCTTTTCCGCCGTCTCTTTCGACCGCTCTTGTACTTTCGCGTCCCACTCCGACCCGCTGGACGTTCGGCGTCTCGTTGCAAGAACTCAACGAACCCGTTCGATTTCTACGCCATTACGACGGCGCCGTTGAGTGCATTCGACCAACACTCAGCTTTTCTCAAAATTCCGACCGGAACAGGTGACTGCTCTTGTGCACGTAAGTTATGTTATCTCACTGAAGAAGGTCAATCAATAATCTTGAGGTCAACGCGTCCCGCAAGGCCACAGGCTCTGCTGTTCGCCATATTGGTGACATTCAGTAACGACAGGGGTATTAGTATAAGACGTCGTACCTCCCCTTCCCCCACCCTCCCACTCTACTGCCATGCTTGACACTCCTGTACTCGGCCTACTCCTGCTGTTCTGTATTTCGGTATACTCGCCTTTAGGAAGTGGAGGAAAACCACTTTGTCATATCCACCGGGTCCAAAGGGTTATCCAATCTTGGGGAATGTCCTGGATCTCTCCCAGAGTGTCCCCTTCTGGGAAAGCCTCGCGTCGCTGGCTAATCGTCACGGTACGCGGCCAAGTTATTCCGTTTCGTGGCAATTCTGAAACTGTGCCGTGAAAGGCACGGATGTCCTGTACTTACGACTCCTGGGCGAGGATATGGTCGTCCTGAGCAGTGAGCAGGCTATTTCGGATCTGGTTGAGAAACGGTCAGCCATGTATGCAGATAGAGTCAGTGATCTCGTCATCTTCACCTTCCGCTCCTAACATCAAATTGCAGCCTCTACCGCCTACGGTGAAGTTGTGAGACAGGGACTTTATTCTACGAAGAAGTTTCTTTCCTGACCGCCACCATTACTGACAGGACTGGGGCA
>Ga0307513_10008730_pt1 | contig 12909 bp, 13 predicted proteins | sample 15_EM_MG_FD_202174 | JGI IMG/M metagenome (GOLD analysis project Ga0307513, IMG submission 202174) | Populus trichocarpa ectomycorrhiza microbial communities from riparian zone in the Pacific Northwest, United States - 15_EM | ecosystem: Host-associated > Plants > Roots > Unclassified | place...
CAAGACCTTTGCTGTCTATCGTAGTCCCGACGATGAATTCTACGCGACCGATGGGCTCTGCACACATGAGCACATTCATCTTGCTGACGGGCTCGTGATGGACGAGATCATCGAATGTCCCAAGCATAACGGCCGCTTCAACTACAAAACGGGGGAGGCGAAGGGTGCACCGGTGTGCGTCAATCTCAAGACCTATCCTGTCAAGGTCGAAGACGGCGCCGTCTTCATCTCGATCTGAGGGAGGCCGGCATGGTTCATTTCGTCATCATCGGGGCGGGCGAATGCGGTGCGCGCGCCGCCTTTGCATCACGGGAGAAGGGTTTTGCCGGCGAGATTACGCTGGTTGGATCCGAGCCCCTTGCTCCTTACGAGCGGCCGCCGCTTTCGAAGACGGGCTCCGCCGATGCGACCGATCTGAAATTCATCGCCGCGGTGGAAAGATACGCCGAAAACGGCATCCGGCTGCTAACGGGTCTGGAGGCGAGGGATTTCGACACCGTGTCCAGAACCGTCACGCTTTCGGACGGTACGATGCTCTCCTACGACAAGCTACTTCTCGCGACAGGCGCAAGCGCGCGCTCGTTTCCCGGCGCGCCGGAGGGCAGCCCGCATATCCGCTCGCTGAGGACCCATCATGGTGCGATGGCGCTGCGTGACGCCATGAAGCCGGGGCGGCATATCGCCATCATCGGTGGTGGTTTCATCGGACTGGAACTTGCGGCAACGGCGCGGTTGCTCGGCGCAGCCGTTACCGTCATCGAGGGGCTCGAGCGCGTGCTGAAGCGCGGCGTGCCGGAGGAGATCGCCCATCTGCTCGCTGAGCGCCATCGCGCCGAAGGCGTCGATATCCGCTGCGGTGTCTCCATCGAGTCGCTGACCGAGAGCGACGGAAAAGCCTTGATCAGATTGTCGGGTGATGAGGTGATCGAAGCCGATCTCGCCCTTGTCGGTATCGGCGCTCGGCCGAATGTCGAGATCGCCGAAAGGGCAGGGCTGGCAATCGAAAATGGCATCGCCGTCGACGCCACTCTCCAGACATCCGCACCAGACGTTTTTGCGGCCGGCGATTGCTGCTCCTTCCTCTGGCGATCTATGGCGGCCGGCGGGTGCGGCTCGAATCCTGGCGCAATGCGCAGGAGCAGGGCACAACGAAGCCGTTTCGGCGGTGCCGTGGTTCTGGTCGGATCAATACGACATGACGCTGCAGATCGCCGGCCTGGCCGAAGGGGCTGCCACGCATCTGCGCCGCGACCTCGATAGAGGCGCCTTCATCCTCTTCCACCTCGATGCCGGCGGGCGGCTGATCGCCGCAAGCGGCATCGGACCGGGCAATGCTGTGGGGCGCGACATCAGGCTCGCGGAGATGCTGATCGCAGCGCGCGCCCATCCCGATCCAGCCGCGCTTGTGGCAAGCAATATCAAATTGAAATCCCTTCTGGCCGCCTGAGCCGCCCGATATTTTCAAAAGGAATTGGCCATGAAGAAACACAAACACGCGACCGTTGCCGATCTGCTTTCCGAAAAAGGCAGGCGCCAGCTCACCATGCTGCGCGTCACGTCACTGGAGGAGGCGGAAGCCGCCGAAAAGGCAGGAATCGACATCATCTCCGTGCCGCCTTCGCTGCTCGGCCCGGTCTTTCGCGAGGCCGCTCCCAGCCCCTTCGCTGTTCCGGGGCTCGAATAGGGCGACCATGTCTCGGCGGAGGATTATATGCGGGCGGCCTTCGCGGCGCTGAAGGCGGGCGGCGATGCGGTCTATTGCGCCGCAAGCCTGCAGACGATCCGGCGCATGCGCGACGAGGGCATCCGGTCTGCGGCCATGTCGGGCTGATCCCTTCGAAGGCGACCTGGACCGGCGGCTTCCGCGCCGTCGGCAAGACAGCCGCAAGCGCCATCGAGATCTGGCGGCAGACGAAGGCGCTGGAAGAAGCGGGCGCCTTCGCGGCCGAAATCGAGGTCGTTCCTGGTGATGTCACTGCCGCCATCAGTCGCAACACCTCGATGCTGATGATCTCCATGGGAGCAGGCAGCGGCTGCGACGCGCAATACCTCTTCGCCGACGACGTGCTCGGCGCCAATCGCGACCACACTCCGCGCCATGCCAAGGTCTATGGCAACTTCGCCGCCGAACACGATCGGCTGCAGCGCGAACGCATCGCCGCCTTCACGGAATTTGCCGAGGATATCAGGACAGGCGCCTATCCCGAAAAACGCCACCTCGTCGGCATCGACGAAGCGGAGCTGAAGATCTTCCTGCATCGGCTGACGAGCGAGACGGGCAACGGATGACATAGCAGACGCCTCTGGCATGTGGGCAGTGCGCCGAACTCATCTACCCGCCATTGGCTTCGGTCCTGGGCTGTGTCAGGAATTATCCGGTCAACCTATTCGGAACGGAGTATTCGGTCCCCTGTGACGATCGGCTTTGCGCATGCGGAATTGATTGCGGTGCTCGTCGCGGTGACGGGGGACGAGCCGCGCGTCATGACCATCCGCTCCGGCAACGCGCTGCCTTCAGGACCCTTCGAGATGGGGCACCGCACCCTGCAGTCCGGCCTGCGCGAATGGGTGCAGGAGCAGACGGAACATCCCGTCGGTTATCTCGAGCAGCTCTATACCTTCGCCGACCGCGACCGGAACAACGATATCCCAGGCGGACGGACGATCTCGATCAGCTATCTCGGCCTCGTCAACGAACATTCGGGCGCCGGCCGGCCGGGATGGCACGGCTGGTATGAATATTTCCCCTGGGAAGACCATCGGCAGGGCCGACCGGCCGTGCTCGACGAGATCATGGCCCGCCTGAAGATCTGGGCCGATGCCGATCCGGCGCGACGCGATCATCGCCACCGCCGGGCGGATTTCACCTTCGGCCTCGACGGCGGCGGCTGGAACGAGGATCTGGCGCTGCAGCGCTACGAACTGCTCTATGAAGCGGGGCTCGTCGCGGAAGCCGGATGCGCAACGGAGGCCAATCTTGGCCGCGCGATGTTTGCCGATCACCGCCGCATTCTCGCGACCGGGATCGCCCGGCTGCGCGCGAAGATCAAATACCGTCCTGTCGTCTTCGAGCTGATGCCCGAGAGCTTTACGCTGCTCAGGCTGCAGCGCACCATCGAAGCCCTGGCGGGGCTGACGCTGCACAAACAGAATTTCCGCCGCCTCATCGAACAGCAGGAACTGGTCGAGGAAACCGGCGGAACCGAAAGCGAAACCGGCGGCCGGCCGGCCAAGCTCTTCCGCTTCCGCCACACGGTGCTCGAAGAGCGGGCGCTGGCCGGAACGAAATTACCGCTCTCCCGCAATTGACATATGCTCACCGTGAGAATATCTCTTTGCCTATGATATGCTCAAACGGAGCATAATTAGGAGCCGGTCATGAATTACCCTGTTTCCGCATCCTCGCTCTACGATCGCGTCAGCCGCGTCATTCCCAAAGCCGAATGGATGACGTTCGAAAACGACGTCGACGCGATCCTGGAACTCAAGCGCCGCCGCAACGCCGTCATTCTCGCGCATAACTACCAGACGCCGGAGATCTTCCACGGTGTGGCCGATATCGTCGGCGACAGCCTGGCGCTCGCCCGCAAGGCGATCGAGGTCGATGCCGATGTCATCGTGCTTGCCGGCGTGCATTTCATGGCCGAGACCGCAAAGCTCCTGAACCCTGAAAAGACAGTGCCTGAGGATATTGCGCTGCTGCGCCAGGCCCATCCCGGCGTGCCCATCATCACCTATGTCAACACCTCGGCAGCGGTGAAAGCCGCCTCCGACATCTGCTGCACCTCGGGCAATGCCAAGCAGGTGGTGGAATCGCTCGGCGTGCCGAAGGTGCTGATGATCCCGGATGAATATCTGGCGCGCAACGTCGCCCGCGAAACGAATGTCGAGATCATCGCCTGGCATGGGCATTGCGAGGTGCATGAACTCTTCACTGCCGAGGACGTGCGCCAGCTGCGCGAAAACCATCCCGGCGTGACGGTGCTCGCTCATCCCGAATGCCCGCCCGAGGTGGTCGCGGAAGCCGATTTCGCCGGCTCTACCGCCGTGATGTTGGATTATGTCGGCAGGCAGAAGCCAGCGCGCGTCGTGCTGCTCACCGAATGCTCGATGAGCGACAATGTCGCCGTGCACCATCCCGATGTCGAGTTCATCCGCCCCTGCAATCTCTGCCCGCATATGAAGCGGATCACGCTCGGCAATATCCGCGCGGCGCTTGAGGAAAACCGCCACGAGGTGACCGTCGATCCCGCGATCGCTGTAGCCGCGCGCCGTGCCGTCGAGAGGATGCTGGCGATATGACCGAGATCCTCGAGCAGTTAGCCGGGCGCACCGTGATCGTCGGCAGCGGCCTTGCCGGGCTGATGACCGCGCTGACCCTGGCGCCCGAACCCTCCGTCATCGTCACACGCGGGGCACTCGGCGCGGAGACATCAAGCGCCTGGGCGCAAGGCGGCATCGCCGCCAGCATCGGCACCGATGATAGTTCGGCCCTGCATCTTGCCGATACGCTTGCCGCTGGTGACGGGCTCTGCGATCCCGCCGTTGCCGCAGGCATCATCGCCGAAGCACCGGCAGCGATCGCCGCGCTGGAGCAAGCCGGCGTGCGCTTCGACAGGAATGGTGCGGGCGAACTCTCGCTCGGGCTGGAGGCTGCGCATAGCCGCCGCCGCATCGTCCATGCCGAAGGTGACGGCTCCGGCGCGGCGATCGTCCGTGCGCTGATCGAGGCGGTGATGCAAACGCCTTCGATCACCGTGCTCGAAGGCTTCGAGGCGCGACGGATCCTTCTAGATGGCGAGCGCGTGGCTGGCCTGCTCTGCGCGACGGCGAATGGAGCCGCCATCCTGCCGACATCACGAGTGATGCTCGCTACCGGCGGCATCGGCGGGCTCTATGACGCGACCACCAATCCGATGGGCAATTTCGGCCAGGGAATCGCGCTGGCAGCAAGGGCGGGCGCCGCTCTTGCTGACATGGAATTCGTGCAGTTCCACCCGACGGCCCTCGATTCGCGCCGCAGGCCGCTGGCGCTGATCAGCGAGGCGGTCCGTGGCGAAAGAGCCTTGCTCGTTAACGAACGGGGCGAACGGTTCATGGCCCGCATATCAGGCGCCGAACTTGCGCCGCGCGACGTAGTAGCGCGCGCCATCAGCGCCGAAATCGCTCGCGGCGGGCGGGTCTTTCTCGATGCCCGCGACGCTCTCGGCAGCCGCTTCGCTACGCGCTTTCCCATCATCGCGGCCCTCTGCGGCGAAGCCGGCATCGATCCGGCGACAGATCTCATTCCGGTGCGCCCGGCCGTTCATTACCACATGGGTGGCGTCGCCACGGATGCGCATGGCCGCAGCTCGGTGCCCGGCCTCTGGGTCGCAGGAGAGGCGGCCTCGACCGGCCTGCACGGCGCAAACCGGCTTGCCAGCAATTCGCTGCTGGAGGCTGCTGTCATGGGCATGCGGGCGGCCCGCGATATATCGGGAACCGAGGTGCGCACCACCCGTCTCGTCGCAGCCGATACGCTGCCCATGCCTGCCGATGCATCTTTCGTCCGGCCGATCGTTTCGCGCCATCTCGGCGTGCTGCGCAATGCCGGCGCCATTCAGGGAGCGATCGCCGCGCTGCTGCCACTTGCCGAAGGCAATGGTCCTGCCGCCGATCCGGCCATCGTCGCAGTGCTAATCGCGGTTTTCGCCAGCCTGCGGATGGAATCGCGCGGCGCCCATGCCCGCACCGATTTTCCGCTGAAGCTCGGCGATATCAAGCGACGGCGGATGCGCCTCGCTGACGCGCTGGATATTGCCCGCGCGACGCCACCCTATTCGCTAGCAAGGAGCGCCTGACATGAGCCTCGTTCCCCTTCCGCGCCTGATCGTCGAGCCGCTGGTGCGGGCGGCCTTGCTCGAAGACCTCGGCCTTGCCGGCGATATCACCTCGGCATCCGTCATCCCACGGGATCACCGCTCGACGGTGGTGATGGCTGCCCGCCAACCGGGCGTGATCGCCGGCCTCGATGCGGCCGAACTCGCCTTCGCGCTCATCGATCCCGAGATCGTCCTGCGCCGGCACCTCCAGGACGGCGATGCGGTGAAGCCGGGTGACTTGATCGCCACGATCGAAGGTCCGTCGCGTGGCCTGCTGACCGCCGAGCGCACCGCCCTGAATTTCCTCGGCCACCTCTCCGGCATCGCCACGGTAACGGCGGGCATCGCCTCTGCCATCAAAGGCACCAAGGCATCCGTTGCCTGCACGCGCAAGACGACTCCGGGCCTCAGGGCGCTGGAGAAATATGCGGTGCGCGCCGGCGGCGGCATGAACCACCGTTTCGCGCTCAATGACGCGGTGCTGATCAAGGACAATCACGTCGCCATCGCAGGCGGCGTCACTGAGGCAATCCGCCGGGCGCGGGCAGGTGTTGGCCATATGGTGAAGATCGAGGTAGAGGTGGATACGCTCGATCAATTGCGCGAAGCGATAGAAACAGGCGTCGATGCCGTGCTGCTCGACAATATGACGCCCGACAAGCTGCGCGAAGCCGTCGCCATCGTCGACGGCCGGGCGATCACCGAGGCATCGGGCCGCGTCACGCCGTCAACCGCTGCCGCGATCGCAGCCTCCGGCGTCGACCTCATCTCGGTCGGCTGGCTGACGCACAGCGCGCCGGTACTGGACATCGGGCTCGATTTCGTCGAGGCCACGACGGCGACGGAGGCCAGCCCGAGGCGGATTGCGCAGGTGCTGTGATCCCTCAAGCGTGCTTTGGCTGGGCTTCCTTGTCGCTGTCGAATTCCAGCAGCTCGACCATCACGCCGAGATCGGGAACCGTGTCGTAATAGGCATAGCGCCCATGGCCACCGTCGAATTCGCCGCGCTGGAGCAGGCGGTGGCCCTTGTCCTCGAGGTAGCGGTTTCGATTGGTGAGGTTCTTGGTCTTGAAGGCGATGTGGTGGCAGCCGGGGCCTTTTTCTTCCAGCAGATCGCGCCAGGCGCTCTTTTCCGAGCCGGGCTGCAGAAACTCGACGTCGATATTGCCGAACTTGAACATGATGATGCGGCAGCCGACCTCGGCGGGCTTGCCGTTATAGATCGCCTGCGCCTCGTCAGGCTCGGCGGCCTTGCCTTCCGGAGGAACCGGCTTGCCGGTCAAGTCTGAGAACCAGGCGGCGGATTTCTGCACATCGTCGGTCACGAAGCAGATCTGCATGACGGCATCTTCATCAAGCAAACGCTTGTCCATGGAATTTCCTTTCTGCGATGGGGCAGGACGGCCCGCCGTTTCGGAAACGGACCGCCCCTTTGAGAGAAAGCTTCAGGCCCAGACCTAGCCGAGGATGGTCTGGTAGTTTTCCTTGATCTTGGCGATCGCGTCATCGACGCTCATGTTGGGATCGCTCCAGAAGTTGAACACCACATCCCAGATCGAGTTCTCCCAGTCGGCATCGCTGATGGCGTGCGGGTTCTGCACCTGATGCTTCGGATCGGCGACGATGCGGAGCACCTCTTTCGAACAGACATCAAGGCTGTCCTGCGGCGCATCGAGGCGCACCGGTGTAGAGCCCTTGGCCTTGGCGAATTCGGCCTGCACGTTCGGATCGACGACGATCGAGGCGAAGTCGAGTTCGGCCTTGTCCTTGTCGGCAGGCTGGCCGCCGAGCAGGCCCCAGCTGTCGACGCTGGCGACAACGGCTTTCGCGCCGGGGATCTGGATGCAGCCGAAATCCTTGCCAGCCGTCTTGCCGGCCGCCAGCCACTCACCCTTCATCCAGTCGCCATGGATCTGCATCAGCGCCTTGCCCGTGATCACGAGATTGGTGGTGAGGTTCCATTCGCGATTGGCCGAGCCTTCGTCGGCCGCCTGCTGGAACTTGCGCAGATAGTCGAACACCTGACGGAATTCCGGCGTGTCGAAGACGGTTGGATCAGGTTTTTCGCCATAAATCTTGTTGAAGAAATCCTGCCCGCCGATCGTCGCCGCCAGCGCGTGCGTGAGATAGCCGACCTGCCATTGCTGGCCGCCGACGGCCAGCGGAATGACGCCCGCCGCCTTGATCTTGTCGAAGGCGGCAAACATTTCATCGAGCGATTTCCAGGCGGTCGGGTCGACGCCGAGCTTCTTGGCGACGTCCATGTTGTAATAGACCATGCCGTCGATATGCAGTGCGGTCGGCACCTTCATGACCTGATCGTCGACGACCATCGAATGGGCCACGGCATCCGGGTACTTGTCCGGATAGCCATGCTCTTTGAAGAAATCCGTCAGCGGCCGGCCGAGACCCTGCTTGGTCAGATCGCGGTAGACGCCGGGATTGGACTCCATGAACAGGTTCGGCGGGTTGCCGCCGGCAACGAGGTTCATCAGATTGACGTTGGAGCCGGTATCATGCGGGATGGCGATGTCGGTCCAGCTATCGCCCTTCGCCTCCAGGTTTTTCTTGAGCACGTTCAGCGCCGCCACTTCGGGCGGTGCAGACCATGTGTGGTAGATCACCAGATCCGTCGCATGCGCGCTGAAGGGGGCGGCGCCTGCAAGCATGGCGGCAGTGATGCCGGCGAGTATCCTGTTCATCATTTCCATTCCTCCCTTTGGTTGTCAGTCACATCCGCCGCCCGCTGCGGGCGTCGAAGATATTGGCCTTGCCGCGCGGAAAATCGGCGCGCACCGTCTGTCCCGCCGCCAGGCCGGCGGCTCGATCCGGATCGACGCGCAGCGCCAGCAATTGATCGCCGAAACCGAGATAGGCGGTGGCGTCCGATCCGGTGCGTTCAGCATGCCTGAGCGGCAGTTCGAGGCTTGCCGCAGCACCCGCCAGCGGGTGATCGGCAACGACGAAATGCTCCGGCCTGAGGCCGACAATGACCTCGGCGCCATTTTCCGGCGGCTGCGAAAAGGCGTAACTGCCAAGATCGATGACGTCGCTTGTATCGAAGTTCGCCTTAACGCAGCCGCCGTCGACCTTGATGCGGGCAGGGCGGAGATTCATGGCCGGTGCGCCGATGAAGCCGGCAACGAAGAGATTGGCGGGTCGCTCATAGATCTCATCAGGCGTGCCGAACTGCTGGATGACACCGCCGTCCATGACGGCGATCTTCGTCGCCATGGTCATCGCTTCGATCTGGTCGTGGGTGACATAGACGACGGTCGGTTTCAGCGTGTCGTGCAGCTTCTTGATCTCGAGACGCATCTCGGTGCGCAGCTTCGCGTCGAGGTTCGACAGCGGCTCGTCGAAAAGGATGACGCCGGCCTGCTTGACGAGCGCGCGGCCGATGGCGACGCGCTGGCGCTGGCCGCCGGAGAGCTGGCCGGGCTTTCGGGCAAGCAGCGGCTCGATCTGCAACAGCTTCGCGGCAGAGGCGATGCGCCGCTCTGTTTCCGCCCGGTCGAGACGGCTCGCCGCAAGGCCGAATTTCAGGTTTCCGTAGACCGTCTTCGTCGGATAGAGCGCATAGGACTGGAAGACCATGGCAAGGCCGCGGTCCCTCGGGTCGAGATCGGTAACATCGCGCTCGCCGATCATGATGCGGCCGTCGGAGACTTCGAGCAGGCCGGCAAGCAGATTGAGCAGCGTGGTCTTGCCGCAGCCAGAGGGACCGAGCAGCACCAGGAAATCGCCGTCCTCGACCGCAAGATTGAGATCATCGAGGATCGTCACCGCTCCGAAGGACTTGACGATATGTTCGAAGGAAACACGCGGCATGAAGTCAACCCTTGATCGCGCCGGCGGTGATCCCCTGAACGAAGAACTTGCCGACGAGGAAATAGATGACGAGAGGCGGAATGGCGGTGAGCAGGGCAGCCGCCATATTGTCGTTATAGGCGACGACGCCGGTGGAGACGGTGATGAGATTGGCGAGGATGACCGTCATCGGCTGCGTGCCGAGCCCGCCGAAGGTGACGCCGATCAGATAGTCGTTCCAGATCGAGGTGATCTGCAGGATGAGCACGACGATCAGGATATTGCCCGACATCGGCAGGATGATCTCGACGAAGATGCGCCAGAAGGAGCCGGAATCGATGATCGCGGCGCGCATGATCTCCTGCGGAATATCCTTGTAATAGTTGCGGAAGATCAGCGTCAGCACCGGCATGGCGAGCACGGCATGCACCGCGGCGATGCCCCAGAGCGTGCCGTAGATGCCGATCGCCGCGGTGATGCGGATCAGCGGATACATGATGACCTGGAAGGGCACAAAGGCGCAGATGAAGAGCAGGAACAGGAAGGCATTCGCCCAGCGCACGTTCCAGAGCGCCAGCGCATAACCTGTCACGATCGACAGCGCGATGGAGAGGATCAGCGACGGGAAGAGGATCAGCACCGAATTCCAGAAGCCGACCTTCAGCCCGTTGCAGTTGATGCCGGAGCAGGCCTTGTTCCAGGCATGGTCCCAGGCTTCCAGCGTCCAGACATGCGGCAGCGAAAAGATCGCGCCTTCGCGGATCTGGTCCATCGTCTTGAACGAGGTGACGACGACGACATAGAGCGGGACGCAGAAGAACAGCGCGCACATCGTCAGGAAGAGCAGAATGGCGATCGAGCGGCCCGGAATCCGCTTTTTCTTGCGCGGGAAGAAGGGACCGGAGGGACGAGGCGAAGCGTTTACGGCGTCTTCCGGCTTTGCGGCTTGCGTGACGATATTCATCGCGCGCCCCCGTTTACCCGGCGCTGCTGCCAAGTGGTGAGCAGCACCAGCGGCAGAAAGATCAGGGCGGTGATGACGAGCATGGTGATCGCCGCTGCCGAGGCGTAGCCGATATTGCTCTTGGCCGAGAGCGCGTTGATGGTGAAATAGGCGGGAACCCAGGTGGAATTGCCAGGCCCGCCATTGGTCATCGCGACGATGACGTCATAGGCCTTGATGACGCCGAGCGAGAGCAGGATGGCGCAGGTGATGAAGGTGAACTTCATCATCGGGATGATGATCTCCAGATAGAGCCGCCAGAAGGTGACGCCGTCGAGGCGGGCGGCGCTCCAGATCTCTGTGTTGATCGATTTCAGGCCTGATAGCATCAGCGCCATGTAGAAGCCGGAACTCTGCCAGATCGAGGCGAGGATGATCGCGTACATGGCGGTATCGGGGCTTGCCAGCCAGTTGAAGGTGACCGAGGTGAAACCGAGGCCGTGCAGGAAATTCTGAAGCCCCAGCTGCGGATTGAAGATCCAGCGCCAGGCTGCCCCCGTGACGATCAGCGAGACGGCGAGCGGATAGAGGAAAACCGTGCGGAAGAAGCTCTCGCCGCGCCATTCGCGGTCGATCATCGCCGCAAGCACGAAGCCGAAGACGATGGCAAGCGCGCTGCCGATGCCAAGGATGATCAGGTTGTGCAGCGAAATCGCCCAGCCGGTGTCGTTGAACAGCCGTTCGTACTGGCGTGTCCAGTCGCCCCAGTCGATCCCGTATTCCGGAACGCGGCGGCTGCGCGTGAGCGAGAGCCAGGCGGTCCAGCCGATCGCGCCGACGAATGCGACAAGGGTGACGGCGACAGCCGGCGCGAGAGCCAGCTGGGGCATCATTCGGCTCCAGCGCAATTGCATCTCTTCCTCCGAAGTCCAACGCTCCCACATCGAACCATGCCTGATTACAGGCTTGTATTATCGTTAAACTATGATCAAAAATGCCGGGGCGTCAACAGGCGATTTTGACGCGATATCGCTCAGAGCGGCTGCAAAGCTTGGCCAAGTTCGCCGGAAATGATCGGACAAAACGAGAGGACATATGAAAAATCAGCATCTTATACCAAAATTGGGTTTCGGCACTTATGGCCGCAACGGCAAGGAGGGCATCGACGCCATCCTCTGCGCACTGGAAACCGGCTACCGGCACCTCGATACCGCGCAGAGCTATAACACCGAATTCGAGACCGGTGAGGCGCTACGCCGCTCTGGCATTGCGCGAGCCGACGTCTTCATGACGACGAAGATCTCCACCGACAATTTCGGCGAAGGCAAGCTTATCCCCTCGCTCGAAAAGAGCCTGGAGACGATGGGTGTAGACCAGGTCGACCTGACGCTCATCCACTGGCCGGCGCCGAACGGCGCCATTCCCTTGGAGGTCTACCTCTCGCAGATCGCCGAGGCCCAGGACAAGGGACTGACGCGCCTGATCGGCGTCTCGAATTTCACCATCGCACTGTTGCAACAGGCAGAATCCCTTCTCGGCAAGGGGCGGATCGTCAACAATCAGTTCGAGCTCAATCCATTGATGCAGAACAAGAAACTCGCAAGCCACTGCCAGCGGAACGACATCCTCGTCACCTGCTATCTGCCGATCGCCCGCGGGACGCTCTCCAGCGATCCGGTGCTGCGCTCGATCGCCGGCAATCACGGCGCGACAGTCGAGCAGGTGATCATCGCCTTCGAACATGCCAAGGGCTATTGCGCGATTCCGACATCGGGCCGGACCGAGCGCATCCGCTCGAATTTCGCCATCGGCAAAGTGAAGCTGAAGCCGCAGGAGATCACGCTCATCGAGGCGCTCGACCGCAACCACCGCGTCATCGATCCCGACTGGGGGCCGGATTGGGATTGAATCCGGCCGGCTGTTGACAAGTCTGCTTGAGGTGTTCAATTGTGATGTTGTATTATCGTTAATCTAAAAATCGGCTGCCAGCCGTTCAGAAACATTTGGCGGCGGCGTTTGGTGCCGCCGGAGGAGGAAACATGCTTGGAATAATCGGCCACGGCCATGTCGCAATCAAGGTCAAGGACCTCGATGCCTCGCTCGATTTCTACCGCGAACGTCTCGGTTTTCCGGAGATGCTGCGCCTGAAAAATGACGACGGCTCGACCTGGCTCGTCTATCTCCGCATCACCGACGACCACTATCTCGAAATCTTCCCCGGTGCCGAAAACGATCGCGCGCCCGGCTGGAATGCCAATGGCGTCAACCACATGTGCTTTACCATCGATGATCTCG
>Ga0307513_10008732_pt1 | contig 12907 bp, 11 predicted proteins | sample 15_EM_MG_FD_202174 | JGI IMG/M metagenome (GOLD analysis project Ga0307513, IMG submission 202174) | Populus trichocarpa ectomycorrhiza microbial communities from riparian zone in the Pacific Northwest, United States - 15_EM | ecosystem: Host-associated > Plants > Roots > Unclassified | place...
ATTTCTATTGTTTTTTATTATTTGAATGAAAAGAATAAGTGCTCTATAAATGTTCTATGAGTGTTTTGGGAAGCTTTGAGGTCACTTTGAGATGCTCTGGGAAGCTTTGGGCCTTTTTAAGGTGATTTTGAAGTTGCTTTGATGATGCTTTGGGTTGCTTTGGTGATGCTTTGAGTTGCTTTGGTGATGCTCTGAGTTGCTTTGGTGATGCTTTGGGAGAGCTCTGGAGAAAATGTACTTAAGTAGGTCAGCTTTGAGGTTTACCTAGGACACTTTGGATCTTTGAAGTCTTTATAGTCTCTAGAGACACCTAGAGCAACCTAGGTTTCTTTAGGACCAAACTCCTTTTTCCTGATGCAGTTTCGCCCCGGTTGTTGTCACTGGCCTGGAGCCCAGTAATTAGATGAGAATAGCCATCAATGAAGCCATGGATGACTATTCCCCAGCAAATTAACCCTTGAATTTGTTCAGATGGTTTGAATATAAAATAAATAGAAATTCTTACCATGCTGGCCATCATGGTGCCAGAGCGAGTTTGGGCCAGGTACTGAATAAACCCACCACTGGATCTGAATTCTTTCAAATACCCAATGAATGGGATTGATGCGAATCAGCAAATGCCTAATGCGTTCTCTGGGGATGCAATAGCCTAGGTTTCTGAGCATACCATCGATCATCGCTACCCCTGCTCTTGTGAATTGGTGGTGAAGTGTTTGAATTGAACAGTCCAGATCAGAATCACTGATATCAGATAGTGGGCCTGTGTAAGAAGTAATCTGGTGTGTGGTGCTGGTGGACTCAGAGTTCAGGGAGGAAGCTAGAGGATCAAGGATATTGTCATGACCTGGCCCCCCATTATTATCACCTGGCTCATGTTTCTCCAAATACACATTCTTGGCAAGGGACAGGTGGGTAAATTTACTGGGTTGTGGTGTTGCTATTCCATAGGAAAAAAGGGCATTGTGAACTGTATGCCGGTTTACATTGAGAAATTGGGCAATGCTTGATGTAGAGCAGAGGGTATAAGCCCATTGTAGAAAATGTGGGTCGATCCAAATACTGGGGCGGCCCCGGCCACCTGTATGTACCTGCTGGATGATCTCTGGCCTTCCATGATGTGAGCGATCTACATCCCACTCATATGCAGTTTGCACATTGGCCTGCATAATGACAAGATTTGCTTGAACAACTGCTAGTTCTTCAGGTGAAAAAATTGCTGAATGCCAGGTTTACAGTGAGAAAGATGTATAGAATATAGGTATAGACCCTGAACCTGGCGAACAAGCTGTACATATTCATCTAAATCATCTCCAAGCTGGGCAAGGGTTACCAGCTCCCATGACTGGGAGTTTGCTGATAGAGATTGTACTTTCTGAAGAAAGTGGTAGTAGTGGACATGGAAAGCATTTAAAAGCTCATCAGATGATGCTTCAACTTGAAGCTCTAGAGAGGCAGATAGGTGTATGGCATCTGCCATTGAAATGGTGGTAGTCGCTAGAAGGGTCACAGCATGTCACACCCATAACTATCTTCAGTTCTTTCCATATTCTTCCTTGACCTATTCCAAATTCTTCCCTGACCCATCGAACCAGATAATATGTCTTTTCAAGCCCCTTATCAAGGTATATCAGCTAAATATTTAACACATCCTTCACTTACTATCTTATCTCACTGTTATAAGCCAGCATTGCAGCTCTATCAGCAACAGTAGTCATGCTCTAGCAGGACCAGATAATCGAACAACATGTCATACCCACCTTGACTGTTTCCTCTGATTATATAACCATGCGGCACGAGATTGCTGTGATCATGCGCGACTCCCTCCTTTACTTGATCACCCAGGCAGCCTCTGATAGTCCCACACTTTCCCAGATATTCCACAATGTTTTTTCTGGCAACAGTTCTGACATCAAAACTGCTACAATCCGTGTCCCTGCTTTTTCTGATATTAACCAGCTGAAATCCCCAGAATATGGATATCAGCAACTAGGCAATATTTCCAGCCACTTTTCATTCCAGCTTCAGGCTGTTCCACCTACCCTTGATCAGCAGAATGAAGTATTTGCTGCAGACCCAAAGCACCTTAAAAAGTCAGGACTACCACAGAATTTGGCAGATGTATGGTCTTAAAATGGACAGGCACTGCATTCTTATTTTTCATCTACCCCACAACCACCATTCAGCCAGCTTATCAAGCTCACCTGCTAGCAGAAATAGTCCATTTGGCAGCCTTTCCTCTCATTCCTCTCATTCAGCATCCTTAGTATCTTTTTTGCAGCAGGTTGATAGTCAACCAGTACTGCCACACAGCCATATATCTTCACCAGTTCAGAACTTTATGCCAATCAGCAATAAGCATAAGTTTCTCTGGTCTATTACTTGAATAATTAAATATCTGGTGCAGATTCTTCCCATGGTATATCCAGTATGGTGATGCACTGCACACCATCACCACTTACACAGATAGGATTTTCAATTGCTGCACAGAGCAGTGCTGCAGTTTCTTCTGAATTGGAAAGTACAAGCCAAGGTACCACATATGTATATAATACTTAAAAAAAAATTAACTGGCATCATATTTTTTTTAGATTTTGGAAACTTTAATTTTGAAGATGGCTCATTAGCCACAGTACAAACTGTGGGGTATTTGTTTGTATTTCCATTTATTATTATTCTAATATTTATTCTACGTGCCATCAGATATGGGTTCTATCATTAATGCCACTGTCACACCTGCCATATCTGGATTAGAAAAACATCTTGCAGCCTGTGGATTGTCCCAGTCTGAGCTCGAAGGTGCCCAATTCCAGGGAGGAACAGCCACTCTTGTCAAAATGGTGCAAAATGTCCATGCAGTGTCTAGGATTTTAGAAATGCTTCATCTTCCAGGCTACCAGAAAGGTACAATAGCCAGTTCATACCATCTTTTTGCAGATGGCACCAAAATTACACTAGGCCAAGTGCTGCAGCATTTCAAATGGTCAGTAGCCACTTACCAGAAAAAGGCAAGTGCCTATAAGTGGGCTACAGAAGCTGCATCTTGGAATTATATAAAAGAAGTTCCAGGTAACTATTTTTATTTAATTATGATTTAACCTTGTCTCACTTTAGCATGCAGTGGAAGGTGACTCTACCTATAGGAACTACTTTAAATGGAAAGGCATCATTTGGCTCTTCAAACCCCAGGGAGGATGTGACACTGGCACTATTCCTGATGCAAAGTCAGCAAATATTGATGAAGTTTATGCTGCAGGGATAACAGGGACCATATGAAACTCTTTGTCCTCTGATAGCACACAGGGAAATGCATGACCCTTCATTTATTTCATCTCATTGCTTATCATTTGTCCCTTGCCATGTCACTTCCAAGTTTTTACCCTGCCTGTTGCTGTGCTTAGCCACAATGTCACTTGAAGCTCAACTTTTTCTTTTTCTTTTTTTTCAATATAAATTGACGCCAGTCCTATTCTCGCACACGTCCCAGGTCATTTTCTTGATAACAGTTACACATGAGAGCCCACACACTAAGAATTCTCATTCAACAGCGGGCTCAAAGAGATTGTAAACCGACAGGTGAACTCTTCTGCTTCTCCCTCTACCCCTTCTCCCAATACTTTTCATTCCCCCACTGATTCCCCCCGGAATCTGGGCAGAATCCAGGGAATCCAGGTATTCCAGGGTAGTGTTTAAAAGTCCAGTCCAGTCTGGTTATTGGGTCCCCATGGGCGCTAACCAAGACCGAGACTGGTTAGCGTGTCCTCGGAAACCCAAAATAACTGGACTGAACTGGTACTAACTGGTCATGGTCGGTTAGCATCAGTTATTTTTGGTTATATAACCAGTTGTAACCAGTCAAGGTTAGTCGCGGTCATAACCAGTTAGTGACCGGTTGTAACCGGTTATTCGGGGTGAACTTTGCATTAAATACTTGGCATTGTAATTCAATACATTCAATATTCAAACTACTAGTATACATAAAAAATTGAGAGTAAAGTAATAAATCAAGGTACAAGGTGGGGATGCAGTAGAAACATCCATCTCAATGTCGATACAGACACCCCGCAGTCGAAACATCTGCCCCACAGTCGAAACATCTGCCCCACGGTCGAAACATCTGCCCCACAGCTGAAACGTCCACCCTACAGTCGAAATGTCCACCCCATAGTCGAAACGTCCACCAATAGTCGAAATGTCAGCGCTACGTCGGGTGGTTGATAACAGCTTGCAGTGGGTGGGTCGGTGACATGGTAAGCCCACGTTGGGTGATTGTGCTTTGCAACCTTGTTTGCACAAGGTTTGGGCCATCTTGGAAGGGTAAAGGAGGTGCATGAGGCGCATGTGTTGTAAAACGCCGCCTCATGTCACATTGGGCAATGCTCGAGGGCCAGAGGGGTGCACAAGAGGTGGGGTTGAGGTTGAGGTCATGGTGCTAACGATGACGTGGCAAGGGCATGCGACATCCTCAATGCGCATTTGACGTGGGTCTCTGCATTATCTTGGCCTTGAGATGTCCTTGCTGTTGTTGCTCGTCGATGTAAATAGGCAGTTGGTGTTGGCTGCAGATAGACTAGCATGTGTAGGTGGTGGTCGTGGGTGGTAAGGTGTGTTGATATTCGCGTTGAGGCCTAACGTGGTGTGTTCATGAGTGGTGATGGAGGAGGCTCTGGCATCCGCTGTGCGCAGAACTCGCGCACCTGGGTCTCCCACACCATGGGTCTCCCCTTAATATTTCTTATGCCACCCCTAAACCTCCCTACCCCAGCTTGGCCCAGCGAGGGCATTCACCATGGACTCGACGACTTAGATGGTGGTGATGAATGAGGAACAAGATTGGTCAAGTTGGCTGTATCAATGTCACACATGTGACAGCTGGAATATAAATCACAAATATTTCAATTAACTATAAATTTGTTAATACTGTACCAAAACATATGATTTTGTATTCGTTAGAAAGCTTGTAAATAGGGGAATATTTAGGTGCAATTTTAGCACACAATAACCGGTTATAACCAGTTAGGACCGGTTATTGTTCGGTCCTGAATATTTTGAGATCATGACTAACTGCTAACCGGACCGCGGTTATGGTTAGCATCGGTTAGGTAATTTTGCGGTCCTGATCAGTTAGGGTCCGGTCCGGTCTCGGTTATTTTCCAGTTAACTAACCTAACTTCCAAACACTAGCAGGAATAACACAGGGAGATATATATAGCAGCGTGCTCCACAGTGACATTGAAAAACTTTTCAAATAATTCTTGCTGTCTGGATTCAGATTTCAAACAGGTCTAATATTTTCTGGATCATAAAATAGCCAATTTTTTTTTTCCAGAACTTACAAAATTTTTCAAATACTTGCAGATGTGAAAACACAAATATATAAAAATACAGTGTACAACCAAATATTTCAACTTGAATTTTGTAATGAAAGTGCAATTTTGTTCCAAACTGTTGTACATGAGATAATACTATAATATGTAACTCTAGGCATCATGGTGCTGGTCAAGTGGTAATCCAAATTCAATCTTGGCCCCATTTTCTTCCAGTTTCATATAGGCATTATAGACCTGGTGGGTAGAAGGCAAAGCAAGAATATAGTTTTCTATTCCCCATGTCTCTGTTGTTCCATGAAGGAATTTTGGCTGGAAGGCAAGAAATGTACCTGGACAATTTTCAGCCATAATTTTAAATAGGAATTCTGGCTGAAGGCAATAAGTGTACCTTGACAATTTTCAACTACAATTTTGAGTCCCAGGTCAACAAAATTTGTGCCTTTATTTGGAGGCAGTTTTTTTTGAAATGGCTCAAAACGTCCAACTATCCATGCAAAAGCCCATTTAACATTGCATAAATCTGTGTGCGAATATCTAAATAAAAATTAAAAGGTGAATGTTGATATATTATCAAATAACATACGATAAATAGGCAGCAGTTGCAATACCCTCTGGTGGTGCTCTGCTGGCTTCATTAAATGCATAGCTGACTCCTTCAACTGTCACAGAAAATCCACATCCTAAATATAGAGTTGTTCAGAAATAATATAAAATGTAAATCATTTAATGACCTTCTGGAATATTTCTGGTTGCCATAGTTGGAAATCCATTATCAAGCAGGTCTTGAACAGGCTGGATAATATCCTTGGGTAAATTGGCTTTGGCCAAAGCCCAAAATAGGCTCATTGCCCCAAGAAGATCTGAATCATCACTGAACTTTTGTTCTGCTGTCAATTCACGGCTGAAGGACTTAGCCCAGCCTAAAATGCAAGCATGCTGGGCTCCCATATTTAAGCCAATCTGTACCATTTTTCCAGGATGACTAGGCTATATGTATTTAAATCAGTTGTTTTAATTTTTAATTTTAAACTTGCCCGGACATCCCACCAAATAGTGCATGCCTGTGTAATTACTTCCTGAAGCCACTGGAATAATGGTTCTTTGTAGTCTGAATTTTGTGGAATATTGCGCATCACAACCAATTCTATCTTGTAGTATAGAAAATATATTCAATATTATTTTTAAGAATAAAAAAGAAAAATCACTATTTTTTTTTTGCCAGAAATGACAATTACTGATTGTTTTGGATCAATGACAAGAAATCCTGTTTCTGGAGCACATAGAATTGCAGACTCTGCAGTGGCACAAGAGAGCTGCTCTACAAGTATGCAGCCATGCTTGAAATCATGGTAAAGCCTGTCTGGAAAGTCTTTTTTTTTGTGTAGTGGATATAATTTCTCCTGAAGAATAAGAGTAATTCCAAGGTAGTCAGAGATATCTTTGGCTGCTTGCTCAAAGCTATCAGCTGCATTTATGATGGGAAGAACCAGGCCAAGATGCTGTTTTATTCCTAATTCAAAGACCTATAAGCAGCTCAGTAAACCCACAATTAAATACAAATTTAAATATACCAGATTGTGCTTCTTCTGGTGGCTTGCCTGAGGCTGTGCCATATCATCTTGAATATTTTCTGAAGTCTGAGCATGAAGCTTGGAAAAAATGTCCTCCAATCCAGCATCACTCTGTGCAATAGCAAGGGCTGCTTCAATGAAATCCTTCCACTGATAGATATCAGCAATAAAAACTCTAGATAGTGCTGGAAAAGCTCACATTGTTTTTGTTTTTGAACCGCCCATAAAAGGGTGCATTTTCAAGAATTCTTTTATGAATATGAGGACTATTTCCATTTTTTATGCAGATCTTCAGAAGGTCCTGGACCTCATCCAATGAAATATAGGTGCAGACTATGTAATGGAGATGAAAACTTATATGATTTGGGCAGAACTAGTACCAACATTCATCAAGTGGGATATTAGAACCCTGGGCCATTTTTCTAGATAGAACATTTATTCTAATCAGTTCAATGCATTACTTGCAGTGAGCTTAACCCACAATATTTCAGATAATCCTGTATGGCAGGGACAGAAGAGAAGATCAGTGGTGGAGATCTGGATAAGATAAGGAAAAGGTCAGTACTGATTATAAAGATATGCAAAATATCTGTACTAAGAACAGATTTAGACTCTTGGTGAACAATTTTACTCATAGGAGATGAATATAGAGTCAACTAGAACAGTATATCTTGGAAGATTAGAAAAGAGAGGGTTATTAACATGAGATTGGAAGTGATGTCACGTCAATCATGTCACATTCCCCCAGAAGTTGTTTCAGTGCTTAAGCAGGCCAGTCATCTTATCTTATGGATCTTTCTCTTCTTCACTATCATTTTTTGTTAATGTACAATGCGTGTGACATAACTACCACAGTATACTATATGCCATGTTATTGAAGCGCAAACTTGATGAGCAAGTTTGAGTAAATTAAAAAGTACAATAGAGGTACAAGCCTACCTTCAATACTGTCATGGAGAATCTTGTGATACCCTGAATGTTGCTGTAGAGAATCTTGTGATACTTGAATGTTGTCGTGGAGAATCTTGCAGTATCCTGGATGTAATCACAAAAAATCTTGTGAGAATGGTGGTGTTGTGTGCAATCCCATCGCTGTCAGTGTTGTGAGCTGCCACAAAGAATCCTGTGGTGGCCATAGAAAAGTAATTAATTAAAAGTACAGTAGAGTTACAGGCCTACCTTGAACGTTGTTGCTATAATACCCTGAATCTTGTTGTAGAGAATCTTGTGATACTCTGAATGTTGTCGCAAAGAATTTTGTGGCACCCTGAATGCTGCCATGAAAAATCTTGTGCCAGTAATGTTGTCATGGGAATACCATCGCTATCAGCACTAGTGAGCTGTTGCGAAGAATCCTGCAATAGCCCTAGAAAAGATAATAATTAAAAGTAGAACAGAGGTACAGGCCTACCTTGAATGTTGTCATGGAGGATTCTGCAATACCCTCAATGTCATTGAAGAAAATCTTCGAATGTTGTTATGGAGAATCTTGTGGTATCCGGCTGGTGTCAGTGTTCTGAGCTACTGCAAAGAAACCTCCAATGGCCCTAAAAGAGATAAATATTTAAGAGTACAATAGAAGTATGGCAGGCCTACCTTGAATATTGTCGTGGAGAATCTTGCGGTACCCTGATGTTGTTGCCAAAAATCCTGCGAGAATGGTGGTATTGTGTGGAATCTCATCGCTGTCAGTGTTAAACTACCACAGTATACTATATGCCATATTATTGAAGCGCAAGCTCAATGAGTGAGTTTAAGTTAGTTAAAAAGTACAATAGAGGTACAAGCCTACCTTGAATACTGTTGTGGAGAATCTTGTGATACCCTGAATGTTGCCATAGAGAATCTTGTGATATTTGGATGTTGTCGCAGAGAATCTTGCGGTACCCTGGATGTTGTTGTGAAAAATCTTGTGAGAATGGTGGTATCATGTGGAATTTCATTGCTGTTGGTGTTGTGAGCTGTCGTGAAGAATTCTGTGATGGCCCTAGAAAAGTTAAATAGTTAAAAGTACAATAGACGTACAGGCCTACCTCAAATGTTGTCACAGAGAATCTTGTGGTACCCTGGATGTTGTCGTGAAAAATCTTGTGAGAATGGTGGTATTGTGCGGAATTTCATCGCTGTTGGCATTGTGAGCTGTCGCGAAGAATTCTGCAATGGCCCTAGAAAAGTTAAATAGTTAAAAGTACAATAGAGGTATGGGCCTACCTTGAATGTTGTTGCGGAGAATCTTGCAGCACCCTGAATGTTGTCGCAAAAAATCTTGTGAGAATGGTGGTGTTGTGTGGAATCTCATCGCTGTCAGTGTTGTGAGCTGTTGCGAAGAATTCTGTGGTGGCCCTAGAAAAGTTAAATAGTTAAAAGTGCAATAAAGGTACAGGCCTACCTTGAACGTTGTCACAGAGAATCTTGCGGTACCCTGGGTGTTGTCATGTAAAATCTTGCGAGAATGGTGGTGTCATGTAGAATCTCATTGCTGTCGGTGTTGTGAGCTATCGCGAAGAATTCTGTGATGGCCCTGGAAAAGATAAATAGTTAAAAGTACAGTAGAGGTATAAGACTACCTTGAATGCTGTTGCATACGCCGTATGGCCATGCAATACCCTGAATGTTGTCACAGAGAATCTTGCACCCTGAATGTTGTCACAGAGAATCTTGCACCCTGAATGTTGTGGCAAAGAATCTTGCGAGGGCAGTGCTGTCATAGGGAATGGTGCTGTGAGCTGTCGCAAAGAATCCTGTGATGGCCTTAGAATCTGTTATGCCACGCTGTAAGGTCTCTGTAAAAGGGAAAAGGCATTGGTAAAAGATCAAGAGAAAAAAAGAAAAAAAGAAGTAAAGATTTTGAACACACCATGGACAGGAACAGTGGTCCAGCCAGTGGCAACCACAACGTACACAGGCAGTTGACCAATTACATCAGCAAACAAATATGATAGTACTCAAAAGATGAGGAAACGTACGCAGGCAAGATATCTGAAAAAATATGCATGAAGGATCACAGAGGAAACCTCACTTAAGAGTTTGTTTGCACCTGGTATTGAAGCCTGAAACTGGTGCATGAAATGATTGATGACTGAAGCACATGTTTGATGCCTGCGATTGAATCACATGAAAGATCTTGAAGCTATGAATGAAAACCCAAAACCTCTTCGCTATACTTGTAGAGCAGCCAGGATTGAAGCCCGAAACTAATGCATGAAATGATTGATCATTGAAGCACATGATTGATGCCAGGGTTCAAATCACGTGGAAGATCTTGAAGCCAAAAACGAAAACCTACGCAAACCCGAGGCCTGAAACGGGAATATCCTCTTCTGAATGATGCACATAACTGGAACATGCCATTTTGAATGAACCTTGGATTTTTTACCCATAAAAACTGTCATACCTTTTGCTCCAGTGGGCTTTGGTATACTTTGTTTAAACTTGGCATACCAGATCAGACATCATTGGTGACTAGCCTACAATATTTTGGCCAGGGTGCTTCAGCATTGAAAAAAAAAACCTGGGGTCGATTTTTGTTGCTAAGGCCAATTCTGGATTCCTGCTGGTAGTGTTGCCATGGTTTGACTCTGGTGAGCTAGCTGTTTGAGTGGAGCTGAAAAATAGCCGAACTGAGTGGCACTGATGACTCACGGCTCAGATGCAACTCCAAGTCGAATCAAGTCGACTTTGGATGACTTGGGCTCGGCTGAGTCATCGCTCGTGCCATGTATGGCAATCGCTGGATTACTGCATTGCACTTTCCCCCTTAGCAACAACCCACCTTTCCGCCAGCTCTCTTACTGGCCACCAGTTTCAATGACTGTGGATGAACAACGCCAGTCAATCAGCCCCTCCCCTCTTTGAGGGATGTGGGCTGTTCCATGGATAGCCCTCCCTACTTGGCTCCTCTGGCTTGGATGCGATAGTGGCAGCCTGGCTACGAGAAGGGTGGCAAATACGGCAGTGAGAACGAGAGCTATTAGCAAGAACAACAGCAAGAATGAGAGGCATCAAGTGCAAGATAGGGAATAAGTTTGGGAGGATTTGCGATTTGGTAGAAGAGGAGTTCCTGGTACGTTTGCAAAATGACTCCTGAAGTGTTACTACTGCTCATTTTGCGAATCTCCCCTGGATTTTAGCAGGCTATCGAAGATAAATTCGATGCGCTTGTGGATTTCATCTCCGGCTTCCATGTCTGATGCGTCAAGGTCTTCATCATCCACATTCTCTTTGTCGTCATGAATTTTGTCAGGTCCTAATGATGGCACGATACGTGCGAGGTGGCAAAATCAACCGTGATTCGCACAACTTGTGCCACAGCTCATGGATCTCCTTGGCTTGTCAGTGTTTTGTGGCTTCAAGCATTGCATTGATCACAAGCAGAGAACGGTTAGTGATTTCAATTCAGGTGAGATACAAGATTCAAGTGGGTTAGGACCAACTGTAATAAAGAATTAGTAGCTTACCTTCCAGTTTGACCTGGCAGGTCTTTCTGCTCCATTTCTGCATTAGCTTCGACAAGATTAATGCCTTCCGAGTCTGTCGTGGGCCTCTCAGATCAATGCAGCCAGACCAGTTTATCCACCCTGCGCATACACTCCAAAGTGAGCAACCTAGCCAATGCCGCTGTGGAGAGTCCGCAACCTCTGTCTGTCCCAACTGTCCCTCCTTTATACCTGTCATCGCATCCCAACAACCCACATACACCATACCAGTCCACATGCCACGCATCACATCTTCCGATCATTTAGCAATCAAACAAGTCCGACAGCCTCACCCAACCTCTCGACATGTTCTCCCAAACTCTGACCAGCAAGCCTGATTAATGGTCCTGCAAGGTTCAACCCCACATCCATACCCTTGCCGCCACATTCACCCCCTGCATCTACTGTTTCATTCTCATCGCAGTCATCCGTGAGCATGTCATACCTGGGGAAAGGTGAACCGTTTACCCATTCAGAATCTACATCAATGGGTGATAGTAGTCGATTGAGCCCCTTGGTGCCACAAGTTTCGGAGCTGAGAATGACACTCAGGAATATACATCTGGCCTATCTACGAAGGACAATGATGGGGACAGTGGTCATGATTGGGAAATAGATGGAGAATTGGGAGGCATGGAGAAATGAAAAGTATTAGAGGTGACATTTGCCTCAATGTCGTCAGGCTTGACAGCCCTGACGCTTCTCTAGACTCTCATCAATATATAGTATACATGTTTTCCTACATACATATACTATGTAGTTCAAAATTTAATTTACAACTTTCATGTTGGACTGGGTTCTCTCGGACCTCTGTGCTAACCCCACAGGACAGGGGAGTAATGAACCCCTGGGGCGGAATCTACCACTAAGACTGATAGCTTAATGGTAGAGCATCGGTCATGATAGCTGATGACGTCGGTTCGAGTCCGGCTCAGTCTATATATTTCCATGTCATTCCAATATTTCATATCTTATTTTGCGACTGCTGTTGCATCCAAACAATCTTTGGAAAATCCCCTCAATGTTACAAGTTATAATGCAGCAATGGTTCCTCAGACATCGGAGTCCATCAGCCTCGGATCTGCCAAATTTTAATCCAACTTCTTTGACATGTGAACTTACCATTGTGCTCCGTTACACTTAAGTAGAGTGAAGTTGGGCGGTCAAGTTATTTCCCCACCCTTCACCCATGTATCCAATACTTTTTATTCCTCCACAGATTCCGTTGGAATCCGCCGGAATCCGGGAATTCCTGCAGGAATTGACCAGAATTCCGGAATTCCGGCGGAATCCGTCGGAATCTCCCGGAATCGACTGGAATCTGCACGGATCTAGAGGGGTTTACTATAAAAGGTATAATATTACCTTTGGGAATCACTTATATAAGGGCCTTACATCATTTTCGAAGTTTTTTTGTTACATATTTATTAATTAACTTAATTTAATATTATAAAACTATTAAAATTGTATTAAAATTGAATATATTAAAATAAAGCTACTTATAGAGGAGGAAAAAATCCCCCCCAATGGCGGG
>Ga0307513_10008733_pt1 | contig 12907 bp, 11 predicted proteins | sample 15_EM_MG_FD_202174 | JGI IMG/M metagenome (GOLD analysis project Ga0307513, IMG submission 202174) | Populus trichocarpa ectomycorrhiza microbial communities from riparian zone in the Pacific Northwest, United States - 15_EM | ecosystem: Host-associated > Plants > Roots > Unclassified | place...
GAATAGCCCGCGCCGAAGTCGTCGATGGCGACGCTGACGCCCAGGGCGCGCAGGTCGCCGAACAGTTGGCGGATGTGGCTCGCGTCGCTCATCGCGGCGGTCTCGGTCAGCTCCAGCTCCAGGGCCTCGGGGGCCAGGCGGTGACGCTCCAGGGTGCGGACGATCATCGTCGACAGCGCCGGGTCGCGCAGCTGCCGGGCCGACAGGTTGACCGCCATCTTCAGGCCGACGAGCCCCGCGTCGTGCCAGCTCCGCGCCTCGCGGCAGGCGGTGTTCAGCACCCACAGGCCGACCTCGTCGATCATGCCGGTTTCTTCGAGCAGCGGGATGAAGTCGCCGGGCGGCACCAGGCCGAGTTCGGGATGGCGCCAGCGCAGCAGCGCCTCGGCGCCCACCACCCTGCAGGCGGCCAGGTCGACCACCGGCTGGTAGTGCAGGCGCAGCTGCTCGCGGGCGATGGCGTCGCGCAGGTCCTGCTCCAGGGCGAAGCGTTCGCGCGCGGCGGTCGACGAGTTGGCGGAGAAGAAGGCGAGCTTGCCGCTGATCGTCTCGCCCGGCTTGGGCAGGGCGGCGAAGGCGCGGGTGAGCAGGGTGGCCGGATCGGTCCCGTCATGGGGAAAGACCGCCGCGCCGAGGCCGACGACGGGGGTCAGCTTCAGCAGGCCGGCGCGCAGCTCCTGGCCCAGCACATAGGCGATCGCCTGCAGCTCGACGGCGGCGGCCTGGGTGTCGGGAGCCCGGCCGAACCAGACGGCGAAACAGTCGCGGTCCACCTGGGCCAGCGGCCGGCTGGGCTGGACCGCGCTGCGCAGCCGCCCGGAAAAGGCCTTCAGCGCCCGGTCGGCGGCGGCCTGGTCGAAGGCGGCCAGGCGGTCGTAGTCGGCGAACCGTATCACCCCCAGCAGAGCGGGCTCGCCGCCGGCCTGGGTTTCGTCCGGCAGGCCGGCCAGGAACGGTTCGCGGGTCGGCAGGCCGGTGACCGGATGACGGTTGGCGTAGCGGTGGCGCAGGCCGTCCAGCCGCGCGGCGACATGGGCGACGTCGGCCATCATCTGGCCGGCCTCGTCGGGATAGCCGTTCGGCAGGTCGAGGGCCGGAGCCTCCTCGACGCAGGCGCGCAGGGCCCGGGCGGTCAGGCCGACCGGCGCCAGCATCTGCGCCATCCCGGCCAGGACCATCAGGACGGCGACGAAGGTGACGCCCAGGACCGCCCCCGCCGGGGCGGCGCCCGGCGCGATCGTAAGGTTGACGAGGGCCCCTAACGGCAAGCCGGCGGCGATCGCGGCGAAGGTCAGAACCTTGCCCCGGTAGCTCGCCATCGGCGCCCGCGAGAGCGCGCCATAGAGCCGGAGCCCCTTCGTCGACATACGTGCTTCCATTCCCGATCCCGCGCAGCTTAGGGCCGTAAAGCCTGCTGCACGGTGAAAGTTCATGCCTAACGGAAGGCGCCTGTCGCTACTTGCCGAGCACGTCCATCAACCTTGCCGCGGCCGGCAGCAGCAGCACGCCCAGCAGGCAGGGGAAGATGAACAGGATCAGCGGCACCGTCAGCTTGGCGGGCAGGGCCAGGGCGCGTTCCTCGGCCCGCATCATCCGCTTGACCCGCATGTCGGCGGAGAACACCGACAGTGTCTCGCCCAGGCTGGTGCCCATGTCCTCGGCCTGTCGCAGCATGGTGGCCAGGGCGCGCGCGTCGTCGATCCCCAGCCGGTCGGCGAAGCCCAGCCAGGCGTCCTTGCGCCCACGGCCGGCGCGCAGCTCCAGGGTCAGGAACCGCAGGTGGATCACCAGGTTCGGATAGCGCCTGGCCAGCTCGTCGGTCACCCGGCTCACCGCGGCGTCCAGGCTGAGGCCGGCCTCCACCGAGGCCACCAGCAGGTCCAGCAGGTCGGGGAAGCCGTCGGTATATTCCTGTTCCCGCATCCGGCGGCGCCCGTTCAGCACCTGGTCGGGGCCCAGCAACGCCACCCCCGAAAGGGTCAGGGCCAGGGCTGTCGGCCCCATCCCGCCCTTGCCGCCCAGCATCATCGGCAGCAGCAGCACCGTGCCCGCGGTCGCCGCGAGCATCGCCGCCGCCTTGGCCCCCAGGTAGATCCCGACGGCCTCGCGGTTGAAGAAGCCGGCCCGCATCAGCTTCATGCGCACCACCGAGAGCTTGGCTGGGTCCTGCACCGCCGACTTCTGGCCCAGGCGCTCGATGCCGGCGGTCAGCCGGCGGCCCAGCTGCCGGTCGCGGCCGTGGCGCGACAGCGCCTGCGCCGGCGTCGGGGCGTTCCGCAGCCGCGCGCGCCGCAGCCCGCGCCGCCGCACCTGGCCGCCGACGGCCACGGCGGCGCCGGCGACCGAGGCGGCGATCAGCAGCACGCCGGCCGCGGTGATGATCTGCTGCAGCTGGAACGGGTCCATCGCTCAGATCCGCATGTTGATCATCTTCATCATCACCATGTTGCCCAGCACCATCCAGACCAGCAGGCCGGCCAGGCCGTACTGGACGAAGGGCACGTGGATCACATCGCCGTAGAAGTCCGGCGCCATGACGTTGATGAAGGCGCCGGCCAGCAGCGGCGCAGCGGTGAGGATCATCGCCGAGACCCGGCCCTCGGATGAGGCCGCCTTGATCTTCAGCCGCATCTTGTGGCGCTCGCGCACCGTCGAGGCGTTGAGTTTCAACAGGCCGGTCAGGTTGCCGCCGGACCGCTCCTGCAGGCGCACCGTGGCGGCGAACAGGTCGACGTCCAGGTGCTGGCACCGCTGCGCCATGCGCTCCACGCCCTGGGCCAGGGTGGCGCCATAGGCGATCTCGTCGGCCGCCATGCCGAACTCCGAGCCGATCGGGTCGGGCATCTCCCGGCCCACCAGGGCCACGGCGGTGGGCACCGGGTGACCGGCCTCCAGGCTGCGGACGATGATCTCCAGCGCCTGCGGCAACTGGTGGCCGAGCGCCTTTGACCGGCGGCCGGCCATGAATTTCAGGAAGGCGACGGGCGCGCCGGCGCCGCCCAGCACCGCGCCCACCGGAAGGCCCATCCAGCTCTTGGACACCACGACGCCCGCCGCCGCGCCCAGCGCCACAGCCACGGCCAGCGCAACGCCCCAGCGCCGGGCGTCGTAGGGCACGCCTGACCGGACGACCAGGTCGCCCAGCCAGCGCCAGCCGCGGCGGCGCTCGCCGGCGGCCGTCAGGCCGCGCTGCTTGCGCAGCTCCACCACCAGTTCGGAAATGCCGCCGTTCAGGCGTTCGGCCACCAGCAGCCGGCGGTTCACCTGCCGCTTGACGGTGGCCATCCGCGCCAGGCCGAACACCGCCTGGCCCGCCGAGAACACCGCGGCGAACACCAGGATCATGAACACGGCCTTGGTGTCGAAGCTCATGGCGTCAGCCCAGGACCCGGTTGGGGTCGAAATTGGCGGTGTCGTAGCCGACGCCGCGGCGGACCATCTCGTCCAGGCACCGGGGGCGCAGGCCCGTGGCGCGGAACTCGCCATGCACCGCGCCGTCGGCGGTGGTGTGGGTGCGCTGGAAGACGAAGATGTCCTGCATCTGCACCACCTGGCCTTCCATGCCGGTGATCTCCGAGACCGCCATCAGCCGCCGCTTGCCGTCCGACAGGCGCATGACCTGGACGATCATGCCGACCGCCGAGGCGATCTGGCCGCGCACCGCCTCGGGCGGCAGGCGCATGCCCGACATGGCCACCATCTGCTCCAGGCGGGTGATGGCGTCGCGCGGGGTGTTGGCGTGGATGGTGGCCATCGAGCCCTCGTGGCCGGTGTTCATGGCCTGCAGCATGTCGAAGGCCTCCTCGCCGCGGACCTCCCCCAGGATCACCCGGTCGGGCCGCATGCGCAGGGCGTTCTTGACCAGCTCGCGCTGGCGGATTTCGCCCTTGCCCTCGATGTTCGGCGGCCGCGTCTCCATGCGCACCACGTGCGGCTGCTGCATCTGCAGTTCGGCGGCGTCCTCGATGGTGATCAGCCGTTCCTTGTGGCTGATGGCGGCCGAGAGCGCGTTCAGCAGGGTGGTCTTTCCCGACCCCGTTCCGCCGGAGATCACCGTGGAGACCCGCGCGCGGACCGCCCCATGCAGGAACTCGGCGACGCAGGCCGGCATCGCGCCCACCTCCACCAGCTTCTCCAGCGTATAGGGCCGCTTGGAGAACTTGCGGATCGAGACGCAGGCGCCGTCGATGGTGATCGGGGCGATGGCGGCGTTGACCCGGCTGCCGTCGGCCAGGCGGGCGTCGACCATTGGCGAGGACTCGTCGATCCGGCGGCCGACGCCGGCGACGATGCGGTTGATGATCCGCAGCAGGTGGTCGTTGTCGCGGAACTGGATGGGCGACAGCTCGAGTTCGCCGCGGCGCTCGACATAGATCTGGAAGGGCCCGTTGATCAGGATGTCGTTGATGCTGTCGTCCTTGAGCAGGGGCTCGATCGGCCCCAGCCCGGTCATCTCGTCGTAGACGGACGACCCCAGCTGCTCCAGCTCGCCGGCGTTCAGCACCAGCCGCTCGGCGCGGGCGAAGTCGCCCACCAGGGTCATGACCTGCCGGCGCAATTCGGCCTCGTCCAGCTTCTCCAGCTTGGACAGGTCCAGCTCGTCGATCAGCCGGGCGTGCAGCTTCATCTTCACCTGCAGCATGTGGCTGTCGGCGGTGGTGAAGACCGGCGCGGGCTCCGGCGGAGCCGCGGCGGGCAGGGGCGCGGCCGGGGCGGCCTCGCCCACCTCGACCGGTGGCGGCGCGGGCGCGGCGCGGTTCAGGCCGAAGCGCCCCACCTCAGGCGGCCTTGGGCGGCTTGGCGGCGCGCCGGTCGTCCCGGCCGGTCATCCGGTCGACCAGGGCGGTGACGTCGCGGACGATCTTCGACTTGGGGCGGTGCTGGCCGATCGGGCCGCCCAGGTTCACCGAGGCCGCCGCGGCGTCCCAGTCCGAACTCACCCCGCCGTCCGCCCGCCGTTCCAGCGCCCGCTCGGCCTCGGCCAGCGACGGGGCGGACCCGAACATGCGGCTCGCCACCCGGTTCAGGACGATGCGCGGCTTGGCGCCGCCGGGGATCGCCGTCTCCAGCTCGTCCACCAGGGCGCGGGCGGCCAGCAGGGCCGGGACGGTCAGCTCCGAGACGATCACCACCTCATCGCAGCCGGCCAGCACGTCCAGCGACCACACCCGGCGGTGCCGGGGCATGTCGACGATCACGAATTCATAGGCCTCGCAGGCGATGTCCAGGATGCGCAGCACCGCCTCGCGGGAGACCAGGTCGAAGGCCTGCGGGTCGCGCGGGCAGGCCAGCAGGTCCATCCCCGCGGCCACCGGCGTGGTGAAGGCCGCCAGCAGGGCGGCGTCCATCCGCTCGGCCGCCGGTCCGAACGAGGCCAGGCCCATGGCCGGCGCCGATCCGAGATAGGCCGCCGCCGCGCCGTCGGCGAGGTTCAGGTCGACCAGGCAGACGCTGCGTTCCTTGCGGCTGCGCCCGGCGAGGATGGCGGCCGCCTCGATGGCCAGGGTGGTCGCGCCGGCCCCGCCCACGGCGCCGACCATCGCCCAGCAGCGTGAGCGGTGGTTCGTCGGCGGCGGCGCCCCGGCGCCGGCGCCGGCGGCGTCCAGCAGGCCGTAGACCGCGCCCTGGAGCTGTTCGGCGGTGAAGGGCGCCTCCAGCACGTCCGAGAACGGCAGGCGCAGGATCGCGCGGACCAGGGCGGCGGGCAGCTTGCCGCCCAGCAGCAGCGTCGGCGGCGGTCCGGGCGTGGCCGCCAGGGTCGCCAGGGCGGCGATCAGGGCCTGAACCTCCACCCCGTCGGCGTCGATCAGCACCAGGTCGGTGGTCTCGGGCCGCGCCTCGGCCAGCCGGTCGACGTCGGCCACCTCCAGCACCGATCCGAACAGCGGTCCCCGGGCCAGGGCGGCCAGGTCCGGGCCGACCGCCAGCACGCGCCGGCCCAGCAGGCTCCAGTTGGTCATGCCCGCAGCCCCCCCAAGCCTTGCGGCCCTGTCCTGGCTTTCCGGTTCATTGCGCCCTCGGCTCCTGGCCGACGGGCGCCTGCAGCAGCCGGTCCAGGGCGTCGCCGAACAGCACCAGCCTGGCCGTGCCGGCTTCGCGGCCGGGCTCCAGCGGGCTGGGCGCCAGCGCGTTGGCCTCGGCGGCGGTGGCCAGCCGCGGGGTGATGATGATGACCAGTTCGGTTTCCTGGCGCTTCCAGCGCGCCGAGCGGAACAGGGCGCCCAGCACCGGCAGGTCGCCGACGCCGGGGATCTGCCGCACGGCGTTGACATAGTCCTGCTGGAACAGGCCCGCGACGGCGAAGCTCTCGCCGCTGCGCAGCTCCACCACCGTGTCGGCGCGGCGCACGGTCAGGCTGGGCACGTCGAAGCCGTTGATCCGCAGGCTGGTGCGGCTGTCCAGCGCGCTGACCTCGGGGCTCACCGCCAGGCGGATCAGGCCGTTGTCCTGCACCACCGGCTGGAAGCCCAGCTTGACGCCGAAGGGCTTGAATTCGATGGACACCTGGTCGCGGCCGCTGGGCACCGGGAAGGGGAACTCGCCGCCGGCCAGGAAGCTGGCCTTCTCGCCCGACAGCGCCACCAGGTTGGGCCGCGCCAGGGTGCGGATGACGCCCTTCTCCTCCAGCGCCTGCAACTGCACGTCGACCCGCGCCGTGCCGACCGCGCCGCCCAGCGACAGCACGCCCTGCGGCGCGGAGTTGCCCAGCACCCCGGAGCCCGAGGCGAAGCTGAACGTCGAATTGTTGGCCGCCTGGATGTTGAAGCCCAGGTCCTTCAGCGTCGAGCGGCCGGCCTCGATCACCCGCACTTCCAGCACCACCTGCTGCGACGCGCGCACGGTCAGGGCCGAGGTCACCGCCTCCGGCGCGAACCTCTCCGCCAGCCCCTTGGCGCGGGCGGCGACCGAGGTGTTGGACACCTCGCCGGTCAGCAGCACGCCCTGGCCCAGGCTGCGCACCGCGATCATCTCGCCGGGCAGGGCCGCGGCCAGGTCGGTCTGCAGCGCGGCGGTGTCATAACCCACCTGGACGTCGATCACCTCCATCAGCTCGCCGCCGGCGCCGTAGACCAGCAGGTTGGTGGCCCCCAGCGCCTTGCCCCGGACATAGAAGCTGCGGTCGGTGGTGGCGACGATCTGGGCGGTGTCGGGTTGGGCGACGACGATGCGCGAGGCCGGGCCGTCCAGCCGGAAGGACGCGGACTTGTTCTTGGGCACGCTGATGGTGCGGCTGGCCGCCGATTCGCTCGGGAAGGCGTCGGCGGTCGCGGGGCCGGCGGCGGCGAGGGCCAGGGCTGCGGCCAGGGCCGCGGCGAGGGGACGGGTCATCCAGGTCATGCGCCGCTTCCGCCCGAGGTTCCGTCGCCCTCGACGACGGTGATCAGCGGCGCCCGGCGTGGCGCGACCGGAACCGTGCGGCGGGCGTGCGGCGCGGCCGCAGCCGCCCGGGGCGCGCCCACGAAGTCACGGGTCTGCATCGGCCGCACCGGGGCGATCTCGGCCGCGCCGGTGCGGCGCAGCGCCAGCGACAGCACCCCCAGGTCGCTGGCCACCGCCAGCTTCTGGGCGTCCTCCACCGAGACCTCGAGGGTGGCGGTCTGCGGCGTCGCGGGTTTGTTGGAGGTCGGGTCGGCGTTGAGGTCGACGCCCAGCACGCGGACGTTCTGGATCACCACCTGCGAGACCAGGTTCTTGCCGTGCCCGCCGCCCCCGCCCTCGAGGTCGCCGCCGCCGGCGTTGGTGTCGCGCATCAGCACCACGTCCACCCTGTCGCCGGGCAGGGCGTGACCGCCGACGCCCGAGACGTCGCTGACGCGGATCGTATAGGCGCGCATGCCCTCGGCGATCTCGGCGGCCACCGAGGCGCGCGCGCCGGGGCCGCTGATCTTGGCCGGCAGGATGGGTTCGCGCTGGGCCAGCGGGGTCAGCGCCACCGGGGCGCCGCCGCCGTCCTGGGCCAGGACCTGGTCGATGGTCGAGAAGGCGCCGGCCGGCAGGGCGTCGGCGGGATAGCGGGCCACGGTAAGCTGGCGGGCCTCCAGCCGTTCGCCGAAGCTGATCGCCTGGGCGGCCACGACCACCGGCACCGTGCGCGGCTGCGGCAGGGCCACCGCGGGTTTGTCGGCCGCCGCGGCCGGCAGGGCGATCCTGGCGACGAACAGCGCGGCGAGCCCCAGGGCGGCCGACGCCCCCAGACTCGCAAGTGTCGTAAGCCGCATCGCCCCACCCCGCAGCAGGTTTCCCCAACCTGAGCGGGACCTTACGGATCGAGAAATTTCGATAGCGAAAACAAACGGGGTGAACTCGCGTAAACCCTAGCGGGGCGCGGGCCGCGGCTCAGCCGTTGCGCTCGCGCGACCGCGCCAGGGCTTCCGACAGCATCGCCACCCCGGCCCCGCCAGGCGTGTCGCCGGCGGCGCGGCGTTCCAGGAACGACTCGATGGACTCGCCCAGCAGCAGCTCGGCCGCGCCCACCACCACCGCCATCCGGTAGGTGCCCAGCATCACCTCCAGGGCGTGGGCGTCCAGCGTGCCATTGAGAATCCGGGCCACCTCATGGCGGGTCTCGCCGGCGAAGCCCGCCACATGCACGTCGGCCAGGATCCGCGCCTCGGTGTCGGTGGGGTAGAGCGTGCGCAGGTAGATCGCCAGGGCGGCGCCGAAGCTCTCGCGGGGGTCCAGGTCATCGCGCACGGTGGTCATCCTTCAGGCCGCCGCGGGACGGACCCGCAGTCGGATCGCTAAGCTGGGTGCAAATGGCCGCACACGCAATTCAACCTCACGGCGAAAACGCCCTGGGGTTCACCATGGGGCAGGTCGATTTCAGGCGCCCGACCGCTTGTGGGGCGCATCGGGTGGTTGTCGGAAGCGCTGCTCTGGTCCATGGGTTCCCGATGCTTGTCACTGGCCCTCATCTAAAACAAGCCCGCGAAGCGCTGGGATGGTCTCCGGCTGAACTCGCCCGCGCCCTGCGCCTCGCCGGGGGGCCGTCCCAGGGCGAAAAGCGCGTCCTGGAGATGGAGTCCGGCCGCCGGGACATTTCCGGGCCCGTCGCCGTCGCCGTCGAATCCTTCCTGCATGGCTTCCAGCCGGTCGGGTTCGAGCGCGATCCCGCGCCCGCGCCCGCGCCGGCCAAGCGCGCCGGCCCGGCTAGCGCGGGCGGAAAGCGACCATCGTCAAGGACTCCGCCAGCCTAGGGTCGGCCCGCGCCGCGGTGATCGCCGCCTGCATGGCGGCTTCGCACGCCTGGTCCCAGCCGTCCGGCCGCTCCGGCGCATAGGGGTCGAGCCCCAGCTGCTGGCGGTGGCTCTGGCGATAGTAGAAGCGGTGCGCCTCGAATTCGGGCTCCAGCAGGCGCACGCCGGTGAAGCCCCGCTGCGCCAGCAGCGCCGCCAGCCCCTCGGTGTCCCACAGGGTCAGGTGCCGGGGCGGCTCCAGGCCGCGCCAGGCCGTCCCGTATCGCTTCAGCCCTTCGGCCCCCAGATTGGGCTGCGACAGCCACAGCCGCCCGCCTGGCGCCAGCAGCCGCAGCGCCTCGTCCAGCGCCCCGACCGGGTCGTGCAGGTGCTCCAGGACGTTGCTCATGGTGATCTGGTCGAAGCCGGCGTCCGCCAGGCCCGAGCCGGGCAGGGAGCCCTGCCGCGCGTCGAAGCCCCGATTCCTGGCCCGGGCCAGGGCGGCCGGGTCGAAGTCCAGCCCCACCGCCTCGTAGCCCCGCTTGCGCGCGTGCAGCAGGAAGGCGCCGTCGCCGCAGCCCACGTCCAGCAGCCGCGCGCCGGGTCTGGCGGCGCGGGGCAGGTGGCGGATGCGCCAGCCGAACGCCTCGAGCCAGCGCCGGAGCCGGACGGGAAGGGCGCCCAGCGACGCCGCCGGGTCGAAGCCGCGATACAGCAGCCAGGACGCCGCCCGGCGCGCCGGCGATCGGGTTTCGGCGGGCTCCTCGACGCCGCCGTGGGTATAGTAGTTCTCGTAGGCCGCGCCGATGGTCTGGGCCGAGGGGCGGGGGTCGAGGTAGCCGCAATGGCAGGCCTCGCACCGCCACATCGTCCACGCGCCGGGCGCCGAGCGGAAGGCCAGGTCGCGCAGCCCGTCGAAGGCCGCGCTCCGGCCCTGGGCGCCGCAGCAGGGGCAGGCGCCCAGATGGTCCAGGCCCTCCAGGGGCCATTCGCGGGCGTGCGCCGTCACAGTCCAATCCCCAATTCCGTCACGGCCGCCGCGGGCGGGCGTCAGGTGATCCGCTTGACGCTGACCGGATCGCTGCCGGGGAATGTCTCCTCCAGGCCCTCGTCGAGCAAGGCTTCCTGACGATCTTCGGACTGTTCTTCCTTATCCGCCAATTGATCGTGCTTTTCGTTGTCGACAAGCGGCTCGGCCTCGCGGGCGTGGGGGGACTCGATGTGCCGGTCCTCCAGCTTCGGACGGCCTTCCACCGCCGCGTCGGCTGCGCAGCCGCTGGACCCGTGGGTCAGGCCGCGGTCGGCGTCGGTGGGCTTTTGGGTCGATGCCATGAGGTCAACTCCGCTGAGATTTGTGGGACCTAAACCCCCCACCGTCCTGGCGGTTGCGCCTGGCCCCCCCGCGGCGGGACCCAGCGTCAGGCCGCGGGCTTCGGCGATGGGCGGCAGGGCGGTGCGGTCGCGGCGCTCGCGCTGGCCGCGGCGGCGGCGCGCCCAGGCCAGGGCGTACGGCTCCACCGCCGGCCAAGCCAGCAGGCCGGCGAACCCGACGATCACGGCGTACCAAATCAGCATCGCGGGCGAACCCAGCCGGTCCTGCGCGACCCCGCGCACCTAACGGGATCCGACGCGCCGGGCGCCATGCCCGCGCGGTGCGGGCGGAAGGTTAACGCCGAGGCGCCCGCGGGCCACGCGCCCGGGGCGAAAGGCTGTGCAACTTATGGGCAAGGACGCGGCCGGATCTGCAACCCGTGCGACGTCCCGCCTCAGCGCCGCAGGGGGAACAGCGCCCGCGCGCGGAGCGCCGCTCGGACGCCCCGCGCGCGGCGTTCCGTCAGGCCTTCGGCGTCTCGCCCATCGACCACATGTGGCCGAACGGGTCGCGGAGCTGTCCGTAGCGGTCGCCCCAGAACATGTCCTGCAGCGGCAGGACGATCTCGAACCCGCCGTCCACCGCCCGCTTCCACCACCCGTCGACGCCCTCGACCTGCAGGTGGAGGGTGACGGCCGCCGGCTCGACCTTGCCGCCCCCGTGCTCGGGATAGAAGTCGGCCAGCATCACCGAGGCGCCGTTGATGTTGAGGTGGATGTGCATCGTGCGGCCCTGGTCGTCCACCGGATGGCGCATCAGCTCCTTGGCCCCCAGCGCCTTCTGGTAGAAGTCCGAGGCTTTCACGGCCCCGTCGACGCTAAGGTACGGCGCGACGCCGCTGAGGACGGCGGGGGCCGGCGCCTGTTGGGTCTCGGTCGCGGTGGTCATCGGAATCTCCTTCCTGGGTTTGTGGCGCTCGCGCCGGTCTCGCCCAAGGACGCATCGTGTCACGTCGGCCCGACAGCCGCGGGGAAAAAAGCCCGATCAGGTCGCGGCGGCGGCGTCGGGCGCCGTCAGCCGGTCCAGGTGCCGGCGGATATGCGCCGCCTCGGCGGGGGTGTTGGCGAGCGCGATGGCCTGGTTGAAGGCGGTCCGCGCCTCGTCGGGCCGATCGAGCTGCAGCAGCAGCGCGCCCTTCAGCCCGAAGAAATGGAAGTAGCCGGAGAGCCGCCCGGCCAGGGGCTCGATCATCGACAGCGCGGCGGCCGCCCCGGCGGTCTTGCTCACCGCCACCGCCCGGTTGAGCGTCACCACCGGCGAGGGGGTCAGCTGCTCGAGCGCGCCGTACAGCAGGTCGATCTGCGCCCAGTCGGTGTCTTCGGGCCGGGCGGCGCGGGCGTGCAGGGCGGCGATCGCGGCCTGCACCTGGTAGGGGCCGCGTCGGCGATGGCGCATGGCCTTGTCGATCAGGGCCAGGCCTTCGACGATCATCTTGCCGTTCCACAGCCCCCGGTCCTGGTCGTCCAGCAGGATGACGGCGCCCGCCGCGTCGAAGCGGGCCTTCGACCGCGCGTGCTGCAGCATCAGCAGCGCGGTCAGCCCCATGACCTCCGGCTCGGTGGGAAAGAGCCGCAGCAGCAGCCGCGCCAGCCGGATCGCCTCGTCGCACAGGGCCGCGCGGTCGGCGTCGGGGCCGGCGGAATAGCCCTCGTTGAACACCAGGTAGATCATCGCCGCCACCGCGGCCACGCGCTCGGACCGCTCCACCGGCCCCGGCGCCTCGAAGGGCACGCCCGCGCCGGCGATGCGGGCTTTGGCGCGGGTGATCCGCTGCTCCATGGCGCTGTCGCCCACCAGGAAGGCCCGGGCGATCTGGCGCACGCTCAGGCCCGAGACGATGCGCAGCGCCACGGCGATCTGCTGGGTGGCGGGCAGGTCGGGGTGGCAGCAGATGAACAGCAGCCGCAGGACGTCGTCGCGATAGTGGGCGCCGTCCAGGCGCTCGACCAGCGGCGCCTCGACGTCGTCCAGGTCCGAGATCGCCTCCTCCGGCGGCAGCGCCTGCTGCCGGCTGCGCTTGCGGACGCCGTCCAGCGCCGCGTTGCGGCCCACCAGGATCAGCCAGGCGGCCGGGTCGCGCGGCGGGCCCTTCACCGGCCAGGACTTCAGCGCCCGCAGGCAGGCGTCCTGGAAGGCCTCCTCGGCGGTGTCGAGGTCGCGGAAATAGCGCAGCAGCGCGCCCATCGCCTGGGGCCGGGCGGAGGTCAGGGCCACGTCGATCCAGGCGAGCTCGGTCATCCGAACCTGGCTCCGGGCTGGTAGAGGGCCAGCGGCCGCACCTCGTAGGCGCCGCCGGGATTGGCCTGGGCGAGTTCGCGACAGATCCCCAGCGCCTCGTCCAGGTCCGCCACGTCGATCA
>Ga0307513_10008734_pt1 | contig 12907 bp, 11 predicted proteins | sample 15_EM_MG_FD_202174 | JGI IMG/M metagenome (GOLD analysis project Ga0307513, IMG submission 202174) | Populus trichocarpa ectomycorrhiza microbial communities from riparian zone in the Pacific Northwest, United States - 15_EM | ecosystem: Host-associated > Plants > Roots > Unclassified | place...
TCTACTGGCTTCATTCCTTGAATCTCGCGAGCTCACGATCTCCACTGCACCGCTGGAGTACTACATGAAGACTACGATATCCTATTCTTATCACTCAGCACCATCTTGTTCCCTCTCCCCCGCTGTATCTGTTGCGTTCAACTCCATACTGCCTGACCATCAACTGTGGATGGGGTGGACAGTACTAGATACGCTTGTGAATGAGTTCGAAAAGCTCTCAGTCGAATGGTGACGAATGTTCGCTGAAGGCTTCTTCACCTTGTCCCGCCAGCCGCTGCCAATACGATGGGAAGACATGGAATCAAGCACACAAGAGAGTGACCTTGAGAGTATTCCTACATGGGAATGTTTCATTGAAGAGGAACAAGAACGAGGGCTCACGGATTCGAAATTCAGCGGTCCACATTTTCGTTTGCGAACAGCCCGGACTAAACCACTTTATTGTAGGACGTCTCAGACTCAGTTTGCTATTCCATACTGAGTCTGTAGGTCTATCGTTCGCTGTTAGCGTGAAGTCCTTGCGAAGTGCCCGATGAGCGGGACCAAGGGATTATGGACCGGACAATTCAATTGACGTGGGTGCATCCGTCCGGATGAAAGTTGTGACTTCGGGCAAGACAGCCGACTCGGGTAGATGAGTTCCTGCTCGAGTGGACCAGTTGGGCCGGAAGCTGAGGCCGACAAAGAGGGGCGACGCACAGATGGCACAGATGAAGTAGCAGACCTCGAGGCTGGAGTAATTTACTTGGTAAGTTTGAGAAGTTTGAGGTGCGTGTTCAATCTTTCCTTTATCGGTCAGCTGTCGCGCGCTTGGCCAGCAGTGGCACCTGTCCGTGGCTGACAACCACTGAAGTATAAGTAGATCAGGTCGCTATTTAAAGATTCAGTGCTGCTCTCGTACTACTTGGACGCATTCTCCCCACTGTCTGGCCCGACATGAGGTTTGCTGACTTTTCTCTGCTACTGAACAGCACCACACTAAGCCTCTCCCATCTTAGTCTCCTGTCGTTCAGGCTACGCTCAAAGCGTGTTGACCAGCCTCGTTCACGGCCGAATACTGATTTCAACGTGCTTGGGAATCGGCCACATACTACCTTAAGCGCAGTATACGCCATCCTCCACCTATTGCCCTCAACAATCCTCACGCATTTTCCCAGGTCCATCTGCCGGTAGAGATATGGCAAGAAATAATGAAGGATCTCGAGAATCCAGAGCTTCATGCCATATCCAAGGTCTCTGCAATCCTTAGAAACATATCTCTCCCTTTCCTCTTTCACACAGTCCGTTTTAGCGCCGGAGGCAGTCCTGCTCTTCGGTACTTGGCCAGTGCTTATGCCAAGAAGCATACCCTCTGCAAGAACATCACCGAGCTGCGCTTGGACTACTGCCGAGCCATTGTTAGTCCAAATGGAAATATCAGGGCCACCCTTAGGATCAGCCAGGCAGACGCCGACTTCTTTAGAGCAATCGAACGCAGCGCAACGTCCTGTCTCACGACATTAGTGCTTCGTAAGGTGGATCTGGTGGATGCGTGGATCCACTCCATCTTCAACTCTCAAACCCTCCGCCGACTTCGTATTCACGCCTGTTGGTGCGATAAATTGACGACGCCGTTTCCTTCGACCAAAATCAGCGAACTCGCCCTCGAAGAACAATATAGTAACTATGATTTCGACGCATTTGTCACCTTTTTAGCACTGCAGCTAGAGGTACTCGAGATCCACAGGCCCACGAACATGGCCTTGCCCACCGTCTTCCCAGCAACCTGCCCACGGTTGCGAAGATACGTTCTTCGGCTTCCCAAAGAGCACAATGGATTACTCTTAAACCGTCTGCACATATTTCTAGACAGCACTACCACAATCGAAGACCTTGAACTCGGCATCGCCTTCCCATTACACACTCTACACCCATCCGCACTCCCCAATCTCCGCGTATACGACGTCACTCTGAGCAATGGTTTCCCAGCCACCAAGTTAATCACTGGCCCACGTAAAAGGCTTAGCACACTCCGCATCCGCGATGATTTCGTCGTATCCCATGATCTCGGCTCCATACAATACTTTTTGGATGTTCCCTATGAGGTGTCTGAGCTTCATCTCGCCTTTCGTCAGCATTGCATTTCAGAACTACTCCCAACTCAGGTGGATCGGGGTCTTCCGGAGATAGAGAGGCTCTACCTAAACATAAGGGCCAATCACCTCTGTTTAGTCCCACGAGGTGATCTAGATCTTTGCCGGAACTGCACGGTCCTCGACTCAAACCTTATCGGGGTATCAGAGTTTGTCAATCGTGTGAAGGGACCGTTTCCTATTCAGGAGGATGATGGCGACTGCTCTGGAAGACCATGTTTACATAAACTGGAGAAGATCGATGTGGAGATCGACGTGGACAGCATCGGGACAACTAGTCCTCCCACACTCGATGAGTGGTTCCATAACGTAGTAGCAGCAAACTGTCCAGTGCTGAAGGAAGTGTACCTCAGAGTCTGGAAGGCAAACGACCAAGGAGTAGGGGAGGATCGAGATGGGCCTGCGCCAAGGTTCTGGGCCAGGTGGTATGTAGGCATCGAGGGGTGTTGGCGCTACAAATGGGGTTTTCATTTCAGAACATGAGATACGTTAAACCGCTGTCTTATTGTGCTTTCTAAACGCCGGTCTATCTTCTATTGCGAACCGCTTTCTAACCGATATCCGATCTGAGAAGGAAGACTGAGCCGAAGCAGGATGTCTTCAAGTCCATCTAGCGCCCATTTTGGCTATTATTCGCACACGATCATTAGACCCCGAAAGGGGTACCAAGTGAATTCGAGGTCGCCAGCTCTGATTTGCGTCGGTGCCGCAAGGCTAGATGTCCGTGCTCAGTCTGCTGCAACCTCGCCCGCGTGCAGATACCCGATTGACTTACGACCGTACAGTGGCCCAACTATCGAATAGCCGTGCTTCGTCTTTGTCGGTATGTATTACGCCCACCCGGGTTTCTAACGGGAGGTGATTCAGGATGGCGGCTGGCGTCATCGAAAGTGTCCAAGTCGCCGACTTCTGACGCAGAATCCTTGTCCACCCTGCTAGCGGGGGCTGACAGGACCTGACAGGACCTGGCAGGGGCTCTCTCTCTTCAGACTCTTGTATCGACCGACCCGAAGGGCTAGGGCAGCGAAATCGTGGGCAACCTTCCTTGACAGACTGTGGTCATTTCATGTCACGCGCGCTGTCGCAACGGAACCAGCCGCGCACCCAGGCTCTGAATGTGAGCTGTGCGAGCTGCTGACCGTACCTGCGGGGTAGAGTACAAAAGCAGACAGGCGTTGGTTGCCGTGAGCACCGAGGCTTGCCTCGACAATCCCGATCACTTCGCCCAGCAGCAACGAGCACGGTGCGCACCCACCCGCTTCGCACTCCAAGCGTAATACTGACTAGAATAGCAGTAGCTCCCACTCCAAGTAACCCTCCGTCATGCCCTCTTCCGCACAGGTTACCCACGTTGCCATCGCCTCCGCTCTCCCGGCAGCGTTCATGGGCGTCCCCCGCTCTCACTGCGATGTGGAGGAGACTTCCGAGGATCTGGGGGATGCCCAGTATTTTAAGAGGGTCAAGATCACCGACTGCGAGCAGGAGGATTGCCCGTTGTCGGTTTTCTATGCGCCCCCACGCAGATAGTAGGTCCACACTTACACTGTACTCCTGTCCCTTTAGCTAGCCGTTTCTGACTTAGGTATCCATAGCTAGTCTTTGCCTGGGCTCCTGTAACTCTTTCATAGCTGTTGGCCTAGAGCGCCGCTCGTGTACATGTGTAAAGTATTGAAGCGGTCTGGGAATCGCGTATTTTGAAGCAGTTTACTCTCACATTGGTTTACGGTCGGGCAAGAACGCCCGTTTTTCGCTTTAGCAGGTTCAACCTCGGTGCTTATCATTCCAGGACGTTGGAAGTAATAAGGTGAAATTACCAGTCCTCTCCTACGTAACGTCTCCGCAGTTGCCACTCAGAGCCGGCGCTCGGGCGTCGCGGTGTATTTAGACCCTTCCACGTCTCCGCTGATGAAATGACCACCACCAAAAGGGTCGATCAAGGCCCAGGTAGGGAAGGACCCTTTTGATAAAGAAACCATCACTCTCCATCGTTGCGGAGCGATCCTACGAGCACCCGCGCACGACCGGTAACCCCGAGTGCTTTCCTCTAGGCGGAGCGGAGCGCCGGGTTACTGGGATCTGGGATACAAACAAGATATCGTGGGAGCTCCGCGACCGATGAAAATTATTCCCACTAGATTGGCGAGCCGCGGTTGACCGAAAACAGGCACCCACTCCCCGTTTGGGTCAAAGAATAAGCGACTTAACGCGGACGCTCAGGGCCGCTTATGCCGAATATCATACCTGGCGTGGTCCATGTTATATGGCGCGGCCATCGTTTCAAATACCCTGTCTCGACCATCACCAGCGAACATCCATCTCTCTCTTGCTCTACCTCTATGTATAGAACCTCATTGGGGCCTCGATAATCGTTCGTGAGTGTGTGTCACCAAGGGAGTGAGTGGCCCTCTGAATTTTCGTAGAATTGGGCGAAATCCACCTATTGGGAAACTGCCATTAGTCGGCACAACTGACCACTCTTAGCCCAACTAATACTTCCCTGTTATTCTTCAACGCGATAAACATGTCGTTCTCTCATCTTCGAGCTGCACTATCATTCAAGAAATTGGATAATCAAACCCCAGTTGTACCAGTATCCTCAAACCCTCAATACAAACCACCCACTGCTCGCACTGATACAGCAAATAGAACCTCGGCCACAGGACGGAACCCTGTGCAACGAATTGGTACGGTATTTCTTGAATATTGTTGGGTTACCTGGGCTCACTACCCCGTAGGCAACCGAAGGGCTAGTATCAAATTTAGCCCGTCGACACGCCGCGCCAATCGACTACCCCAGCTCGGGGTCGAGTCTACACACGGAGCCCACTCAACCGCCTCCAACGAGTCCGGAGACCCACTCAATTATTTTTACTCCGGGTTTTTCTGTGACGATGATGAAGTAGAGAGGAATGGTCCCAGCTCGTTCACCGTACATTCTTCACGACAAACCATAATCAGCAGGTATGCTCACTCTAATCACGCCTTTCACCCACCTGATCCAGTCATAGCCGAACTTCAAATCGCCAAAAGACGTCCTTCTTCACTCGTCTCGCTTCCCGCGTGAAGCCTTCTAACAACGTCACGACTCGTGGGCGGCTCCTAAAGGCTGACAACGAGCACGCCCATAATTCTCACCTGTGTTTCAACCACGAAGAAATTCCTTCCCCGGACTTACCTTCTAGTGAGGCGATGGGTTCTTCCCAACCCAGCCATCCCACGTCTATCATCCCCGATCCCGCCCGTTGCAGTCGCTTCTCTATGCATGGCCTAGGAACACTGCTGCTCCCTCAAGCGTCGCAACTGGGACTCAAACACCGTAACCGAAAAACCACCCTCATATCTCCATCCAAGACAACTTTCGACTGTCACTCCAGATGTACAGAGGAAAGCGAATGGGAGGACCTTGGTGATACAGATAAAGGTCTGGATGAAAGCAAAACAAAGGCGAGACTGGCTGCGTGGACCACCCTCACATCTGGTGTTGCTCCGCAGGTCGTCCCCGATGACGTAGCGGCGCGCTCTATGCTCAAACCAGACGAGACTAGAGACAGATCACAGGACTTTCCAGCCGAATCAGCCCCGCTAGCACTTTGTCGTACCCAGAGCAATTCGACCGCGTCCTCGGGAATCGACATCGACGCCCTTCCTTCTGTCACTTCTCATTTGGATACTCCCTTCACTCCAGTGGTCGACCAATTCTCGATCTCGGTATGGGAAGAGTGTCAAGCTGGCGCATTGCGCTCTTCAACGGACCTCGTTCATGGTTCATTGGAGTCATCCAACGCTCTGGCGGATCTCATTGAAGTGCTCGGTTTAGACAACAATGGCACAGAAGGGCATGGACTTTCCAGCAAAGCGCCGGACGAGGGCAAGAGTACCTCGGAGGTGCCACTCCGTCCACCAAGGATAGATACACTACTTGATCGCCAACCACTCGTTACTCAGCCGGCCGAACTTCTCCTTTTTCCTTCGCTCACTACTCCTACTACTCCTACTACTCCTAAATACGCCACAATGTCGGCATCCCACCGATCAGCTCTCGACCGTTCAAACTCACTCACAAAACCCACTCTGTTCTCCTCACGCAAAGGATCAAATCAGTCTTTCCATCCCATACTAGATAATGAGGTCAAGAAGTTCTCTCTTCCAGTTCCTCAGGCTCTCAAATCACCTTCACTTCATCCTCATCGCTCCCGCGACGGACCAGTCCCTGAACCACGTGGTCCTAGGGGCAATCGAAAATCATTTCTCCCAGATATTTCTGGTCGGATCATACAAACGGAGGCGCGCCCAAAGAAGCTTAAGAGGCCCTCAACAGCGCCTCAGCCCTCCAGACCGAATATAGACCAGCCACCTCCGACACTCGATAGCCCATTACCTGGAAAGAAAGGGAGATGTCAGACCAGCAACATCTTCCCCAGGCTTTTGTCGCGATCCGCCAAACCTCCACCGTCAAGTTGACCTCCGGTCTCACCCTCGCAACCGGCACTCCTAGGCCAGACTCAGTAGCTAGAACGCCTCCTACTCGCCAAAGACTCTCGGTTTGTAAACTATGCGAACATAATGGACAGAATGGTCCTAGTTTGGGTCTTCGATTCCCCCTCTGCATAACATACCGCGCCCTCCGAACGCCCGCTCGGTAGGTTCTCCAATGGGTAGACGTTGCACGGAATTCAACGAATCGAAGGTTGAGCGAGGCCACGTTTCTCGAGGCTACGAGGGAGACGCGGGGACTCGATGGAAACTTTGACTTTTGGGGTTTTGGCTGAATCATTTTCCGGGCTACGAGCTGTCCTGCAATTGACAAATTCCTATATTATGTTCCATTACCTGTAATCCCTAATCCCACATCGTCACTCCATAGCCTAGATCCGATATCTTAGCTCTGTGATTTCTTCTCAACCACTTAAAACTGTACCTCTGATTCTCCCTGGAAGTCTCTTCCATGTTGTTTATTGGTCTCCAATTTTGCGGCTTCCGTTGATCTCGCGTCGCGTGTGGCGTACCAGCCCCCAAGACATGTACCTACATAGTGGCAACTTCGGTTCATTCTATCCTGACAACAGTAACCTGTTGTCCGATCTCCGTTCTAGGACCATTATATTTGGGCTTGCGCCGCGCCAACAGCCTCTTCGTTTCCCCTTAGACCTGATCCCCTTTCCGACTACCATTCCCCCAACTCTCTTCCTTGCATTTTCAACTTACACAGGTGCTTCTTGACATGCCTACTCCGCCGGAACCTCAGCGGGCTCCCAAATGGCACATCCCAAACCCCCTCTACTCGCTGCCGTCGACGCGGCACTTCGCGACTGGGCTTGCTGTCGACGACGGATGTAATGGGGCGTGGTTGGGATTTCATGTCATTGAGGAACTCGCTCCGCACCCACCGGGCTTCCGGTAAGTGGACGTAATACAGAGGTGGCGACGGCTAACCTATACCAGCAGAGCGAGTGCAAGTCCAACCCCACTTCAGTGCTTCTCTGTAAAGGACTCTTCGCCCGCTCAGGCGGCCTCTCGTAGACGGTACGTTGAGTCGACATGTTGAGGCTGGGTGGCTAGACTGAATATCCATACATACCCAGGGTTCACTTCGCGGCTATAGAGAACCACCCAAAGAATTCAGCTGAGGCTCGTCAGCCTGTTTCTTTACCAAGGACAGCCTCTGCTCCGGCGATCCTGACTCCGAGAGATGTCAACGTCCCTGCTGCACCCAAGTCGTCACTCACAAGGGTTTCAAGCACAACAAGTTACTCCAGTACTAGTACGAAAGTTATGACCCTACAGAATATCGCCCCTCAAAATTTTACGAACCATCCTATGAACACAGTTGTCTCTACTTCCCTAGCAGAAGCCAAAACGACTACGGCATCCAAAACCCCCATTGTCCTGCACCCTCTACTGCACCCACTATCCCCGCTTTGCTACGACTTTCTCCTTTCTGTGCACCATCCTCAACAAAAGCAGAATCCCCTGCATTCCGCTCAGTTGCCGATTCGGCCTCTCCCCTCTAACGCTCCGGCATTCCCTCACAATACTTACATCACCAAAATCACGCTTTCCATCGAGAAAACCTCCTGGTTGATCACCGTCACGCCGACATCCAACCAATTCTACATCACCATCCAAGCGATCCTGAATACGGCTCAGAATTTCCTTTCACAGCCGATCACAGATGTCACATGGAACGCCGCCAGCCCACAGGCGCGTAGTGTCGCCGAAGAGTCATGCGCGAAGCGAGGTGGGAAGGTTAAACGTCGAATCGATTGGCTGGGCGGGAGAACTAAATTCGGTGGATTGGACCGTATTTTTGGCGGTATTGGGAATGCCGCCAAAACCGCAGGATCTCCTTTGGACGGTGAGCAAATTTGGTTCTTGCGACTTGTGTGATGGTCCGTCCCACTCGCTTCCCCGCTAAATGCCCATACACTGGCTCATTATATCGGAGGTACCATTTGAATGCTGTTACGATCTCTCCTGTTTTGTTCGAACAACCCTTCTGCTTGGTGCTTGCTTCTCCGGTTATGACTCGCAGTGCATTCTTTGTTTGGAATCCTATGATACCCTATTACAAATCTTTTAGATTTAGATCTCTCGTATGGTTTTTCTCGGTTTTTGCTCGTCTTGCATCGCACATGGCTCATATACGGTCATAACTTGCTGCAATGTAGAATCCAGTGGTAGACGGAGAGGGATACGGATCACCCATGGCTTCACAGATTTCATCCAGTGGAATTATCCTACCGTGGCCGCTTTCGGCGCAGTAATTGTCCTCGGCGCCCTTAAGCCCCACAACTACCTGAGTAGGCACCCTCAACAGGGTCACACCCAGCAAGGTAGCCACCACCAAAGACCAAGTGAATCAACCCGACATCATTTGAAAGACGAGGAAGGACATTTCGAAGCACCTCACACAAACTGGGATCACTGGGTGCAACCTTTGAGCATGGCACTACCAATCACCATCACCATCAAGGAAGGACATATTGGCATAAGGTTCTGTGCTTGCGGGTGTCGGAAACGACTTGGCGGGACTTATGTCCCCGGAGGAGTGAATAGATGCGCAGGGCGCCGAAGTGCGATACAATACAGCTTCTGGGAGGTCAGAAGAGACCTCACGCTATACTGTCGTCCCCTCTTTTGTCACTGTACCGTCTATCTCTGCTCCTTACGGCGTGGAATTCTAGTCGACATAAAGTGCTCCGGTTGTTCGGGGCGCTGGTTGTTCGGGAAACCGGATCTTATATGGTCATGTCCCGGGTATATAAGAGCTCATATTCTCGTTATTCTATCCTTACATGTTTTAGCGGGTCCCAACAAACACGGTGTTTTCACGCGGAAATTCTAACATTAAGCCGGGACGATTTGGCATCGCAGGCTCCCTAACCGGATGAGTCGAGTCTCAAACGTCTCGAGTGTAATCGGAACTAGCTTGTCGCGTGACGTCGTGATGCTCTTCATCCTTCTTTATATATGGGGCTCGGCGGAAGACACTCGGGCATTTGAAGCAAGGGTGGCATCGAGTCGATCGGGAAACGCATCCGAAGGCGAGTTTAGGGTGCCAGCCAAAGACGCACGAAATGGTAATCACTGGTCGATGCTTCGATATTCGCCTGGATGTCGTTTGATTCAGCACGTGTACCCAATGTTGCTTGTATTACTATTGACTACGGTACTATGACTACGGTTGCGCAAGGATGGTTGCCGTTCATCATCACAATTATCAATTTCGAATCCTGCGGCTGCCTCCTGTTACAATATTTTAGATTAAGATTGTTCATATAGATATAGATTTGTCGGGCATTTACTCGGTTTTTGATCACCTTGCATATGCGCACATAACAGTTCACTCCACTGCAAGTGGAAAGCCAGCAGGCGGAAATTTGATCGTGCTGTCGGCCAGGGAGCTGTTGAGGCCAAGCGTAGCGAGTGAGGAGGGAGAATCGTAATACATATAGTAACGTACCTAGCGTAGCGAGTGAGAAGGGAGAACCGTAACGGTCTCTCCTATACTCGCTACGCTCTATACACATAATAGGTAGCCTGTAGGTAGCCACGCTATAGTACACCTGAGTCCATGGCTCTACACGTGCATGGTGAGCACCCACGTAGCCGGTGCAGGGGCTGTCCTACAGCAGGGTGGCACTAAGGTGGATGGCAGCCATAACTAACAGGAGCAATGCAATTGATTAACTTATCTGGCATGATCGGTTTGGTTCCTTCTCACGAATAAACTGGTGTCCATTTCCAGCCTCTGACATTGACAGCTGACCGTCTATCAGGCACGCGGACCAGGCGCGCAAGTGATCAAACATGGCGACTCAACGATTCAAGAAAGAAAACCTGTAAGCACGCTCGAGGCCTGGTGCGGTACTATCGCTGATCATACTCCAAGCCTCCATCTAGACCGTGCGGCGCTCATAAATCCCTGGCCTGCCTTGGTGATTAGAACTGGGTGCTGTAATCAGCCACCTGTCCAGCGTTCATCTTCATTTGCAATGTTATGTAGTTTCTCCTTTGTATTCCTGAGAGATGTGCCACTCCAAACCATGTTATGTCCCGAGCCTGTGGTCCTGTTTGTGCTTTATTTTGGGAGTAGAGGGCTTGAAGAGTGGACGGGTGTTCTCGTCACAGAATACATTTACCCTATTTTGGGCTCGACGGCTAGGCTCGCCGAAGGCGTGGTTTACGGCCTCGGTGTTATTACTCTCGAACATTCTGACTTTCGTTTATGTATATATAGGTCTCCTATTGCTGTCTATCGAAAAGAGTCGGGGGTGGGAGTTCCTTCTACCTCAGGCTTATTTCCGTCACCTCTCAAAGGTCAAATAAAAATCGGCGACCTAAATGCAACAGAAATGTAGTATTACATCGAAACAGCATAGGGTGCTCCCGACCTACTTTGTACAGGGCCATTCACGTGGATGCCCTGACTATGATGCGCGAGACTTCCCTGGCGACCGTGAGCTCTTTCCACCATTTCTCATACTGCTGCTGATGTCTAACCATCGACCTGAGGGGTCTATGTCCATGAACCATTGAAAGGTTAGGGGACGAGCCCCTCACTTCCACACTCCTAATATCTCGCCATGCTCCCCGCTCCTGTGCATCACAAAACACCAACTGAAACAAGAGATCTAGCCCCACAAACTGAGAAATGCCAATCTCAAGGCTTTGCAAGCGGGAACAATGACATAAAAATTGACGTAGTGGCTTGAGACCTGCCTCATCAATGGCGAGCCACGCCGATTCCTGACATTCAATGAATTGTACATTTGGACAGGAGAGGAGGGGGAAATGGCCCATTGAAAACATCTTCAGCTGCAATGTCGTGCAGGCAGGCAGGTTCACCTGCGGCCCCTCAGGCCTCAGGTCCATGGGCCGATAAAGGTGGAATTCTCTCAGAGCCTTGAAGACCCTCCCAAGCATCCAAGAAAATGATGAATGATCAAGTATAAGCCACTCGAGAGTATGGATCAATGGCAAGTCAATGTTCAAAAAATTTGTAGGAATAATCCCACGCGAAATCTCCAGCCTTTTGATTTGTTCCAGGTATGGCAAAATAAGGAATTCATAATCGTGATGATGTTTGACCTCAAGCACTTGGAGCCGCCTAAAGAGGACAGTGGAACCGAGTTGCAACAAAGAACGATCAATGACCAGACATTGTGTGATCATTCCTCTGACAATCATTGAGTCATATACTTCCCATGGTTGCCCAAGATGCTTATCCAGGTAGCCAGCGGAAATGTAATCCACCCCAATATCATCTGCGGTCCTTTTCCCCTCCCAAACTTTCAGATGCTCCAAAGGAGGCGTCAACTGTTCCCTGGTCCATCCAACAAGTCTAAGTAATGCGCGATTGTCAAGGGACTCGGACTGAGAACAGCCGTTGGGACACTGTATGCCCAGGTATTTCAAGTGCGGGAGGACATTGGCTTGCCAGGTTTGAGAGGAGCACCATTTCCCCCAGTCTGGAGCAGCGCCATCCATTGCACGCCAATCTGGCCAGTTTGTTGAAGATGGTTTGGCGGCCAATGACTCAAGGAAGCATTTCCAGGAAGGTGATGGGTAGGTAATAGATAAAACCAACTCCTGTAGAACTCCCAAGTATTTCAGCACCTTGATAAAGGCTTGCTCACTGCGCTGGAGTGTGAGATGTAGTGTAGAGAGTTTAGAAATTCTTCCGTCCACTGTGCACAGACGGCGTAGCTGCTGATAGACCCTCTCTTCCTTGCAGTCATGAGATCTGAGGTCCATTGCTCTCATTAGGGGAACATGAAAATATTCAACTGTGGCCAATGGGTAACCGTGATAGGTCAATTTCTTACAGGACGGCAATTGCACCTCGTGCTGCAGAACTGCCTCCCAATCACGGGGAAGGAGGATTGCACACTCCTCAAGACATGGGAATAATCTCCCGGCCATCCATTGGACCGAAGTGGCTCTGAGCTGCAGCTTCTGAAGAGTACAGAGAAGTGGCATATTGGTATCCAGCTCATACCATGGGAGAAGAAGACGATCAGCCTCAAATATGTGGAGCTGGGTAAGTGCGGGAAGAAGGTCAAATGGCTCGCGAATATCTCTGCCATTGACAATGAGCACAGTGAGATTTTGCAAAATAGGGAGCCAATGAGGTTGCAGAAAGTAGGCACTGGCAGATGAGGAACAGAGACTCAGTTCGGAGAGTACTGGAGCTTCAGTTGGAATAAGATCGAGCAGATGAGCGAATGAGGGGGAGCGAACACATCCAGCTTCCACACGAAGGGTTCTCAACA
>Ga0307513_10008735_pt1 | contig 12907 bp, 11 predicted proteins | sample 15_EM_MG_FD_202174 | JGI IMG/M metagenome (GOLD analysis project Ga0307513, IMG submission 202174) | Populus trichocarpa ectomycorrhiza microbial communities from riparian zone in the Pacific Northwest, United States - 15_EM | ecosystem: Host-associated > Plants > Roots > Unclassified | place...
GTATTCAATATGCAAAAAGTAGTCAATTTAGATAGGAACGAAGTCCGTCGACACCTAAACCTATGCATTATCCGATTTATGCATTATAGTATATGCATTATAGAATTTTCAACTGTAGCAGGTGCACGGCTATATCGTCCTCAAACCACTCCGTAGTTTTACATGTTTCATATACGTGGCCATTTAGAGTCATCCATAGATATATTCGGAAACCGTGATTGATATATCCTTAATCTGCGTTAGGCCTCGCTGACCGGTTTTTTTTAAGAGCCTCTCTTCCTTGTACCATATGTTAATCTGATAGACTTCAAATATAACGCTGTACGGCCATTCAAAGCACTCGATAGAAGTATCGAATTATTTGCGATATTCGGATACGCGGGTTTGTTGGACGCGAAGAAGACCGCAGGCGTATGAGGCTTCAGAGGCAAATTTTCCTAATTGCTAAATAATAAGAGAAAAACAGCAATAAGCCTATATTTCGAGATGTCTGGGCCGAGAGCAGATAGGGAGTAATGTGCAGTTAACAACGGATATGGGACCATAGGGACAAGGGACAGGGGGACCGTGATTTATTAGATCGGAGGAGTTCTCTCGGTCGGCGGAGTTGTCAACGCACTTCTATTGAATGGCCCTGGCTACGTGGCCTCGGCCATTTACGCCGTAGTCAACCGGAGTATCCTCGAGGCTCGGTCCCGCGATGTTACAGTTGATTTTGTAGCAATGGGCGCCCAACAATGGGCGCCCAATGTCGCACCGGACATCTCCGGGATTTTCTGTAATAATTGTTTCATAGCCGAGGAATAGGTCGGGTCGAGCACACAGCGCTTGCCAGCGGATGGCGCAGCCCTGGGCCTAGGCTGGAGAGTTCAGCTCGCGAAATTCTAACAGTCTCCGCACAATTAAAGCTAAATTCACAAACTCAACCTATGCACGTCGGGCACCGCGTTCGTTGATATGCTCATGCCAAGTGAATACTCGACCCTGTTTGCTCCTACCTCTATAAAACTTAAGGTCCCCAATGTGTTCCTCAACTCCTCGCCTATTTTTCACCACAGGTATCTCTTGCATGAAAGGAAAGCAATGAGCACTGCTACTCATTCTGCAGCTGCGGCTGCATTGGAAGTCTGGGGTGCCACTATGAAGCGCTATCGCTCCGCGGCGGGCATAGTGCTCCTCTACTACGACTGGCTGCACACCCTTGATGATGAGGTCTGTCTAATCTTGTCGTCTCTGTACTGTCTCACAGCTTGTTCCGGGAGCACTTTCCTGGCCAACAGCCCTCTACTACATTACTCGCTATCTAACCATCACTGTATTGACATTTTCCAACTACCGTTAGTATCATGACTCCTCCAGTGGGCCCGAGCGTTAAAACCCTCTCACCAGAAATTGCGAATTTTCGACCTCCAGTTTCCATCCACGTGAGCCTCTTTCATTTGGTCTTATCAGTCCCCAAAGGTGCTAACTCATTTCAGTTGTGCGTCTTATTTGTCACATTTACTAGCGTTTTGTGTGGTTACCGAATTCTCAGTTGCCAAGCTTGGGTCTGGATAACACTCGCGGCCTTCATAGTGAGGAATGTAGCCGGAACAGGTGATATTTTGCATACCTAATATTGTGGTGACGTCTAAGTGTCTACAGCCTTACTCATTTTGCGCCTGGTCGCCCTCTATCGTGATGTCCTGTGGGTCAAATGGCTACTGTGGGTTGTTTTTGGGCTCGGTTATGGGGCACGCTCAGCTATCGCCATCGTTGGTGGCTATGCCTTTTCTGGTGAGTCCACGGATCATTAGGAGTATACTCGGATTGACTTTCTGATGTATGAAGAGACCGTAATTTACTCGCCCCTAAGTGAGCAGTGTGTCACGTCGGGCTTGAAAAGCCTGAAGAATCCGCTCCCTGGCGGCCTGGTAACGTTACTGGCACCATTGACGGTTGATCTCCTCATTCTCGGCCTCACCATTACCAAAGCGTTCAAGAGTAATATATTGTCGGAGTCACATCCCAGCTCACCAATTGTAGGTGTGGTGTCCCATTTCGGTTTTTCCTCGAAGCCAATTCCAGTCTTCAGATGCGAGCAATGATGCGCGAAGAACTTCTGTACGTGGGATAACACACACTATGCATCAGGTTAGTCTTACACGGCCGCATCGCAGATGGTTCATTGTTATCGTAAGTCCGGCATAAGCCCCTAAACTTGCATTCCAACTATCGCCCATAGATTGCAGTCCGCACCTCGGTTATGGTGTCCTACTTCACGTTTCCGCCCTCCTTGCTGAATGTCTTTGGCAATATAGAAGGGGCGTTGGAGTCTGTGTAAGTGTTCATTTATTAGACGTCCTCCCTGTGCCTGAACACTTCCGATAGGCTCATATGCCGCTTCTTCCTCAACTTGCGGTCTATTTACCGTCACGGCGAGTGCAGAGTAGGAAGCCTATCTGTAGCTTCCACGGTCTCCCCTGTTCGAACACACCCCTTCTGGAAACGAATGAATCAGGGCACAACAAGCTTCTCCATCGGCCATGGAGCGGAAACGAGCGTCTACGGCAATATGGCGAATAGGGGCGTATCACAGGCAGCAATAGTCGACCTAGAACTCGCAATAGTGTCGCAGACTCGATACGATGGAGATGAACATGGGATCAAACCGCCTGCTGATCTCACCCCACCAGATGATAGATAGCAATTGTGTAGCGACCTCAAAAGCTGACAGTTTCTTGAGGGCATACGCATGAAAGGTCATTAGTCCCATTACTTTGTGCGTGCTTCCGACTAGTTGGCATCCTCTTCGCTCGTTCGAGAGTTCTCGGCGACTTGAAGGGAATTCGACATTGCCTTGCTATAAATCTCCGAGTTGGACATCCTGTGGTTTCGACTGCCTTGATTTTTGTTGATTTTTCGTCTCTTCTTAATTGGTGGAAACAAAGCACGCCCATCCTGGCTCACCACGGGTCCGTCATTTCATCCACCATCTTGATGCGCGTCTAAATGCTCCAGAATGGACCAAATAATGCCATAGGAAACTGGTTGGAGTGTGGAGCCTAGTTAGGATAGAGGATGAACACATCAGTCGACACGACATGGAATATGACAGCCTTTTAAATGGCCCCAGAACCAATAGGACTGCTGGGAATACCGACGAGGCTGGAGAGAGTGACGAGGACGGCCAGTCAGGTCGTTCACGCGGTCATGACGATCAGGAGGCAGACGGCAGCGAAGAAGACGATGAAGACGGTGAAAGTGGAGGAAGATGGAAAAGACTAAGAGCCTGCTCTCCAATACGAGCGAGTGGGCGGGGCTCAGGACTTCTTCGAAACCGGAAAAGACAGCGCCAGTTCGTTATGCGTTGGAAAAAGTCTCTTTCGTGAGCAGCATTGTACTTGAGGCTATTGCGGCCTCCTTGGCGTTCGGGCGTACCATCCTTATACTGGCTCCCTGCGAACAATGTTCATCTCCCCTGTGTGCTATTTGGTTTTGCCCTCTTGCTATTTCATATATTCTCAGTAACTGTACTAGGTCTCCCTAGCTTGTAGCATCATTGCCAGACTGCTCTTGCTATCGAGTTCCTATGTTTCGTCTCCTCCTCTTTGGATCCTGGCAGCCATACTTCATATATAGACTCTTGTAGCTCCTGCTAGGAACCCTCAGTTCAATATTGATCCCTTGAGGGCCTAGGGGCACCACCTTGAAGCCCCATCTGCTTGAGCTCCTGTCCACTCCTGGCCTCTGGTCATACCTGTGCCTGCGGAGGCACCTGTGGTTAAAACTCTCTGGACTCACCAGAGGATTTTGGACCTCTGACTAGAGCCTAACAACCAAGCATCTCATTTCCATGTCCAACCTTCAAATCCTCATTCTATCAGAGCTTGTGGAGGTAGTCCAGTCATGCCTCAAATTTCTACATGCCAATCAAGAGGTTTGTCCCTATCTTGAATTCATTGAGATTGTCAAGTATGCGCTAGGCTGTACAGCATTCAAATTGGGTACCAATCTCAAAATACTCCTAAATCATTGTGTAGCACAATGCGCTACAGGCATCCCAGGATTCACTCTCCAGTTTGTTTGGCTGGTGGACCAAGTTGACTGGTTTGAAGTTATAGCGCCATGGTGACGTGTGTTACTTCATTAATTGTGTGTCATAATCTCTCTTATCACGTCTATAGAGAGATTTCGACTCATTTGCAAGCACTATGATGCCATTTTGATTGACTCCCATTCCGGACTTGTACTATTCCCGTGGTCACCCATACGAAGCACCAGTTTCCTGCTGTATCTAATTACCTATTCTCCTTTCATTGCCCTGTACTCTAGTAACTCACACGCACTATCCACCCAACCTTGCTCGCACCTTAATTTAGTCTCTCTTACTCGAATCGCTATTTCCCTCACTCATCTGCTGGTCTTTCCGCATGCTTGGCTGATGTATGCGCATTCAGAATCTAATCTTCCCTTACCGTTTCAAGCCCGCACGAGACCTCGCTGCAAAACGAGCCGCAGAACCGAGGGTACTGAAATCCTCTGAGTTCCCAGGTCTCTTGTGGATCCGCACACCATCTGTAGGCTTGAGCCGTTCCTCGATTTCAGGTCCATGACGAACAGAAAACGCAATCGTTACTTTCACTCTTTTTGATGCGCAGCAGTACATACACCTTTATGAAATATCTATTCTAATCAACGTGCCCCACGTTCTCGTCTTTGCGATGTGGGGGTAAAGCAACCACGAGTTGGATATGGCCACCCCCAGCGAGTCGTCTCGGCTGCTGGTTCAACGAATACGGCTGCCAGATAATGCTCACATATACTACACCCAATTTACGTGCTCGCTTGAGGATCCGTACCCGGCTCTCGATGTCGTACGCCGATCCCTCGTCTCTCCGGGACCGCCACAGCCAATTCTGGACTGTCTATTTCCGCGTATTCATATCAACAAAGACGGACCACAATTAATGGTATTCTGTTTGGGGTCCCAGGTGTCCCTCACAGCCCCGAACAAATTGAACGCGCTTACCCCCGCTGGTTTGGACAGTGTGTCGCAGTTTGACCCAATCTGAGAGTATAAAGCTGATGCGAGTAACCCTAGAGGTTGTATCGAGAGTCTTTGAAGTTTCCGCGCTGTATCAAAAACAACCCTGTGGCCATTCGCACTCGCCTTGCTTGACCTGTTCTTCCGCTACATTTGCACCACTACCACCAAAAGACAACAGAAGCGTGTATCGAAATTTTCTCGATGCTGTGCGTGACCATATTCTCCATCGGTTGTCCGCATCCCAGGGTGTGCATCAGGAAGGAAGTCCTGTACGCCTTGGGCGTGGTTTTATACTGCTTCCAAGGAGAACTGAATACCGTTGGACCACTCCATGGGAGCAATATATCCGAAGCCAGTGAGTTCCTGTTATTTCTGGATTGCTGCCAGATCTAAAGAATTCGATAGCGGGCTTCTATATTCGGAGATCCACGTACACCTTACTGCTACAGACCTCGTAGTCCAACTCAACCCTCGGCGCTTGCCCTCTTCATCTCCTCTCTTCGCATGTCCTGTTGGAATGTCTCTACTTCTCATGCCCCACGGCACACCCGCATACTACCTTGGAACTTACACTGGACCGACGGCCTCCTCCTTTATGGAATTCGAAGAGAATATAGTGGGCTGGGGGGTCCCCAGGGGTTTCCTCACCGAGACCTTCATCCTCTGTTGGGTGCCCCTTCGGCGCTTACAAGAGCGGCAAGACGGTGGAACCATAGTTTTGTGGCCCAAAGCATTATCTCTTGTCAACCCTTCCTCCCCGAAGCTCTCGTTTACCCCATCCATTCCCTTCCCAACCAAACCCGAACCGCTTCCAAGTACTCCGCATCAACCGAATTTCTCTCAACCCGAATCCTCTCTGTCAGTTGGCACTTCCGAAACTCTCGACCTTCCGAGTATGGCCACCGCCATGGGCGAATACATCGACTCAATCATCAAAGAGCGACAACGGAGGTCCGACCTACCCAATGCATCCCGCAACCCGATTGAAGAATCTCCTACCCAATCAAACTTTCCTTCATCCGCGCTCATTGGCACACAGGGTGACTTCACAACCCCTGCAATAAACTATCCCTCACCGCCCGGCCAGAACCTTGCTGAACTCTTGCGTGCGATCCCAGTGGACACCATGGTTCAATTTCCTGCCATGGAACCCTCTACCACTTTTTCCGAGCCTCAATTGCCGCCTGCACCTGCGCCTGCACCTGAAGAAAACCAGACGGGGCCATGGGATCAATTCTTTGGAAGCGTAGAAAACATAAACGATGTAATCGACTCGACCATGTTCGACACTATCAATGCCTCAGGCTTGGATGGCCTTAACCCTTTCAGCACGGTTTGGAACGACGATGATTTCAATGTCTTCGATGCACCTGCTACCATCCCTGACACTGTTATGACAGATGGACCCGCCATGACAGTTAGGGACATCGATTTTGGGATTTCTACGATCGATTGGACCACCGGGACGCTGACTGCGGGTGCTCCGACTACGACATCGACTTTTCAAGCCCACAGCACTTCTACAGGTGCAGTGGCGTTCCAGCTCCCGGGCATTGGACAGCCATCTCCTACCCCTAACACCAATGCCGAACTCTCGTCACCGCACCACCATGCGACCGTCACGCCCTCACCAGCCAAAACACCATTCTCCGTCTTGCACGAGATCGAGGTACCCCACGTAATGCAAGTCGACGCCCCGCCCGACAGCGATGTTTTTTCCAAGATTGAGTTTATGGACTCCAGGGCATTCGACGAGGCGGATGATAAGTACCTACGGGGGAAATTCTCTCTCCCTTCTCCTCCTAGTGACTTGCAGCTTGACGCTCGTCCCCACCGGTTGCAAGACAGGGAGGATGAGAGGAAGAATGGGGACATACCATGGGATTCCAGTTTGGTTCGTGGAGGAGATATCAGGGTGAGGTATACTGACGCTACGAACCCGCACCTGGGCATCTTGCATGCGATATCTGGTGGGGTCGTGAAGAGCACGCGCATGCCTAAGGAGAAGGCCCCGGGTAGGCTACTGCAGTGGAAGGCAGAAGACGAGCCATGGAGGCTCCCCACGCCGCCCACCGAAGCTGAGTCGGAGAGCACTGATGAGAGTATTGGGGAAGAGATGGACGCTAGTGATACCGAGGCCGTCTCTCCGGAATTTCAAGGACAGGCTGCAGCCCCTGCTGCTAACACAGTCACCGCAAACATCCCGGAAGGATCGAGATTTTTGCAATCGCGCTTTGACTTCTCCTATATCGTCAAAAGAGGCCTCGCGGTGGTATACGACCCCGCCACTGCTCTCATGTCCGCTGCACCAACCATGTCCGTTCCGACTCCTGTGTCTCCCTATACTGGTGCTGGTGGTGGGGACGTACACGGGAGGGTTTCGTCGCAGATTGCAGGGAGGGTGGCCACTGAAGCGGCGGAGAATGGGCTGTGGGCGGCTTCGATTCGTGCATGGGGCCCAAGCGGCAGGAGAGAGGGAGGACCGGCGCAGTTTGAGTGCCGAGTAGTCGAGAAGATGGTAGTCGAGGCTATGGGCGTCCCACTGATTAGCTTACAGGAGTATGTTGGGGCTGACGGTATGTTTATTTATTATTATTAATTGCAGATTAGGGCTGATTCGTTGGCTACACAGCCTTGACCGTCGCCACACCAGTATCAGCGCCGACACCCAAAACCAAGAGCGGAAGCAGGAAAGGCTCTATCTTCAGCGATACCCCATCTCCAGTGATCGAAGCGGCATCTGAGCCGAAGTTTTACATCGGCAACAGCGCAAGTGTCATCCAAGCCCTTCCGAGCATCTTGCGCTTTTGGAACAAGTTAGATGTGACTCCCCTCAGTGGGACGAAGGACTTACGTGCAATCGCTGTTGTTCCATGTGACAACCCGTCGAGCAACAGCCGAAGCCGGACAGTGGGAGCATGGATGCAGAGGCTTACCAGTGCCTATACTGTAAGTATGACACCACCGACCTCTTTTACCGCCTGAGAACCTTCTACAGGCTCGCCGATTTGGGACTCACAGTACGACCGACGTGATCCAATGCGGTTGGGGGGAGATAGCTTCGTCCTGCTGTGCGTCCTACATTTTCGGCCGTGTACATAGTCCTGAATATAGCCTAACTCCATCCTTCCACCTTATCATTTTGCAGTAGGTGCAATCAGCCGGTATGGCGGCATTCCCACCATCGTTTATCTCATTCTCCCAAAAGCCTTCGTGGAGTACTCCACACCGATCGCACAGCAAGTGTTCACGGCTGTCAACGAACTGCTGACGCAGTCGCACATCACCGTTCATCTTGTCCCCGATGTTCTAGTTTATCATTCGGAGGCACTGGCGAGACACCCAGTTGTCGGGGCGGACCGGATCGTACTGAACGTATATGATCGCTTGGGCCGCAGAGTCGAACGTGAGCACGCACGGTTGTCGACCTCACACCAATCGCAGTCGGTTGTGCACGCGCACGCTTTCACTCTCGCTCGGTCACGACCTTTGAAAGTTCATTATCAAGACCAATGGCTGCCGCCTGCTCAAATGCTCTTCGACCGCCACACAGTCCTCCACATCGCCTATGGGTGGAGCAAAGATCGGGAATGGATCGTTTCGTCGCTCGTGACGGAAAGAGGGGACGACCAAGACCGATTTGTCGGGTCTGGTGGAGAGGACTTGAGCTCGGGCGACCTTGTCGATTTGGTGTGGTCGTTTGTGGAGCAGTTTGCCAAAAAGGTGGACGTAGAATGGAGAATCGTCATCTGCAGACTGGGGGTAATACCCGAAGAAGAGATAGAGGGTAATACGCTTTTTCCAAATTATAAAAGTAATCTGCTGACGCGGAATCCTGGTAGCATGGGAGCACCTGTTCGCTAATAAACTGGAAGAGGCACCTCTACCCCCTATCCATGTGTCACTTGTTTCCTTTACTCTTGACGATGCTCCAACATTTGCCACAGCACCACTCCTGCCAACTCTTCCGATACCTCCAGTGCCGCCGCTTACCCGGGGTTCTGCATCGAAGGATTCCGCTGTATTTGTCGACTCTACTTCTTCCACCTACTATATCTACCCCCAGCTACTTGGAATATTTCCGACGCTCTCCGATGGCCTGACAAAGTCGGACTGGATCACTGCAGCGAGCACCGAAGAGGACGCCAACTGGGGACTACCTATTATCCCAATAGCTACTGCCTGGATACTGCGTGTCACGCGGCTCCCAGATTGGTCAGTGGCAAAAAGCGACCAAGTCTCGCTGAGGCATACTGTCAGGAGCTGCCAAATCCACATGCACCAGCTCTGGAAGTCACCCGGATGTACATATATGGAGGGTAAGGAGCTGCTGCTGAGGGACATTGCGAAGAACTTCCACGAGTTGCAAGTCTTGGAGCGGGAACGTAGCGGGTCGGACGTATGGCTACCACACCACCTGGCAGGTGTCGATTCTATGGTTCAGGCATTGGACTCCATCACTCCTAGCAGGTCTAGTTGAGGCGTGTTCCCATTCACCTGTGTCTCTCGTTGCCTCGTCTGTCCGCAAGGGGAGGTTCTTCAGGATGTAATTATACTGTGGGTTTCGTGAGCTTTATAATTGTATTGTACTTTTTTTTTTTACGACTGCGGGCGATTCGCGATAGCCCACAGGACCAAACCAGATAATATTAATCGCTGCACCCGTCCGATAGCGATCAATAGAAGACTAGAACGGGCCCTTGGATCGTATTGGAGCTTAGAAGACAGGAGATTAATATTATGACGGCCCGCTTGATTCTTCGAGAAGCGCATCAGGGTGGGTGATGCGGAGCCGTTGCACGCCTGTTTCAGTGACACCGAGGTGATGAAATACGGGCACGTACGGATATCAGTGTTGAACGATAGCAGCAGCGAGTCGCATACTGACCACCCCTCTACGCTGGCCCCCCCAGATCGTTTCTCCCGCACACGCACGCGTGCCTCCAACGGAACCAGGGACTGGGTCTGACGCGTGTTCGATATCCGATACCGAGAGGCGAGTTTGGCATTCGGTCGCAGGAGATCAGCCCAGGTCCGCTCTTGTGCTCAGGCTCAGGCTCTCAGGTTCAGGCGGGAAAACACTGGCGGACGGGCGTCATGTGTCCGGGGTGCTCCGGACGCTTCCTCCTCGTACACGACTTCACCCAGGCCCGGTTCGCCAGCAGGATCTCGGCCGACGTCGACCCGCGCAGGTCGCAGTACTGCGGGTCTCACCCTGCTCGCCAAGTGTGGCTTGTCGTCACCGGGACGCAGGTGAGGACCGTGCTATCAGGGATGAGTGGGCTGATAGCCTCTACCTGGAGCGCTGACGAGGGAGAATTAGTTGCAGCCTCTCTCTCTTTAACGAATTGATGATAGACGAGTTGGGCTCACCATATCTGACGTGCCTCACACTCCAAGTCCCCTTACGTCTCGTACAAACCCAGAAAAGAGAACAACTCGGATGTATATCGGATTAGTTGTTGTTACAACGGCGTAAAACTTGATACTTTGTAAGGTATTATCACAGAAAACAACGGGAAAAAGGAGTTCGTATCATACTTCTACACTGTCGTTGATACCAAGGAGCCTCGTCGAAAATTTCATGGCGCACACATACGCGTATGGAAGCGCCGGAATCATAATGTAGTTAATGCTCTATGCATGGCGCACTGTATTTCACCCCCCACTAAAGTCGATGGGATAGGATTGCTCTTATCGTGGATTTTGTTCCGTAAAATTGTGGTCCGTCCGTCCTTGGTAAGGAATCAAAAAGGAAATTTCAACCGCCTACGCCATCCCACCTCCGACGCCCGGGCCGCCGCGCTCCTTCAGGTTCCAGTTGCGGATGAGGAGCGCAAACAAGCTCGCGAGGCCCGCGGCGGGGACGATGACGATGAAGGTGTAGTTGAGCGCGGCAACGTACGCGTTGATGACGGGCTCCTGGAGCTCTTTTGGGAGCTTAAAGATGACGGAGACGGACTGCCGGACAGCTTGGAGGGTCTCCGCGGGGATCTCGCCCACGTACTGCGCCAGGTTCGAGTTGAGCTTCGTGCCGAAGACGGTGCCAGAGATCGCGATGCCGACAGTGCCGCCGACAAGCTGCAAGAACGTCACGAGCGACGTCGCCTGTGGGATCGTCTCTGGTTCGTCTGCGTACTCGGCCTGGATGGAGATGATCGTGTTCTGGAACGCGACGCCAGTGCCGATACCGAGGAGGATCTGGTACCCGATGAGCTTCGCCGCGCTTGTGTTGACGTCAATGGCGAAAAGGAGACCGCCGGCGGGGGCAGCGACGAGCGGGCCGAAGAAGAGGAAGGGCCAGTAGCGCCCTGTCTTGTTGATGATCGCGCCTGATCCAGCCGTGCCGACAACCGCTGAGAGCATGAACGGGATGATGTCGATGCCGCTCTGCGTCGGTGTACGTCCCTTTGACTGGTAGAAGAATGGTAGGTAATAGGTCGAGCCAATGAAGATGAACATGAGGAAGAACGCCTCGCCGCTGGCACCGACTTGGGTGCGACGCTTGAACATGCGGAGTGGCATCATGGCGCGGGAACCCATATAGTGCTCCCACCCAATGAAGAGAATCAGAACGGCGCCGAACTAAGGAGGGAAGTGGTGAGCGCGGTCAAGGACGAAGAGGGGGAAATTGCGTACCACTGCGAAGCAGGCGATGACAGCCCTGTCATTCCAGGGCTTGGTTTGACCACCCCATTGGAGGGCGAGGAGGAGGGGAACGATGGTACCGAGAGAGAGGACAGAGCCGAGCCAATCGAGAGACTTCCACTTCTGCCAGTGGGTCATGCCCTTGTGCATGGGCGACTCGACTGGATCATGAGCAGGGAGCCAGATGGCGACGGCGGCGACCGAAATGGCACCAAAGGGAAGGTTGATGTAGAAGCACCAGCGCCAGGTAGCGTGGTCTGTGAATGCGCCACCGAGGAGAGGGCCGATGACGCTGGCAAGGGCGAAGACACCACCGAAGCTACCGAAGAGAGCGGGCCTGTCTTCGAGGCGAGTTACTTGGCCGATGACAGTGAGGACAGAGATGAAGATGCCAGAGGCACCGACACCTTGTACCGCGCGACCGAAGATGAGGACGTTGATGCTGGTACTGACACCGCAGATGAGACTGCCGAGCTCGAAGACGCTGATCGCGACCAGGTAGAGGTATTTAGTTTTTGCAATGGTGAGGAATTGGCCAAAGGTGAGCATGAGGCCTGCCTGGGTGACTGAATAGAGGAGTCAGGGGCGGGGTAAAAGGAGCCTGTAGAAAATGGTTCGACTGACGGAAGTAGGCGCTCACGATCCATGTTAGTTGATCTAGTGCATCAAAGTCGGATGCAATCCGTGGGAGGGCGGTAGCGACGATAGTTTGGTCGAGGGCGATCAGGAGCACGGAAAGGAGGAAACCGCTGTTGCCAGAGAGGATCAGGGGATTATAGAAGTAGAAATAGATAACTAGCGAGTGACATACACGAAAACGAGAAAGAGCTTTCGACCTGTTAGGATTGTACTCTCATCTACGGGTTCGACGTCGGCTGTCGCGGAGTTTTCGTTATTCTTCTCCATGCTAGGTTTGGGTTCGTCGTGGGTGCTGGCGACGGTGAGGGTCTCTGTTCTCGAGAGACGGGCTGCTGCACCAGGCTCTTTTTCTGGCATGAGAGGGGTGACGGCTCTGCTATTGCTAGCCGTTGGAGCTGTTGAGGTATCCATATGGTAGTTGTGGACGATGGCGGGGAGGGGTAAGAGAGAGGGGAAGGGCGGGTGAGGACTGTGGACGGTACCCTGCCGGCTGCTGTTATACGGAAGGAAATCGAAGCTGAGGCTGACCTAAGCGGAGCCAAGACAAATTCGTTACGTCGCGCTTTGTGTGCGCCTGTGTGCCGCGTCATC
>Ga0307513_10008736_pt1 | contig 12905 bp, 11 predicted proteins | sample 15_EM_MG_FD_202174 | JGI IMG/M metagenome (GOLD analysis project Ga0307513, IMG submission 202174) | Populus trichocarpa ectomycorrhiza microbial communities from riparian zone in the Pacific Northwest, United States - 15_EM | ecosystem: Host-associated > Plants > Roots > Unclassified | place...
AAAATTCAGTCATAGAAATGTTCTCTGTAGTCTAACATTTTCCAAACTTAACTCTCACTAATGAGGTTTGTATTTTGGCTAATGGTCTCTAAAACTAAATGCAGGGGGGGAATATCCAAGGCATTCTTGATTTAGCAACACTTCACATATATGCAAAGCAATCACAACTTATTGTTTCTTTCAGTGACCGTAGGGATGATTAACTAGCATTGTTTATCATGTGAAAACTAATAAGACTTGTAAAATATGAAATGTTTACTGAACTTAAGAACTTACAGCAGGAAGGTGCTTGGATGCCACTACTATAAGCACTGGCTTTCCATAAACATCAAGAGAATCATGCACGTAGGCTTTTCCAGTGTCTGCTATACTTTTCACTGACTCCTCAGACAGTTCCGACACTTTAAATTCCTCACGCCATTTCTAGTAAGTGTAGAAGGAAAACTACACTTCAGTACAGCAAATACAGCTTCGTGGCTGTTAACTTGGCAACTTGATACTTTCACTTCCACATTTCCACTTATCAAACCATTCAATAGCAGCGGATTCAAAAACTTTAAAGATACAGTAAACTTTTGACCATTGAAAGAAAAAAAAAAAGAGCAACATTTTAGGATACAATGGCTTTGGTCAATTTTGAAACAGCTTCATCCACAGAAAATTTCCGGTCTTTCAGAAACCAAAGGATCATTTCTTCATCATCTCGTCCATTTTTCCCTACTGGTAGACTATGGTAATCTCTTCCAAGCTTCTCCTTTACTTCCACAATCAGTTGCTAAATCCCCCCAAAAAATCCACCGAATTAGAATCTACTCATAAAAGATTGTAAATACAAGTAAAAAATATTTATTTAAAAAGGAAATGAATTTAAGCTTTCAAAACAATAAAAGAACTTCAAGAAACAAAACAATTTCTTGGACTATTAAATGCAGGATTCTCTTTCAATTTTTTTTTTATATAATTTCTAAGAAAACAAACAAAACCCATTAAAGAAATATAAAGAAACCAGGAATGGAAGTGAAGAATTTTTATTAACTACCTTGTGGGATTGATTAGAACTTAAACTGCAACTCTGAACTGAGAATTTGCAGTTTCGAGAGGGACTTTTAGTCAAAGTGACAGGAGCAATTTGTGGACGGCCAAGATTGAGACACGTGCGAATAGCCATCTCTTAAAGAGTTCACTGCTTTCTTTTTCTCTAGTTTCTATTGTTTTATGGATTCCAGGTCGTGGTGCCAACGATAATAGTGTTTCTTTCAATTCTGTTTGTTTCCTGGGAAAATGACCGGAAAAACGACAGCAAGCAGTTAGCAGGGATAATGGGCTTTAGTGCAGGCCCATGTTGTTGTGGTCTTTGAGTTTCGGTGTCTCTTCACAATCTGATCCAGGGCATTACCCAGGCCCACATATTTGTAATCCTCTTGAGAGTCCATGGCCACATTAGCCCAGGCCATCAAGGAAAAACAATTTCAAAACCCTAAAAAAGTTGATGATCAATCATGATGATGGTTATATAGAATGATGATGTATTAGGAGAAGAAGGGGATACAATTTAATATTTTTCTTGAACAATGTTATGCTTTACATTATTTTATATATATATATATATATAACAATAAAAACAATACTTGAATCGCAAAAACTTATCAAATCAATCTTAACTGGTCAGATTTTAGGTTTGTTTCTTATAGGTCACCAGTTCGAATCCCACAAACTTCAGGGCCACTGGAGTCTTACATGGTTATTAACTTCAGGGCCCGTGGGATTAGTCGAGGTGCATGTAAGCTGGCCCGGACACCAACGTTAATAAAAAAAAATCAGTTTTTTCAAAAAATAAATCTTATTGAACTAAATATGGATTGGTGTATTATATATTTTTTATTTGTTAGATAAATATCAAATTTGTATTAGAAAGTAATATAAAATTATTATTGAAATATCACCCCATTCATTAAAAATTGTTTTTTTATATAATATTAATTTTTTATCAATTAAACAATAACAAATTTGAAATGGTAAACATAATATCAAACTTTGTTAATTAAACAATTATAAATTTGAATCTTATTAATTCTATTTTTTTAAACTAAAATTAATTAATAATGCGATGTAAATAGTTTCAGGCTTGGAAAATATTATAAAATTATTTTTGAGTCATCAACTTAAAATCTGTATTAAAATATCATATTAGCAAACTATAGCTATTCATCTCTTGGGACTCACTTCCTTGTGTATTGAAATATTTTTTTTTGTGTCGATAATTATTTTTACAGTATTTTTTTAATTTAAAAATATATTAAAATAATATATTTTTTTAAAAATAATTTTTAATATAAAGCACACCTTCATTAATTTTACATGAAATTGACACAACATCATCATCGACCAAGAGGACCATACCCATGCTTTACATAACCACCGTATACAGCGACACCTTTCGGTGGACCATCTCTTTGCAAGCTATATTTTGAATATTATTCTCTCTTTTTTTTTTCTTTTTTTTTTTGGGCCCACAGAAATTCGCATGCTTATTGTGAGACAAGAATGTTGTTTTCCAATGTAATTAATGCCGCGCCAACAGTACATATTTGTGAGCTTCTTTGATTTCTCTGGAGGGTTTCTTTATTGTTATTTTCATTACCCAATTATGATTAGACTGGACCATATTATAAAACAAAATTTATTTAATGTTTACAATCGATACCATTTATTTTTATTCAAATATTTGATAATTTAATAATAAATAAAGTTCAATAAAAGCATTTAGAGAATGCTTAGGGTGCACGTTAGCTTGTGCCAAGGAGAACAACGGAAAGGGCATTGATTTCTTATTTGGAGATCGGTGACGGTGACGGTGACGGTGACAGTCAATAAAATACAAGGGTATAAGCTATATTCTGGTGATACAGACTCCATTTTCTTAATCAAGTTAAGAGCTTGGTGATCACTGCACATCATTCAATGCCTGAGGAGAAAGAAAACGATAAGGGAATAAAGTAAATACATGTCGGTGTGAAGTTACTGGGCTCCAAATCCTAACCTGTTGACTTAAATGCGCCATTGAATTCATCAGTTAGACAAAAGTAAGGTGGTAGAGAAGATTTTATGCGTCTAAAGATGAAAATCCTGGGAGCAGAATGTCAAGATTATGATTGCAAGTTAGATCTCGATCATAACTTGACTTTCAAGACAAGTATTTTTCTGTTCATGCCACTTTCTTTTATTCTGTTCAATATTTGACAGAGGCATCATGTTATGTATCCATATATATATTCTCAATCTGGGACCTTTCGTGAAGTTATTTTATTCTCTCCCAATGGCTGTAGAGGAGATATCTAGCAACTACCCACTAAGCAATTCCTTTCACTTTCCAATGACTGTATTCTTTCACTTTTTCCAAGTAGGTTCAAGAAGAATTCAGCCCTTTTAATCTAAGTTTCCACCATGGAAATCATGTCTTGGAAATATGCTTCCAGAGAAATTTGACCCAGATGTCATTAGTTTGCGTTGTAGTCAAATCCAGTCTTCATGCCCTTGATTTGCTATCTGGTTCACACTGTTGGAAGTTTAGTATCATAGAAAAATATAAATTATATTTTGTGATCTTATCTAATAATTTAAGCTATTAGATTAAAATGTTAGAGTTTTGATAATCAAGCGGTAACGAGTTTGAATCTTACTATCTCATTTATTTGATAAAAATTAAGCATAAAGTAATATAAACTTGTGCAAGGAGGGTGTGTGTTATAGAATAATATAAATTATATTTTAAAACTTTATCTAACAGTTTAAACTATTAAATTAAGATGATTATTTCACAGTTAGGCAGAGAAAAGAACATGAATGCAGTGATATATCCTCACCGTATCAGATTCATATCTTTGAAGGAAGCATAAGGTTTATAGGATATGAACTTCCTTCCACGTTCCAGTCTTGTTCATGATGTCTAACAGGAACAAACAACAACAACAACAGTTTATTGTCTAAGTTCTTAATAACTGTAGTTGTCTAGTTTCAGTAAACATCATGGACTGTTGAACATTGCCGCCGAGTTCTATACAAAATGTGGTTTAGGACCTACCGTTGCTATTGAAATTCACTCCTGGAAAACTTTTCTCCATAAAGACAGTAATTTCTTGTAATCAACTACTGTTGTTGTACTTCATTATGGTGTCATTTAGGACCAAATCGCAGTGGACCTCAGCTTAGAAGAGGTCTATTGGTCAATCATGAAAATGATCCAATATCTGATTTTTTTTTGGTGGTAATTAGTAAGTCGCATCATTGAGATGGAATTGTCATAAAGACATCATGACATATATGAAATCCTGAGTAAATTTCCTTGATTTGTTTCGACACATGTAGTGTCAAAGAAGCTCCAGGAAAAGGGTTGCTTTAGGGTGGAGGCCAGCATCTTTCAGAGTTATTCCCATCTGATCAACACTGTAGACTCTTCGAGGAAAGCTTGAGATTAATCTGTAGTTGCCAACGCCTGGTAGCCCTAATGAATCGATGTATCTGTAAACCGACTGGATCTTATCTGAGCAGGAAAAACTCTGCTCTTTTCTTTCACCATTTGGAAACCTTATCAGAATCTGAAAAATCATCGAGTATTTGAATCATTATACTCAGATAATCAAACACTGAACAAGATTGTTTAACCAAAATTGAAGATGTTAATACCTGTGTTGCTTGAGAATCTTTGGACCCGTTAGCTGTTTCTCTAACAGTAGAAGCTTCTTTTGATTTACCAAACTGTTTCTGACTTGCATTCTGCCTTAGCTTTTCATAATTTGCTTTATTTGAAGAATCAGCTGGTTTCTGAAATTTCCTCTCTGGAAGCAGGCTGTTGAGTTTTTCCTTTTCCTATAATGGAGAAAATTATGGTTCATTTTCAATTTAATTTTAGCCTTAAAAGTTCAACTTAATGTCATATAGGCACACACCTTATCTATCTTTAGAGCTGCAAGATATGCTGCGTCTTGTTCTTCTCTTAGTTGACGATCTGCTCTCATCTTCTCTTCCTCTTTGGCCCTCGCGCCTTTTCTCTCTTCCTCTTTGGCCTTTGCTCTTGTTGTCTCCTCTTCCTTTGCTCTTGAATTGCCAAATGCCAACCCTTGCTCCTCCACTGTCCTCTGCAGAATCTCAACCAGCTCTGCCGGGGAAATCGGCCCTTCCATCTAAAACAAAATCAATTCAGTCCTAAACCATCGCTAGTAGTGGATCACAAATATGCAATTTATGAAAAAGTACCAATAAAACTGTGGAATTTTAGTACTAGTAGCTATATATTTCATCTAATACTTAGGATATCAATTATATATATATATTTTTTTTATTTTTTTTCTTTTTCAATAACTCTCTATATTCCTATGAGAAGATATAAAGAGGATGCACCTAAATTTGAATAATCTAGTAAAGTTCTCAGGGCATAAATTTAACTTCAAATTCCAACCAACCTGTTGCAGCACTGCTATGCTATTGCCAGCAGCAGGAGCTATTACTGCACAACATGGAAAGCTTGCGGGCTGCAATGTTACAGCCATTTGCAAACCCTCTCCTCTATCAGCAAGTGCTCCCCAACAAACAAAGTTAGCATCAAGAAACTGGACCACCAACTCTGAACATAGAGTCTCCCAACAGAAAGAGGGAGTGAAAGGGTGCTGCGGAGAGTGAAGATACATGAACATAAACTTGTGCTCATCTTCTGCTGTCTTTAAGGCTTCCATGAATTGGCAAGCATAAAAGAAAGGATGTGTTGAGCCATATTGCTGCTCAAAAACGGATAGAAAGGTCCACTCTTCTGGTGCAATGAGGGGCTCTTGAGGAGGTTGCAATGGGAAGTTTGGTATTGGATTTTGATCTCTTCTACCTCCTATTCCTATGCGACCTATGCCATGACCCATAACTCTATAAAACCCCCCTGCAATACTCCTAGGGAGGTTCACCATACGTCGAACAATTCCATTGAAAGAAACCTCTCTCGTTGCTCTTGAACTTTCCCTCATTGACCATGACATTCTGCTTTATCTACCAGTATTCCTCAAAGAACAAAAATTAACGAAAAGGAAGGAACAAGAGAGGGAAATTTAGACTCTACTTGATTCTTTTTAATTTTCCAAGGCTAATTCCATGTGGAGTTCTGAAACTGTATCTTTGAAATTTGTAAGATCACTTGCTAAAGATACTAATGGAATGTCAAGTTCTTGACGAAGGTTCAGGCATTTATCTTGCTGACAAGAGAATTTATTGCTTTCAGACATTCGACTACACAAATACATACATAATTCCTTTCTTTTATTGAGCTTTAATCAAAGTAGCATAAAGAACATCGCGAAAGAATGTGAAGATGCTTCCAATTCTTCAATTCCACAAAGCTTGAACAAGATACCTTGCTTGTGATGAAATCCACCGTTGGTTTTAGAAGAGATTCGCATTATTATTGACCGTAATTAAAAAGGATTCAAAGATAGATAGAGACCATGGTGGATGAAGAATCAAATTCTTGCTCTTGCTACTTTTCTTTTTTATCATTCCAAATTTCAGGATTGTTCTATGCATCAACATCAAGACTTCTATGAGATACCCTTGCATAAGCAAGAGGGGTGAGGTCTCAAGTTTGATCCCCACCTTTGACAATTCAACTCTAATAAAATCAGACCACATCCATCCAAAACAAACAAACAAATGGAGAGTGAAATCGCATATTTTGGTCAAATTTTTAGTCTGAATTTAATTTGGAAATCCAAGTAAATTAAGAACCTGCAGAATTGTTATGAATCATTTATGTTATAGAAAGTGAACTCCTACCTACCAACTATAACCAAGTACAGTTGAGCTGTAAAAAGGCATCAACTTGTTGAGCTCATCATGATCTAACTCGTGATTCTAAATAATAGTGGCTAGTTTTGCAGCACAAATGGCTATATCTGACGGATTGCTGGTGCTGAGAGTGGAGATTATTGTCCTCATCACTAGATTGGTGCCTTGACTATCAAGGGCTATACCTCAACTGTGCATTAATTTCTCCTCTTGGTTCTTTCTATTTGCAAGACAGTCTTATCTCAGAACATTTTCTAAGTGAAATGAAATGACTTCCCATCCATGATTGAGCAATAGGACAGAACTTGTCGAATAGCTTCATAATAAAAGCCTTGAATTCCTTCAATTATCCTAAGCATCATTGCTGCCTCATTTAAATTGTCAAATATGGTGGCAAAAGTTATTGAAATTAATGACTACTTTGGTTGATTGAGCAGATTGTTTCTGAAATTTCCAAGTATAGTTTCTTAGTTATCCATTTCATTTGAGAATAATGTTATCACAAGAACTTTTTGACCCACATAGCCATATTGTGAAAGTGTACCAATAAACAATACCAAGGCTATAACCATCATTGATGATATATATCTATATAGCCATGTGATACTCTCCCAAAGGCCAAAGCTTATGTCCATTCTTGCTAGAAAGGTTTTCTAGCTTACCTTTTAGAAAGCTACAATATTTTCAGCTAATTCTTCCCCAAAAACAGTGAAAAGAGTTGTATATTTTATGTCACTGAGAAAACAACACATGGTCTCCACAACCGCAACAGATGACCCATTTCTTCAACTTCATCCATCAAAAGTAGGCTCTAAGATGTGGTGGTCTTGCTCAATTCGCACATTACTTATTGCTGAGGCAAACATTTCTCTACTAGGACCACATTGCAGTTGTGCTACCAAAATGGGTGATTGTGGCCTAAAAAACACAGAACTAATTAAATAGCTTATTGCTGTATCTAGAACCCTCATCACTACCCAATTATGTGTTCATTATTGGTTTGTTGTTTAATACTTGGAGCCTATTTGGGGACTAGCACAGGAATGAAAAAAGAAATCGAAACGAGAGCTTAAAAAAAGGTATTTCACTGCAAGCTCCTGCTTCAGCCTTCAGTGTATTGAGAGTAGCAGTTTTTGAGGCATGAAGTCACCATTTCATGCCTTACTTTCATGTGAGCTTTGAATTTCTATTTATTTATTTATTATTCTTCTCCTTTCAAAAAATCATGGCGTTGGCAGCCTTACTATTTAGTAGCAATAATCAATAGACATCATAAAATACCTTTCCCTTTTATGGATGCCACCAACACAAGTTTTAAGAAGATGATGTATCCACACAATACATGTTATAGCTCCATTCAATTTTATTTTATTTTTAAGAAAAAAAAAGTCTTGTGCACATTCTTTCTGGATTGTGGGGATGGAATCTATTCTCTTAGATCAACTTTACAAAGGAGCATGCTCCCACTCAAATACCTTAATAATCTCACCGCCAGTTGTTTCTTACGAGAGTGACCATCAGTGGACCAATATCCTTCACCAGTTTTTCTTTTCTTTTATTTCTTGCAGAGGTGGGTGTGACTGTGGGTGGATGGATGTGTGTGTACGTGAAAAGAAGAGAGAAATAAAGTATAGGATAGTAAGCAATTAAAGCGAAGTATTTGAAAGTGGGAAGCACCATACCCCAGAACTCTATAAAGAGAACCAGGCTAAGGGCCCATGCTTTTATGCTCCTATACTCCATGTCAAGGCTGTAAAATAATCATGTTTTGTTCACTTTACTTCAAGCTGCATGCCTACATTACATTAACTTAATTACTAATTGTACAGCATCTTCTGATTACTCCTCTAAATCCTGTAACTATTAGCTTTAATCATGTAGGATGTCATGCTAATTTGAGATTAAATAGTATAACGAGACAGTATAGGAGGATTTCTTAGAGCAACTCGACAACAGAGCACTTCGACCCCACTATCGTGTGATACTCCCTGGCCAGTATCAATCCTTGTTTCACCTTTAACAGAGATTTGAAGTTAATCACAGTCTGCCATGGTTAATTGACCATGACATCACATGACATAGATGGTGATGCCATTGCCATCAAGGGGACTGGCCTGGTGATTAAAGAGATAGGTCCCCCGTGCATGCAACATCCGAAATTCTTTCACCTAACTATAATGTGTGCCATATACACATATATTCCAGGTTCAATGGTACTTTTCATACCAGAAATCGGTCTTGCAAACCAGATGATGGGTGGAGTAGCTTCTGCTTGGACATTTTACCATGACTGGTGCACTCCTGCAAAGCAAGGGTGGTCGAAGGTCAGAGTTTTGAACACTAATAAGCAGAGATGTGCCTGTAGAAGTAGCTGAGAAGGGTAGGAGAGTGAAGCTAATTAACTTGGCTTTTATATATGGTTCTGTAAAGTATTAGTAGTTGGTCGGGTCTACCATGAAATCATCACAACGACCTCTTTCATTGTCCATAATTTGATATCAAGTCAAAAGGGATTACTCGTTATGAACCATATAATCCATCATCATGAGTTCTCTAACATTCGGCCCACCAAATCACAAAAGATGTGCTGTGAATGTTTTTCCCGCTTGGTGGCAAAGTTAACCGAAGGATTATCATCGGTTCAAATAATTCGGTTTGGATCAAAAAACCTAATTAAATTGATTTTTTTTTTTAATTTTGAACTGAATTGAATAACTGAATTGGCCGATTTTTTTTTAAAATCAAATTAGCAACATGGAGTTGGACTGTTCTTAACAGGTTTCAGTTTGATGAGTCCTTAGTTTTTAGTGATTTTTTTCCGCTTTGATTTAGTTTAGTTGGATTTTTTAGTTTTGATTTCTAAAGTCGAAATTAAACCAAACCGAGTTTTATTTCAAGTTCTTTTAATTGAAATTATACTAAAAATTTCATAAACCATGATTGTATTAATTTTCCCACGCCTAATGTTAACAGTACAATGAGTAATTCCTTCTTTTTGAGTAAGTCCAGTGGTTGAATCCCCACCTTTCATATTCCAAAAAAGAGCATAATATGATCACAAATCTACTGGGACAATGCTAAGTGATCATACCAGCTACTTGCAGACATTTGAAGCCGCCTGGAAGTGGAATGATCCACTAAGAACATTTCATCAGGGTTAGAAAAAAAGGGAGACAGGGTTAGAAAAACAGAATGAAGTGTGATGCCCACTTTTGACATAATTGGAAACCTTTGCTTAACCTGGTAAGAAAAAAATAGAAGGAGGAAAACAAAAAAGAAGGTCCAAGATTGAAACCAAAGGTGATGTGTGATTCTCTTTTCTTTCCCTCCTCGGAATCATACCAGGGAATAACACGCTGCTAGATCCATCTCATGAGATTTACTGCTAGTTTGATATTACGGCAGTAATTCTTTTTCAAAGTTTTTTTTTTTTTCAGAAATGCATGGATATTCTCTACCATGTATACACCAATTCTTGGCTTGTTAATAAAAAAGTTTGATAGTTGTTTACTTTGACCACAACCTGCTATGGTTAAAACTTTTACTAAAGTACAGGTCTGCCCAACTAACTAGGTGGTCTATTTTAATAAGCTCAAGCCTGCCTGAAGTTTATTGTGTGTCAGACAGTCCACACAAAACCAAGACAATAGAATCTGAGATAGAGGAGAGAAAGTGGGTGTGGGTTTATATTTATATATATATATTGGAAAATGGTGAACTAGTGAACAAACCAGCTGCAGTTTTCTTACTTTGAAGAGTGATTCGATTTTGTTGACATGAAGTTAGATTCATTTCCTTGGACAAAACTCGAGAATTTTGAGCCATTTTGTATTCTTCACACAACAAGACAACCCCAATGTATACAAACAGTAGTTGTTTCTGCAATAAAAACAACAACAATACAGAGACAACAACGACACAGACATTCCAAGAAAATGGCTGCTTCTACTTCTCTTAGCACTCACCCAATGATACCTATTTTTGTTGCTTTCCTCCTTGTTTTTGCTTCTTCTGTTTCTCCTGCCTTGTCGTTACCAGCTCTTGTGTCGGATTCCGGTAGCCGGCTATTAGCCAATCAAACTTTCAGGCCAAGTAAAGAGGTATTGAGACTAAGGAGAGCCAATGCTTATCTCAAGAAGATCAACAAGCCTGCGGTCAAGACAATTCAGGTGCTACTTTCTTTTGACTTTTCAGTTTTTTCTTTCCCTGGAATGTTAGTTGAGCTTCCCTGGTTTTGTTGTTCAAGCTTTTTAGTGATCTGGCTCCTTGTTTTTGTGCTTTAGAGCCCTGATGGTGACGTAATACATTGTGTTTTATCTCATCTTCAACCAGCATTTGACCATCCAGAGCTTAAAGGAAAGAAACCCCTGGTAATTTTTCTGCTTTCCAGATTTTTTTTCCTTCTTGATGTTTTGTTGGTATTTGAAAATCTCATGATTCTGATCTTTGTGATCTATTTACATTGATTCAGGATCCACCAGAGAGACCAAGAAGCAATGAAACAAGAGAGACAGTGGCAGAGAGCTACCAGCTATGGACAGATTCAGGTGAATCATGCCCTGAAGGAACTGTTCCAATAAGAAGAACCACAGTAAAAGATGTTTTAAGAGCAAGTTCTGTTAACAGATTTGGCAGAAAATTAAGAAGGCATGTAAGACGAGACTCAACAGGGAGTGGTCATGAGGTTAGTTCAGAAATTGCATATTCTTAAAGCAATATCATTAGTGGAACTGTTCAACAGAAAAAAATGATGAGCTCGTCATTCGATGAACATCTTCCTGGGTCATTTTTCTTTTTCTTTTTCTGTGGATTTGTTGAGCCATAATCTTAGTCATTACTCGCTGGAAAATCTATCATTTCTAGTTATTCTCCACCAAAAAAGACGACTTATTTTCTTTTTTTGGTTAAAAGGGCTAATTTCATTTCCACTAATTTTCCTCCCAAATTAAACAGTGAATAATGACTTGGTGAACAAAAAAAACAAAATAAAAGAGTGGCAGGACATTAAATGCTGAAATTGTTTCAAATTACAGAGCACTCTGCCATATGTTACAAACATTTATTTATTGCACCGAAAAAGGACAAAAAAAGTAATGGACCTTGAAAAATGCTCTACATGTGCTTATAGAATTATCCTAGTATTGATATTGATAATGTTATGTGTTACTACAGCATGCAGTTGTTTTTGTTAATGGGGATCAGTATTTTGGAGCAAAGGCAAGCATAAATGTTTGGTCACCTCAAGTAACCAGTGAATATGAATTCAGCTTGTCACAAATTTGGGTCATCTCTGGTTCTTTCGGCAATGATCTTAATACCATAGAAGCCGGTTGGCAGGCAAGAATTTTCTTCATACTCTAGAACATGTTCAAAAAATGGTCTCAATCATAGGGTTTCTAAGAATATCTTCATGTATCTTCAGGTTAGCCCAGATTTATATGGAGACGGTTATCCTAGATTCTTCACGTACTGGACAGTAAGTCTTGTTATTTGGCTTTAACCCTTAAGTTCCTTCCATAGTTTAAGGAAATGTGAACTAGTGCCTACTGGAATTGATGGTTTCGCAGACCGATGCATACCAAGCTACTGGATGTTATAACTTGCTGTGTTCTGGATTTGTCCAAACCAACAACAAGATTGCCATTGGAGCTGCAATATCTCCAAGGTCATCTTACAATGGCAGGCAATTTGATATTGGCTTGACGGTTTGGAAGGTGAGCTTTCTTGGTCGCTGAATGGTTGTTGAGAATCGCCTACAGTAGTGCATTATTTTAGTTGATTCTACAGCATGAAACTTTCAGCTTGAAGGTAGTTCTTACAGTTAACTCGGTAAACTTTATACTTTGCTTCCTTGTAATGAGAAACAAAGCATCATCATCAGGCACAGTAACTATTGATTATTAAATTGTAATGATCTCTTCTTTTATTTTTAATTGTCAAAGGGTTTTTACCTAGACGGGGGGGGGGGTCAACTTTTCTTTGATGTCTTTTTTATTAGTGTCTTTAATTGCTCGACCCCAACTGGCTTTAGGGTCTTAGAGGGTAAAGCCACAGAGTTTCTTCTTCTCTTGTGTTTCATCTGC
>Ga0307513_10008737_pt1 | contig 12903 bp, 7 predicted proteins | sample 15_EM_MG_FD_202174 | JGI IMG/M metagenome (GOLD analysis project Ga0307513, IMG submission 202174) | Populus trichocarpa ectomycorrhiza microbial communities from riparian zone in the Pacific Northwest, United States - 15_EM | ecosystem: Host-associated > Plants > Roots > Unclassified | place...
CCTTCATGAATGTTTGCATGTCGATCAAGAACTATGTTTAACGAGTGTTTTGTTTATGTATCCTTCTTCGAGGATTAACCCATTACTTGTTGGAGTTTAAATAATTATTTGAACATGTGATAATAGTTGTTTTAAAAATATATTTTACTCGAAAATGTATCAAAGTAATATTTTTTATTTTTTAAAAATTAATTTTAACATTAGGATATTAAAAGGATATGAAAATAACAAAAAATCATTAATTTAAAATAAAAAAATAATTTAAAATTTTTTTAAAATATTTTTGAAACTAAAAAATAACCTAGGTGTAAATCCTTTCCCGTAAAACTTTGATGATTATTTTTCTATTAGTTTAACCTTGATAGTGCTTTCCATTCCTAATTGATGCATAATACCTTAAACTCATCTCTAATCATGCCACATAATAAAGTTTCAGGAAAGACATTTCAAGATTAAAAAGTTCAAAAGTTTAATTTATTACTCAAAATAATAAAGTTTAAAATTTTTAAACATTAAGAAGAAGTTTTTTTATTATTATTTATTATTAATCTCTCATAATTGAACTGTAAAATAGTTTTTTATTAGTAAGATATGATATTTTAGTCATTAAAATCATTAATTAGGGGTGTTTCCTAGAACTACAACGTCCTGCCTTTTATATGGTCCTATGCATCAAAAGGGAAAAGAGTGAAATTCGCTCGAGGGACCCATCGGGGAGACAAGAATTCAATCCACGAGCGTGCCATTTTCTTGGCCGTCAGATTTAACGTCAAAACCACGTTAAAACATTGCTTGAAAAAGCTAAAGCGCGGGTTAGGCGTTAAGGCTAACGGCAAATACCAAAACTTCGCAATTATTGTTCTCCACCTCCTTCGTGTACGCTTTCTTCTCCCACCAAAACACAACCAAGAAACCTCACCGGAAACTCGCCGGAAATTGTACCCTTCTCGTGTTTTTATGGATTGGTTTCCATGTTTTTTTTTAAGGTAATTACTAATTTTCTTGATACAAGATTAGAGTATTTCTTATGAGTTTTTCCTTTGAAATTTGATCATCAAAATCTTGCTCAAAGATTTATCTTTACCTTCTTCCTTTTTTTCCCTCGCATCTCCTTTTTTTCTTTTCATTTTCATGTATTTGGAAATCTCTGTTTGATATCTATATGTTTTCTTCTTCATAACCTGTGAGGGTTATCAAGAAGCAACTAAAGCTGCAGGGGTCAAAGTGAAACAAGAGATTTTCATTATACATGTTCTTCAACAATTGGATCTCTTCCAACTCAGTCTCTCATTCTTGTTTTTTCCTTAGATGTTTTAGACTGCTGACATGCACGAGGGTTTATGCTGTTTTTTTTATTGAATTAGGGTTACAGTGGTTTACGTGAGGTATAATTATGATATACCTGTACTGCAGTATATACACATGCATATAAAAGGGTGGCAGGTTACAGACAGTTCTTATTTAGTCCAAGATTGAGTTGGTTCGAGTTGTTGAGTATTAACTCTGCAAGATTTTTTCACTGCTCCTTTGGTGGGGGGAAGAAAGCCTTACAGTTTGGCTGTAACATGTACAAAAGTTGAAAATAAAATAATGATGACGATGAAAATGGTAGAAAAAGTCTTGTACAGATTTGAGAGCAGAGACCTCTCTCTGAGTGATGACGAATCTACAGTTGGTTCTACTGTTATTGCTTTTCTTTTTTCCTTTCTTGATGAATATGTTTTCGTTCTTCTAGATTCGTGTCGTCATATCCTGCCACTTTTTTAATTTTTTTTATTCTGTTACATTTTATGTCAGTCGTGGCTGTAAAATTTAGAGCATTAATATACCATGTAATCTCTGTAACAGGATGGTATTGGAGGAACTTTAAGTTCGTAGAGTTACAGGACCAAGCTTGGTGGATGTTGGAAACGATGGATTCTTTCACTTGGTTCTTACTTTCAATGTCTTGTTCAAGGTGGCAAGCTTGGCCTTATGTTGCGTATTGAGCTTACTAGAGAGGTTCCAGTCAAAGTAAGCAAAACCCGAGGGTGGCATCCTAGCATTAGATGGACACAAGAAATTTAAGTCCTGATTCACATGTAGCACAGCAAAGCCGGAGAGATAAGTTGAGAGTTCAACAAAGTTTATCCTCAGTCCAGCAAATAGATGAATTTCCTAATTGTTTGGAACATTATTCTATCCGTCCGGGGCTAAGCCCGGATCCTGTTCACGTTCGAAATATTAGGAATGGCAATATACTTTATGATTCTACTATGTTTTCCTCAGAAATGCTCAATTTTGCAACAAGTTCTCATGCTGTATCAGCTTCTAAAGATGCAATTGTTGATCAAGAACTAGAGCCTATACCTGCAGAGGATTCTTCATTCACCAGCATGTCTCACCCAGTTTTATCCAACTTCAATGCTTCATCACCTAAATCCACTACCTGTGACCCACAAGAATGCGGTAATTGGAGAAGCCTTGACTCGCAGCAAAGTTACGATTTGATGGTGAATTATGCAGGTGGTTCAGTAGGTGGGGAAAGGAATCAGAAACCTATGTTTGTTGGTGAAGTCTTGTCAAATAATGCAAGAGTAAGCAACATTTCAACATCCAGACAATATTGGATGCCTAGTTACTTTGAGAACCAAGATGTTCAGCTTCCATCTACTCTAAGGAATTCATCTGGTGAAATTTTAAGTGATGATAGCCTGAAGGAGGCAAGGGAGATGCAAGTTACTTCTCTTCCACCTTACCAAAATACACTCCTTGATGTTATTCCTTCTGGCTGTTTTCGGCCTAGAATTAATGAACGCATTGTTCATCCATCATATGCAACTGAATCAACTGCTTTACATATTGATAATAATACCAGTACTTGGATGAGCAGACCACTTGAGAACTACCATCACTGGAGTGGTGAGTTCGGTCTTATTGCAAGGACAAGTGACCAAGAGTTGAGGACTATTGGAAGTGATGCTAACACTCAGGGTTTATCTTTGTCTCTTTCATCAATCAATCCACCATCTAAAGTTGAAGCTACCCATTTTGGAGAGGGATGTGCATCTGAACATTTGCAATTGAAGGTGGCTCGGGTTTCTCAAGAATCTCAACAAGATTCAAAAATTTTCAAGTCAAGCTCTTTCTGTGCTGTGCCTAAACCGTCAATTATAAGTAAAGGTGGTGGGAAATCACTTCATGACGTCGTGGGAACTTCTACACATGCTTTTCGAAATACTGGTCCTCTCGGACCTTTTACTGGATATGCAACTATTCTAAAGAGTTCAGGATTCTTGAAGCCAGCTCAGGAGCTACTGGAAGAATTCTCTATTGTAACAGGCCCAAAACTCATGAGAACATTTGAGATGTTTGAGAGGATATCTGGCGATCAAGTTAGTGCTCCAGCTTTGGCGGACACTGTTAATACTGTTGACGAAGAGGGCGGGACTAACGGCAACGATATTTCAGGCATCTCATCCTCTACATTTTACAGTTCGAACAAGCGAAGTGGTAGCGCTGTTGTAGGTGGAGGCGGCAGCTCTTGTGGATCTTATGGTCCAGAATACCAACAAATGAAGGCAAAGCTCCTATTCTTGGAAGAGGAGGTTTGTCTACTCTTCACCTCTCTCAGTTTTTTTTTTTTTTTTTTTACTTTTTTGAGGGGTAACATCATCATTTATCAAGAGAGAGAGAGAGAGAGAGAGAGAGAGAGGAGAAGAGAAGAGAAGAGAAGAGAGTTGATGATGGTGGAATCTCTATAGAATTTAAAACTACTTAAACTTGTGCTTTACTTGATTAGGCTGCTAGTTTATAACATAGCTTAGTAGTTTCGAAACTTTTAAATGTACTTTTATGCCCAAAGAAATTATGAATTAAAACTGATATATTAACTAATTACGCAAAAGAAAGCTGCATATTTATTTATTCATTCAATTTTAAAATGAATATGATGCATTAAGCGAACTTTGAGAATTTTAAACCTAGCATGAGCAAAATTTCTGTAAGCTAAATGAGATGGTATGGCGAGTATATTCTTCCGTGGAGAGGAAAAAAAAATCTTTACAATTGAAGGACGAAGATAAACACTGCTAGCCTTAAGATAACAGGAGTGAGAATGATTGTGGATAAGGTCAGGAGCTATAGAAGACTGACAGTGGAAGATTAGATACAAGCCTTTGTTCACTGAAATTAATTTTTTATAGTTCACAATTAAGAGTTAATGCTGGAAGTAATTAGAAATAGCTATGAGCAAAAAGATTTTCTTATATTAACTGAATTATAAGCTGAGATTTTGGTAAATTAATGATTGTTGCTTTGAATTGTGTGCTCACTCTCTGACTACTCTTAGGAATAGTTATGGTTTGAACCTGGCACTTGGTAGAGTTTTTTTCAAGCTTAGCGTAACGATTATTGAATACCTTTTATCAAGACATGTAGAGCAGGTTTCATATCCAAAGTGCCGAAAGAGATCAGCTTAGGAATTAGAATTAGAGGCCTACCTTTTCAAATGGAGCCTCCCTTTCATCTACTTTGTTTCATTTTGAGCTCATACTTCTGGCACCCATGCTCTCGTGCTATTTATTAAAATGAGTGCTTGATTATTGAGGCAAAATGACTCAATCATTTGGAAAAATATCGATGACTGAAAAGGAAGTCAGCAGTCAGACATGCAGCTTCCATAGTAGATCTTGGACTGTGCGTAGATGGCAAGGGATATGGTGGAGGACAACGCCATTAAAGTGAATTTTTGGTTAAAATGCCACAAAGGGGCAACTTGAGACTTGAACAAGGAAAAAAAAAGGCTATTTATAGATGCTATTTATGTGCTTAAAAAACTTTGATGCTATTTATAGTGGTCCTGCCAGACCAGAGTCTGTGAATAAGGATACCTCATCCAAAATAGGCTTCCTTGTGGCTCGAATACTTTCCTCATGTTTCCTTTTCCATGCATGATATGTATACCGCATCAGGAAAGAAAACTAGGAAGATCAAATTAGGTTTTGTAATTGTCTTGAAGAGCAAATGTCATGTAGGAAACTATCTTGTTGAGTTTGAGCACTTTCCCCTACTTTATTGCTTCAGAATCAATCGAGAGAACTTGAATTTGCTGGACTTTTGATGACAAGATGATACCTATATGGGACTAAATAGAATGCTTTTATTTATTTTTATTTTTGGAAGCTTGAAAAAGACATTATTGTTTTGTCCACTTCAACTTGGTATGGAATATTTTCCTTTCTTCGCCTTGTTCCCAGTCAGTTCTGAAGCTGGACAGGACCTTTTTTTTTTACCATATTGTAGGATTTGAGGACTTTTTGCATGGGCATTTAGTGATTTCATGGGGTTTCAATTCCAAAATGAGTTTTCAAATATGTCAGGCCTCGCAATTTTGCTGCCTACTTGTAGTTCAAAATTACAGTGTTGATTTCACCACGATAAAATCAGTTGCATGATACTAGCCGCTGCAATCATCTCTCAAGCAAGCTTGCATACAAACACCAAACGCATCTCATTCAGTGTCTGTTACCTTTTTCTGGTATACATTATTGCCTTTTTTTTCCAAATATCTTGAGGTTATATACAGTGTAATGATGAAATTATGTTCCACTGGTAGGTAGAACGCAACTTATAATCGACCTAACTTGTAGTTGCATGCTGATTAGTAATTTAGATGCTATTTATGGACGGCACGAGAGCACATCTTGACTGGCTGCACCTTTGTTTTGTTCAAGGCTACAATACAAATATTCTGAGGCTAGGAAAGGGTTTGTGGTTTGTGTTTGTAATCAGCTTGATGGATTACTTTGAAATTAGATACTAAATGGAATTAGTGGTGGGACCTTGATGGCCCACCTTGTCCAAACATCATGTCAATCCCATAATGGAATTAGTGGACTTAGCTTTCAAAGTAACTGTTCACAAGTCCAAAACCCAACAAGTTGTTTTCTTGTAATGTCAAAATTATTGCCATTATCAGTGTTTCACTGTGCGCACACTCGTGGATCTTTTCAGTAAAATTATCGTATTACCCTTAACAATTTAAGTCTTATAACATACTTTCAAGGGTAATATAGTATTTTTGCACGAGACACATTTGCTGTCTTTTTAATCTTTAATTTGCTCAATGTAATATCTAAAATACCTTTAAAAGTTGAATTTCTTTAACAATTAGGGCAATGACGTTTTGGGTTTTAACTTTTTCTTGGCACAATGTAGTTACTAAGTGCTTTTAGAGTTGAATAATCTAAAGCTAAGATTGAGGGTTTTTTTTATCTTTTTATTATTATTTCTTCTTAATGTTTTGTGGGCTTAGGGGCAATTTTGTATTTGCATACATTAAATTAAAAAAAGGAAATGTTGCTGGTGTGTGGGATGTGTCTCGCCGCTCCCTTCATGGTGGTTCGACACGTGTTGCAGCCCAATGCATGGTGGAGTTCTGACGATGTTTTTTCTTTTCCTTTGTTTTTTCTCTTCATCCTTGACAAATATGCAACCCTTGCAAAAAATCAGAAGAGTGTTATTTGTTAAGTTTATCACATTTGGTTCTTATTTTTTTAATTGTATCAAATTTAAATTATTTTTTTTCAATTTGATCATTTGGCATTTGATTTTTATATCAAAATTTGTCCTTTTATTTTATGATGTTTCATGTTTGACTCTCAATGTTTTGATTTCTAATTTAGATTCTTGGCTCTTTTATCAAATTTTAATTTCTTTTCAATTTCATCCTTCGATTCATGATCTTATTTTTAATGTTTTCATATTTGGTCAACATTTTCTTGCTTTTCATTTTAGTTTTGGATTTTTATGTGAATTTGATTTTTCTTTTCATTTTTGCTCCTCAATTCGATATTTGATGATATTTAAGGTTTAACTCTTAATGTTGTAATTTCTAATTTTGATTTTTAGCTCTTTTGTTAAATTTTAATTTGTTTTCAATTTCATCCTTAGATCTATAATCTTGATTTTTAATGTGGTCTTTATTCTCTTAATTTTTATTTTTATTTAAGTTTCATTTGCTAATTTGATTTTTTTAAAATTTTGCTCTTCAATTCAAAATTTTAGTTTATCCTCTTAATTTGTTTTTTCAATTGAGGTCTTTATTCTCTTAATTGTTATTTTTTTATCTTTGATTTTTTTTATTTCATCATTCAACCTTTGATTTATTGAGAATTGATTTCCTTGTTTTTTCCTCTTGTTTTTAGGCTCTATCCGGGAGTCAATCCGGGACAACTATCGGGTCACGGGTTGAGTGGGTCGACTCGGATTAACCCAAGTCAACCAAATCTTTTTGTTTTATAAAAAGTCAAAATGATACTGTTTTGAAAAAAGGAGAATAGTCAATGAGTTTTGATCCTTGTTTTGACTAGATTTGCCCCGGGTTAACTGAAATATGGATCAATCCGGGTTTTTGATCATCTTACACTAGAACAGTTTCCCCCCAATTTCTTTTGAAACTCGGCTTGGTCTAAGCCACGGTTACTTGGGTTATGGGCCCACCTGTTAGCTTAAGCCATGTTTTAAAATAGTAGCTTTCCAGATGCAATGCTTCCAGTTTAGTAATTAACTAAGGTCATGAGTTTGAAAAGTTAACATGGGTTGACGTCGTATTCTTTCCCGATTACATTCTCTAAAGTTTTTTGTTTTGAAAAATAAACTTCTTTGTCTTCTTTAATTTTCTTTTCAATTAGGTTACCCTTATGTAATGATCTAGGTGAGAGGTTTGTTCGGGGGATCCATGTTTTTTTTAAGGTTGTTTTTTTTATTCTTTTTGATTTTGTCCTTTAAAATTTGACCAATAAACTTCATTTTTTTTCACGTTTTGCATGATCCCACTCGTGGGTTTTGACGAGCTCACTTGTTTTGCTGGTGTTATAAGACTCTTTTTCATTGATTTTTTTTCTTGATTTTATCATTTTTATATTTTGACTTTTGGGAATTGACAATTATTATTTTATTCAATTTTTTTCTATAATGTTGAGTTTTTTTTTATATATATATATATTATTTTTTTTGTTCTTTAAAATACAGCGATAGTGAGCATCGGTTTTTTATGTTGCAAAAAAATCAGCCCTAACTATACAGTGAAAACTAAAGTGTGATCAGCAGCATCTCAACGTGCATAGTTTTTACTGTTGATTTTCCCAATTTAGCAAAGGTCTGATGCGCCAAAAAAAAGGGCACAGCGGAATTGCTGTTTCTCCTATTGACACCATACAAAGTTGTTTATGCCGCCATCATTATACATCAATACATGTTCCTATGCCCATTCCAACCTTGTCTAACTTTGCTAACACACCCCTGTGGATATTTCTTAGAATATTGCATGCCTGCAATCTTTATCTATCTTTTGAGATATTAACACATTAATTTTACCATATTTTCCTGTATCATCACTTAAAACAAGCATGCTTGCTGACTGTACTGTACTGCATGTGTTACCAAAAGGTTTGCAGAAGGTACAAGCAATACCATCAACAGATGCAAATGGTAGCTTCTTCTTTTGAATCAGTGGCTGGTCTTAGTGCTGCCACCCCGTACGTTACCTTGTCTCTCAAGACAGTCTCCGGGAATTTCAGGTGTCTGAAACATGCCATCGTGGACCAGCTCAAGCAGGTGACAAAAGCCCTAGGAGATGATCTTTTCTCCAGGAATACAGTTGCAGTGGGTAGTAAAGTTGATACAAGTGCATCAAGGTTAAGCTACATGGATCAAAGCATTCAAACGAATAAATCTGGTGGGGTTAATGTAGGGTACCATGAACCCCAACAACACATTTGGAGGCCCCAAAGAGGCCTACCAGAACGTTCAGTAGCAGTTCTTAGAGCTTGGCTGTTTGAGCATTTTCTTCACCCGTGAGTTTCCCACCACCGTTCATATCTGCAATTTGGCTGGAATATTTGACCGAATAGACTTTCTCCTTGTAGGTACCCCACAGACGCTGATAAGCACATGTTAGCCACTCAGACGGGTCTATCTCGAAACCAGGTAAGTCAGCTTCTTGTTTATTTTTTTAATCATTTATTTCCAAGGGTCTCGATTCAATTTGGGCTATGGGATTAATTAATTTGGGCTATGGGATTAATTAGGACCAATATATACATTGATTTGATTGGAGTTGTTAGTATATGAATTGGCCAAGATTACTGTTCCTCGTTTGCTTTCTTGGTATTGCGGGACCATAATGCTCTTTTTTAGAGCTCTTGAAGTTGGATGACACTAAATTAAAGTATATTGTGTTTTAACTAAAGGAGTTTGGCAGCATTTCATGAGAAAGATACAATATTCACGTGATCCTGTTTGGTTTAGAAATATGTTAACTACATTGGCTTCTAGATACTAATTTACTCCACTAGATGTAGATGCAATTATCATGTTTGATAATTAAATTGAAAGATTAGTGCAGGTGTCAAACTGGTTCATCAATGCCCGGGTGCGCTTGTGGAAACCTATGGTTGAGGAAATACATTTGCTTGAAGCCAAAGGTTTGGCAGAAAAAGCTGGGAAGAACGACGGAAATTCTGCAGAGGGTAATAGCCAGTCAAATGACGAGGAAGGCTCGAACAAGTTTGGTACAAATTCTGTGCTAGATAAACAAATGGAATGCTATGGCATTGGTTCCTCTGGAGGCTGTGGTGAACAACTGGATGCAGAACAATTGAGTAGAGAGAAGAGGTCAAGAGTAGAATCTCAGTTCCCTACCACCATGGATGGATCACCGATGAATTTTCTGCCTTGTCAGAGAAGTGGGACTGATAATGGTGGACTTGGTGCTGTTTCACTTACTTTGGGTCTTAGGCAAGGTATTGAAAGTGCACAACATCAAATACAATTGCAACAACACAAGGGTCATTTTAAGCAGCCATTCGGAGGTCAGATGATTCATGATTTTGTGGGTTGATATGCGTCTATATATCCATTTCATCTTCAAATGGAAGTTGAAAGTGAATAATAATGCCACAGAAGAATGACTCTTTTTGCCACCATATATCTCAAATGACCAGGGAAAATTTATTGGGGTATATACTTGGGGACCTTTTCGAGGCTTTAAATTGAATATAAATCCTTGCTGATGCTTGTTGGCAAATGTTTTATGAACATTTTATTTAACACTGTTGAAACTTACAATTATGCAAACCCAGAAGTTCCCTACCACGGTCAAAGCTAGCGCTTAGCTGTGTCTAATGTGTTACAGAAAGCAAATAGGTTAGTGAGAGACTTGAGAGCAGCCAAGTCATTACAAGAAAAACATATTAGATTAATTCCAAAAACTCTATATTTGGGGTAGTGCTAAGGAGCTAAGTGCATTGAAATTGTGGAAAGGTTAGTGATGAACCAGCATAAAAGGAGGAGGAAGAACGCACGGCAAGGGTTTGCTGTCCGATAATAGGCCTTGGCCAAGCAGACGGCCATGTTCGCCAAGTTGTTTTGGGGACAACAACAAACCATAAACGGTTATTTAGGCCTCAACTCAATTTGTAACTATTATGGACCGAATACCAATCTCTAGCAAATTTTCAAGAAGTAAAATTAAAATATTTTGAATGCATATGCTATGACAAAAACTGCACAGAAGTGTATTCGCGAATGTATTCCGACTAAAATTGACTAAAATATCAACTCGAGTTTTCGATACCAATCAACAAAATAATTAATAAATTGCGAGGAGGTACAATGTGGAAGTATAATTGTCTTCCCCCTCCTTTACCCATAAGAGAAGAGAAAACGATGTGAATAGTGATGTTAAGTCATGAAAGCAAGAACCATGCATAGGGACAGACAGCCTTCGTTTTTTGTAGCAAAACCAGTGAGTGTGACACCTGAAAAGCAAAAGATATGGCGGTCGACATGAACAGTTGGGGGCAAAGCAAGAAATCAGATACGAAGTGACTACAGCGGCAGGTGAGGTAAATATGAAAAATAATATCTACCTCGTTCCTACTTTCTTCAGTGCACAGTAAATGTCTTGTCCTCTTACGTTGCCTTGCATCACATGTTACAATTGTGGAAGTTTTTAATGTTTCGGTTTATAAATGTCCTGTCCTCTTACCTACTTGCTCCTAGTTTTAAATAATGCTTGTAGTCTTGACGTTTTTTTACTTTCAAGTAAAACAATGAAAATATTTGGAACACTACGAGAAAGATAAGATAGTTTTGAAATTTAGTCCCCTCTGAAGAGTTGATTTGTAACCTAATTAATCCAGGATTAAAATTAGGTCGGATTGATAAAAAATAGAAAAAGTCATGATTTGGTGTAGTCTCGGCCGACCCGGTTGACCCAGTTGCAACCCGTTGATTTTTGTTTTTATTTTTACTAAAACGATGCCGTTTTGAATTTTTTTTAAAATATAGATTGACCCGGCCGACCTGGTGACCCGGTCAAAACCCGAAACCCGAGCCTTGGACCGGGTTGGGTTTAAAAACCATGAAAAATACAATAAGAAATTTTTTATAAAAATGAAGAATTTAAAAAAATATTAAAGAAACAATATTTAAGAATGGAGTGTTACAATTATATAAAAATAGAATTAAAGTTAAAAAATATCTTTCTATTATATCTTTCTATTATATTTTTTTTGTTTATTATATTGGTTTTTGGCTTTTTATGATTTGTCTCAGTGTATCATTGATAGTTTTAAAAATACATGTATGCTTTCACGACTCCTAGTATAAATTTTTTTTTTCTTCTAATTTCTCTCTTTTTCCTTTTTTTTTCTTCCACCATTTTGAGAAGGAAATAAAGAGGAAGGCTTATTGGTCACATGGATTTGGGAACTATCCAGATTGCTCTGTAGAAGCTAAGCCCTTGGTATAAATAACATTTTCCTTCTCTCTTTTAATTTTTTTTCTTCTCTTACCATGACACTCACACTCACTACTCATTCTCTTAACCTCTTTTTTTTTTTTTCTATTCCTCACTTTCACATAAATTATAATTATTTATTTTGTAGTTTATTTTAATAAAATCACAATGCATTTTATAATCCTAATATTTTTTTTATTTGGTAACAAAAAGACTATGAGAAAATAAATAAAAAATTCAAGTTTCAGATCCAACTTTCATTTTGAACACAATTTATCATTTTTCAACCCAACTGTTTGATAAAATATTTGATTGTGATTTTATTTTATTTTTATGTGAAAATTGTGAATTTTTATATTGTCTCTAATATATTGATTTTAAAAGTTTTATTTAATTCTACTAGTTTCAATACATGAATTATTTTTTTCTAGAATAGTATAGGTATAAAAGAATTAATATACCTACTCATAAATATTTGTAATATTTAGAAAATTTTTAGCATGTATCTAACCTTCTTGAATAAAAAGAAGAAGAAGAAGAAGAATGAATTAAGTTTATATTTTATAAAATATCAAAAATTAAATTAAATATAATTATAAATTAAAACCCGACATTATATATCCGATTACACCCCTGTTATTTTCCCTAATAAATTTTGGTACTGTGATAATTTGAAAAATAAAAAACTCGCATTATTGTACTCCAGCTTGTTGCGTGTCTACTCCAACCAAAAAGAACCTTCACCGGAATCTCACTGGGAAATGAAACGTCCTGTCATCCTGATCATGGCTTACTTTCAACAACAATCATGGATTTTTTTTTCTAAGTTATAGATACGTACAGCTTTAATTTTTTTATTAAATTTTATTGTTTGAAAATACGGTGTAAATTATACTTTTAAAAAATTTAATTTTTTTTAATTAAAATTTAATATAATTTATATATTTTGCATTAAAAATAATTTTGAAAAATAAAAAATATTATTAACATGTATTTTAATATGAAAAATTATTTAAAAAATAATTATTACCACACTACCGAACATATATACACGTATGGTTTGTTAACTGTTTAAGCTTTTTTGGTCCAGTATATATATATCGACTTGCTTATCTTTT
>Ga0307513_10008738_pt1 | contig 12903 bp, 16 predicted proteins | sample 15_EM_MG_FD_202174 | JGI IMG/M metagenome (GOLD analysis project Ga0307513, IMG submission 202174) | Populus trichocarpa ectomycorrhiza microbial communities from riparian zone in the Pacific Northwest, United States - 15_EM | ecosystem: Host-associated > Plants > Roots > Unclassified | place...
TTACCCTGTCAGTGAGCAGGTTCGCCCTGCTGAGAGAACAGGGAACCTGCTCCCTCACCTATACAAATTTTATTGAAATCCCACTGTGTGAGAGGTGGGTACCGGTCGCTGAGAGAACAAGGGGGGGGTTGTCCAGAGACCTGGGGGACATATGTCCTTGACATGGTTTTACCATGTCTCCCAGCAGGTCAGTACCCATGTCCACGGACAAGGTATAGTACCTATAGAGTGCAGTTCCCTGCGCACAAGGTTTTATGAGAAAGTCCAAGCTGCTTCATGATCACGGTCGCATACCGTTCGCCACTCTCCATCCTTCATCTGCTTAATGATATTGTCGTGGTCGTTGGGATAGGCCGCCTTGATCGCCTCTTCACTGATGAAAGAAAGGTCAAGATCGGAAATAAATCCCGCCGCTTTCTCCGGATCTGTACCGAGAAACACATTGCCGATACTAACATCCCTGTGATCGACTCCAAGCCGATTCAGGGAGTGAAGCCCTAGAACATCGTGAAATTCTGGCCGACCATGAGAAGATTTATTGCATACCTTCTGCGGCGCACTCAGCTGCACTCAGTAACTCGACGAACGGTGTATACGATGCCATGCTGCGCCCTCGAGTCACGAGCACAACACGATGCAGAGTGGGGTCATTGGAGCTAGACTCTGCACCCCCAACAAACGTCCGATGACTGGAGACTTGCATTGCAACTACCTGGTTCACCAGGGCCTTCTTACCTTTGGGGGAGGTACCAGGGCTACCCTGTCGTACCTCTTCCACGATCGTTACGTCCCCACCATCCACGAACTCTGCGACACTGCGAAGGGTCGGCATATTCTCATGTGCTTGAAGCTTGTTGATAATCTCATAGAGTGTAGACTCTGGGAGCCGCCCGGAAGTTCTCCAGGCATTTTTCAACACGAGACGCTCACTAGGCTTTGGATTCGGATTGTCTTCCCTCGTAGCCCCAAACACCCACGTCCCACGTCCTTGCAGTGTCGTGGATTGCCAGATCGGGAAGTCGTGTGTGTAGTATGTGTTCTCCCCGACCTCGACCTTGAAGCGAGGGCATCGTGCGACGGAGCCGAGATAGCGAGGGGAGTAACCGTCGGATCAAGCCCCAGTTCGTAAGCGTCCATTTCACAAGTAGCACGGCGTATAATGCGAATGAATGTTTCGAAATCGCCTTCGTCCTGCAGGTCGTAGTCCTTCGAGACCACTCCGCCGGTGCGGTCGAAAAGACAGATGTTGAATATGGTTCCGCAGATGGTGACGTGAAGGGAGTAGCGCATAAAAGGGCGAGTAGCAAGGTGCAGGCGAGCGATGTCTGCAACTCGGCGAAGAATCGATTTGACTTTCGCCGGTGCTTCAGCACTTTTGAGGGGGGCCTTGCGGTTTTTGCCTGGCTTCGGAGTGACCTATACAGGAGTGCCCACTCAGTAATGGGAAATTCGCGGAGATAGAGGACGCACGACTTCCTGCGGAGTTGGTTTCTTATTCGAGTCGACCTTTACTTCGATATAAAGGCAGCTGTGACGTCCGTACGGGTGATAGAGGACACTTTCACCAACAGGTGCATCAACCAGGGTAAGGCCTGGGTGACGATTGTCGATTACATTCCTTGGGGCAGTAGCACGTCCGGATTGAGCAACGGTCCTGGCAAATTTGGCGGGAACCACACTCCTGACACTTCTAGTAGATTTACTCTTCATTCCAATGAACACGTCGCTTCGTTCGTCATCATCGCCGCAGTCGTCCTCGTCTTCACTGTCCTCGTCGCTGTTGCCCTCCTCGCCTGTCTTATTGCCATCTCCAGGCAGATAGATCTCTGGATCCGTTCGAATTCTTTGACCGTGGGTATCCACCCAGGCTCGGCATACATGATACCCGTAGTCGTTGTTCACTAGTGGGGCACCCTCGTAGTTAACGTAGTTGTAGGTCGTAATATGCTCAAAAATCGCAAGCTAAAGGACTTTGATCAACATCTTCACAGACAACCCGACATTTGATGACGGACCATAGGTTCATACTTCTTCGTTTCTGCGAGTTTCTTGCTGAGGACTTTGTTGCGGGCAGTCTTCAACAGCTTGACGGTGTTGATCTCAGTAAGGATGTCCATGATAGTCTGGTCGTCCACCTTCGACGGCTGGAACACTGTATCGACGATCGCTTCATTTGCGAAGACGATATTACCAGTCAATGATGCTTGAAGGGCACGTTGCGTAGATCCGATAGGCTGAGAGCTAGGGGCGAACGTTCCCACGAGTTTGTTCAACGTCCAGACAAGTTCGGTGCAGACAAGGCGACAGTTAGGGGTTGTTGGGGGAAATGAGTATTGGAATCTACGATCAGTACAAAAGCCGAGGGAGTACGTGAAAGGGAACGAACGAAAAAGCCCCGTAATAAGTACGTTTGGGCATAGCGAAATGTTTGGATATGTTTGCCACGCGGCAGACTGACGGACGAGGTACTCTTCTTTGGGTTTCGTGAAGATAAAACCCGAGGTAATCCGGGAATCTGCTGTGTGACGAGGCTTCCGCGGGAAGGGAGAGGCTGGCGAGATGGTTGGGAGCGACCCAGGCAATGTTTTGTTCATAGACGCGATCTCCGGAGGATTCCCTAGCCCAGCAAGTAAGGAACTGCAGTGACACGCATTTGTCTGCATATTAACCGAAGAACACGTCCCCGAACTTGGGCAAACGAATCTATAGGGGCTCCCGGCACAAGAATGACACGCGGATGATTTTAATGTAGAACATAATGGAACAATAATGTACACCCACCTCGTGTTGGCGAAATGGCGGTATGGTAGTGTGCTGACTCTGCCAAATAACCGTTGACACCCCTTATCGCTTAGACAAGGACGGGATCGCACAGGGAGGCCATAATTCAGCACAACTTACACACGTGGTTTTGGCAGACCGACACGCCCTGTTCACCTCACCTCTAACGCCGGGCTGCGCAAATAATTTGTTACAAGTCATGTGGGTCCTGTCGTCGATTAATGAATAGACCATTGATGTGACGGGTCGGCATTTATAGCTACTTATATTATGAGCGCATGCGCTTCTGCAATTTGGAATCGATCAAGGACAGGGCAGCAACAATGCCAACTCTCCCTGGCCTACCAACCCGCTCCATCGGTCCGGTATTTTGTATTATACAAGTAACCACCCACTGCCTTAAAGGATTGTGGAGTATGGTGACGAAACCATACTACCCGGCCACCATGTCAAGGAATATCACTCGTAGGGCTATGAGTGAACTCATTAGTTTGGTGACCCATAGCTATCGTACGACTTCGAGTCCCGAGGTTGTGAATTCCCCCATTGATTCCTTAACCATGAATCACACCCTCTACACTCGGTGAGATGGCGAAGAACGACCAATGAGAAAACCTCTCTCACTCTGTCTGAGATATGAGTCGTGACCCTCTCAGAACTTGGATCTCCCGGAAATTGCAGCGCGCGATTCCGACGGTAGACACATCCCAACCCCGCGCATGGATGCAGGGCCTCCCCAAGATAATATACGAAACCAAAAAGCTACTCTCATCATTCTACTTGGTCCGACGTTGAGCGCTGATTACATTGTATCGAATTCAAAGTTTCTGCACACTGCACTGGGCAAGAACATTTAGTTATATCGTTGCCTTCTATACCTTATTACACACGTCAATGTTCCTCTGCTTGGCTCAGGAGCAGCCTAATAGGACACTGGGTGTGCTTCCAATGGGTGAGCCGACAAGTCGCCGTCGTCGTGAGGTGAATTAGTCAAGATGACTCCACGAGCGGATCTTTAGTCATAATTGTACGCCTATGCTTGACCTAACGCTGGACTAATGTAATAGCTGATTCCCCTGCGGATATCCCACAGAGCTGGAGACCTTCCACGTGGCTCAACCATGCGCTTGCGCCCTACCACGCCAATCCTTCAATCATCACTCTTAGTAGCTAGGGTGCTATCCTTGGCCACGAGAATACGAACCTGTATGGTGCTCTCATTGAACAAGTGCTTTTTTCCGACTTGTTTTTTTTTGGATAGGCCAAACTGAATATTGCCACTCCGTACGGTATTGAATACCTCGGATCTGGCATCACGATTACATCCTCGGATCCATCAGTGCGGCGGTTTCCGGTATCGATATCACGAGCCGTCTCATCGCCCTCTGTGTCGACAGCAACCCGAATATACCACCTTGCCGAAGAGCTACTACGGGTACGGGTAGGCTCTCACTTTTCTGAGAAGGATCGTACGTTCTGGAGGGCCGTCGGATCGATTGGCGACGCTTCGGTGTACTTCCGTGCAAAACGTGTTCTTTATTAGCCTTATCCCGAGTGACAGTGCCATTTAAAGATTACCCTTCCGGCCGTCAATCGGGCCGTAGGCTGAGCTGAGTGGACTGGGGAATGGGACGCTAGGACGCTCTACGATGGACGATCTAGTATCCATCTGTCGTCTGTGATTTGAGATCTTTGGCCATCATCAATTAATATCATCGATTGATAGGCGCCAGCCTCGCCTTTGAACAAGAGCGGCGGCCTTGCGCTCCACGTTATTCTGTTCCCTCCCACCACCCCTCGTCTCGTCTCCTCGTCGCCGCCGTTCCCGCGCTCCCCCGACGATGGGGAAGACACATAAACATCAACAGAAGCAAGTAGCCATGGCAAGTACGTAGCCCCAGCTGCTTCGACAACGTCCCTTTTGCCATCTTGAAACAAAGCAATATTCTCGCTGACCCGATGCTCGTCCAGCCCGCCCACGCACGCGACAGACCAATCCCAGGGTGTGTATTCTTCATAACAGTGACCCTAGTATCCCCCCGACCATTCTACGGCGCGCCAACTTGCCTGTTGGCGGCGACCGGGCCTAGGCGTCGTGTGCCGCCGCAATTTTGGAATATTCACCAAAATTCGCAGCTTGTCGATCCAATATCCAACACAAATAATCTCAACGCCCGTCTCAAATCTCTCGGCCTCTACGCGGCTGACACCGTTGGAGGTAAGCACGACGTTTCAGCGACCATCCTTTCCCCTAGTCGCATTTTTATTCTCAAATCACTGAAACTGGCATCTCTAGACGGTAATTGCCTGTTTCGAGCCCTCTCTGATCAGCTCTATGGCTCCCAGTCAAAGCACGCGGAACTCCGGCGCGAGATATGCGACTTTATCGAGGCCCACAAGGACGACTACGCTGGCTTCGTAGAAGACCCTCGTGGCTTCGATGTCCACCTCAAGTGCATGCGTCAGTCTGGTACGTCGACCATACCGCTCACCATGCCCTGTTCCTCCTTGTTTGCCCGGTCTCCGCCCGTCAGCCGCCTGCGTCACACATCCTACACCCGCTTCCACCGGCTTCTAGCCGGTCACGTGCTCAACTGCTGGGCGTGCAGTTACACGTGCGGGTGGAATTGCAGCTCCTTCCTGAATGAGGTCCCGCGTCCGAACTAACCTTTCGGTCTCCCAGGCACCTACGGCGGCCACATTGAATTATCAGCATTCGCTCGACTGTACCGCCGGAACATCAAAATCATCCAGCCCGACGTAGTATACGTAATGGAGCACGGTGCTGAGGAGGAGCAGGAAGAAGAGCAGGCCACTTCGTCACGGCGGCGTTGCACGTCACGGTGGGAAGGACCTATGACAGAAGGCACCCTCTATGTTGCGTGAGTGCTATCGTCGGACCATTCGTTATTGTATGACCGAGGCGCCCCCAAGTTACCACGATTGGGAGCACTTTTCGTCAGTGCGTAATATCAAAGGACCTCACAACGGGCTTCCGAAGGTCGTAGAGTCCCCTGTGGAGGTACTACCGCCCCGGAAAGGATCTGTTGGTCCCTCCAAGCACCATCTTAAGCAAATGCAGGCGAAGCCTCGCTCAGCAGTGAAAGCGCCTCCGACCAGCAAGTACCTCAAAGACCAGTACTTGGCCATACCAGTGCCAAAGGTAGATCCGGCGTGCATCGCTCTGCCATTGTCCCGCGCCACCTCACCCGCCGACTCGGCATCCGAACCTTCCTCTCAACTCTCCTCTGTACCCTCATCCATGGCCCCGGTAACACCTCCCGACACGTTGACATACCTTCGAACCAGCCGCAGCCCGAAGCGTTCGTTTGAGGAGTCCGAGTGCGAGGACGAACGCGCGACCCCAGACGGATCGGTAGATGGGCGGAGAGTACGCCGAAAGACGGAGTCCCCCTCCCCCGCACCACCCACTGCGCCTCAGTCGCCACCACCCGTCGACCTGAAAGGCATTCTCGACTTTGACACTGATTCGTCCCTATCGCCACCACCACCGGATCCAGAGGAGATCGCGCGCGAGGCAGCCAAGAAGAAGACCCTCACTAGACGGGAGAGAAAGCGATTGGGGTTGCCCAAGGATAGAAAGAGCGGGGTGAAGATTGTCATCCCTGGAGGACGACATCCCGCTCGGCTCCAGGTGCGCCAAGCAGCTGAGAGGCAACCATTAAGCCGCGAGCCAAGTTTGGGAGTTGACGATGGTCAGTTGAAGGAATGGGAAAAGAATGGGAGTGGGAGGGTCGACGCGAGGGGGTTTAAGGAGCTGAGGATATAGATTTGTTCCGCTCAACTTCCAGCGTCACGACTTCGTCACCAATCCCGGTCGTCCATTCCAATTCTTGGATTATGAGGCGCTATCATTCAACCTATCCACCTCGTCGCCATCGCCCAGCTGCATACCTCCTCCATCTAGCATCTTGTCGTGTACCCGTCGCCCTCACTCGCCGTCGTGTTCTCTTCACTCGCCTCATGATGCACATCTTCAACCTGACCGCACCACCAAAACTCGGCACCATCTTAACAAGCAACATTCTTGGGTTCTCTCTGTCGCCTCTGTATCACTACCATCTGGGCTTTTCACTACGGCCACTTCGACACTTGCAACTTTATTTGCCTGCCTTCCCGTTCATCGTCCTTATCGTGCAATCCATGTCAAATATTTCTCTTGCGATGTTGTCTGTTGTGTACCCCCATCCCCGTCCATTTTGCACGTTGACCCTCCATTTACTTCTCGTCCGCCTTGTCGACATGCTATTATCCAACCTCTGCGGACCATCTACATACCCTTCCACTGGCTCTTGAACGTGTTATTTTCCGTTGTGACGATCTCTTACGACCATGCATACCCGCTCGTGTCGCCTATTTATCCCCCGCTGCATCGTGTACCATCACTCCATCGGACCACACCGCCGCATTGCACGAGCTTGTTCCGGACGTGCATGGACTTTCTTGAACTACCCCGATCTTGTGATGCGCCGTTTCCCCCGTAGCTTATATGTTTACTATAGCTTCATTCCCCATTTTTCCCTTATGAGGGGATAATCATCGTGACATATATATATTCTTTTGGCTCATCTGGGTACGGTTCATAACGGTTGAAGGGAAAGAAGCGAGGACCTAGATTCAAAACCCTTTTCCGCGTCCAAAGGATGAAATGGCACTATTTGGGAACGTGCTCGATACGGTCGCGTTCAGCTCTTAGGGCTCGTACTCGGTCGTGGAATGTGAAACTCTCCCGCCATCGCTAGTCGTAATTTTGGGCACAGAGGCCAGAACCGATTCGGAGCGTGAGTGCGACTCGTTCCTTGCTAGGTTGGGGGTCAGATGCAATGAAGCATGGCCGAAGCACTGCACTAATTGTCAGACCCACCTCGACGAGGAATGTCTCCAATCGTCCGCCGTTGTCCCTCAACAGCATTATGATCCACGTCCAGTCGTGGTACTCAATCGTCCCATTGATGGAGAGATGCTTCAACATTGGTAGGCGCCACTGTTCGACCCATTCCGTCAGGTGTTCGACCTTATCCTCGCTCGATAGTCTGTACTCCGCAATACTAGTGACGAGGCTCTCGAGGTTGGGAAGTACAACGGGTTGGAAGGGAGGTCGGAATGCAGTAAGCGATTGGTTGCAGGCGATATTGCAGTGGAGGTACCGAAGTTGAGTATAGCTCGCCCCGACAGCAGGTAAGAAGGTCCAATCGGCAACGTGAGGAGGCGCGCGGTTGGCCCAGTCGAGACCAAACTTGACCGCAGTGACTTTTGGTGCGAGACTCCCGACCTGCGCGAACCAGTACTCGATCGCGCTCGCACGTTCGGCGCTGCGCCACTCGTGTGCGTTGGATTCGCAGAGCTCAATCACGGTGAGGTCTGGAGTGAGGAGAAGGATAGTCGTGAGGCGCCCGAGGTTGACCTCGTACCCCGCCTTGTCCCGACCGAGCGAGAAGAGGACGGTCATAGTGCGCGCGCTGTTCCGCAGACCGGCGTGGATGCCCGGATTGGTGTTGATCGAGTGCACGAGGGCTTCTAGGTCGGAGAGCTTGTGAAAGATGAGGTGTTGGTATTTTAGTTCGAAGGCCAGGGCTCTGAAGGATTTATTGACGGCTGCGAGGCGTGACAGGGTGGCCTTCGTCTCAGTTACTGTGGATCTCATCGCACTATTTGCGTTCCTTTCGACGAGAGGAGAATTTTGCAGGGCGTCCTCGAGGTAATGTGGGACATAAACCGCCGATCGCAAGATTCGGTCCCAGAGCTCGAGCGGGAGGACGGCGACCATGGAGAATAGGCACTGTTACATTCGAGATTTCATGTTTATTGTGCAGTGGACCAGGAGAAAACGAACCTTTGCTTGGACACGAGGTAGTCGGAGCTTAACTTCGGGTTCGGTAGAAAGTGAAAACAAGTGTCATGACTTCGTCCATACGCATTTAAGTGTAGTGGTAGTGACTTCCGCATGTTTATTATACGCTTACTCTGGTGGCGACGTACGGGAGCGACCAGTCCATGAAACATACAACACCACATCTCACAAACATGGGTGGCGGTATCCCCATTGATCGTTTTCCACCTTCCCGTAGAGCTTGGAAAGGGTCAGCCATGGCTAGTACGATCATGGTAGTATTAGCAATGGAAATCCTAGCCAACTTGGAACCTGAAGTCGTGCTATTGACGTGAGGCTTCGTTACTAGTATTCTGATTGACTGTCCGCAGATCAATTCTGTGTGGTTAGGCTTTGTGAACACAGAACTCTATCATCCGGGAAGGTCGCAATCGCACCTGCGGACTATTAGAGTGAACCAAGGTGATATGGCACCCAATGCATGCGATATTAATGATAGTGCCGTTTTTTCCGCCTTGTTCTCGCTTGGAGGTTTTCATTTGATGTACCAGACGAACCGCCCACGGCCAAAATGAAACGAAACCGGATGCTATTATTCTTCTTGCCTGTGCCATTATTAATAACAGGGCCGCCCATGAGGTGGTCACAAATTGTCTGCGCAGTCTTACTCTCGAGGCATAGAAGGCAGGGCCGATCAGCGTACCAGGGACACGTGTGTGTGTGGTGCTAAAATAGGGCTTCTCTGTGCGGTCCTGTCCCTGTCTAAGCGACAAAGAGCACTACTGGTTTTTGGCGGAATCGGCAAACTACTGTACCGCCATGTCATCAGCACGAGGTAGATACACGTTATTGTTCCTTTCTGTTCCACATCACAATCACCCGCGTGTCAACCCTGTGCCGAAAGCTCCGATGCTTCGTTTGTGCCTGTTCGGCGACGTGTTGTTCGGTTAATAGGCAGACGAATGCAAAGTACTGCAGTGCCTTGCTTGCTGGGCTAGGGCATTCTCCGATGATCGCGTCCATGAACAAAGGAATGCCCGGGTTGTTCCCAACCATTTGGCCAGTCTTTCCCTTCTCGCGGAAACCCTGTCACACAGCGAATTCTGGGATTGCCTCGTGTTCTTATCTTCACGAAACCCAAAGAAGACTGCCTCGTCCGCCAGTCTGACGCGTGGAAAACACAACCAAACAGTTGGCTATGCCGAAACGTACTTATAGCGAGGCTTTCTCGTTCGTTCCATTTTCACCCACCCTCCCAGCCCCTATACTGACTATGGATTCTATCACTCCCCCACCCCCTCCTGACCCAACAACCCCTAACTGTCGCTTTATCCGTACCAAACTTGCCTTGACGCCGAACAAACTCGCGGGAACGTTCGCCCCCAGCTCTCAGCCTGTTGGGTCTACGCAACGTGCCCTCCAAGCGTCATTGACCGGCAACATCGTCTTCGCGAATGAAGCTATCGTCGATACAGTGTTCCAGCCGTCGAAGGTGGACGATCAGACGGTGATTGACATCATTGCTGAGATCAACACTGTCAATTCTTTGAAGACTGCGCGCAACAAGGTCCTCAGCAAGAAACTCGCAGAAAAGAAGAAGTATGAGCCCATGGTCCGTCATCGAATGTTGGGTTGGCTGTGAAGATGTTGATCTAAGTCCTTTAGCTTACGCTTTTTGAGCACATCGCGACCTACGACTACGAAGGTGCCCCGCTGGTAAACAACGACTATGGGCGCCATGTATGCCGGACTTGGGTGGATACCCACAGTCAAAAAATCCGAACGGATCCGCAGATCTATCTACCTGGAGTGGTCGATAAGAAAGGCGAGGATGGTAACAGCGACGAGGACAGTGAAGACGAGGACGATTGCGACGACGAGGACGACCGCAATGACGAGGACGAGGGGGATGATGACGAAAGAAGCGACGTGTTCACTGGAATGAAGAGGAAAGCTACTAGAAGTATCAAGAATATGGTTCCCTCCAAAGTTGCCAAAACCGCTGCTCGATCCGGACGCGCTACTGCCCCACTGAATGTGATCGACGACCGTCGCCCAGACCTTACCATGGTTGATGTACCTGTTGGTGAAAGTGTCCTCTCTCACCCGTACGGACGTCACGGCTGCCTGTATATTGAAATAAAGGTCGACCCAAACAAGAAACCAAATCCGCAGGAAGTCGTACGTCATCTATCTCCGTAAAATTCCCATTACTGAAGGTAAACCCTGTATAGGTCACTCCGAAGCCAAGCAAAAGCCGCAAGGCCCCCCTCAAAAGTGCTGAAGGACCGACGAAAGTCAAATCGATTCTTCGCCAAGTTGCAGACATCGCTCGCCTACACCTTGCTACTCGCCCTTTTATGCGCTACTCCCTTCATATCACCATCTGCGGGACCATATTCAACATCTGTCTTTTCGACCGCGCCGGCGGAGTGGTCTCGAAGGACTACGACCTGCAGGACGAAGGCAACTTCGCAACATTCATCCGCATTATCCGCCGTGCTACCTGCGAAATGGACGCTTACGAACTGGGGCTTGATCAAACGGTCACTCCCCTCGACTACCTCGGCTCCGTCGCACGATACCCTCGTTTCAAGGTCGAGGTCGGGGAGAACACATACTACACACATGACCTCCCGATCTGGCAATCTACGACACTTCAGGGACGTGGGACGTGGGTGTTTGGAGCTACGAGGGAAGATAATCCAAATCCAAAGCCTAGTGAGCGTCTCGTGTTGAAAAATGCCTGGAGAGCCTCCGGGCGGCTTCCTGAGTCGACACTCTATGCGATTATTAACAAGCTTCAAGCACATGAGAATATGCCGACCCTTCGCTGTGTCGCGGAGTTCGTGGATGGTGGGGACGTAACGATTGTGGAAGAGGTACGACAGGGTAGCTCTGGTACCCCCGCCAAAAATAAGGAGGACCTGGTGAATCAGCGAGTCGCGATGCGGGTCTCCAGTCATCGGAAGTTTGTTGAGGATGCAGAGTCTAGTGCCTATAATCCCACTCTGCATCGTGTTGTGCTCGCGACGGAAGGGCGCAGCATGGCATCTTATACATCGTTCATGGAGCTACTGAGTGCAGCTGAGTGCGCCGCAGAAGGTATGCAAGAAACACTCCCACGACCAGCCAGAATTTCATAATCATCTAGGTCTTCACTCCCTCAACCTGCTTGGAGTCGACCACAGGGATGTTAGTATCGGCAATGTGTTCCTCGGTACAGACCCGGAGAAAGCGGCGGGATTTATTTCCGATCTTGACCTTTCTTCAATCAGTGAAGAGGCGATCAAGGTGGCTTATCCCAACGACCACGACAATATTATTATGCAGATGAAAGATGGAGAGTGGCGAACGGTATGCAATCATGATCTCGAAGCCGCTTGAACGGCTTTCTTATACAATCTTATGCGCAGGGAACTGCACTCTTCATGGCTAATGGCCTTCTGATGGCCTTGACGAATCTGCGACTCCGTCAACGTCAAGCGATCAAATCAGACTTCACCTTCCGACACAGGCTCTGCCATGACTTCGAATCTCTAATCTGGGTCGTTGTTTACGCCATGATGATTCACCACAAGAATAATTTAGCAGTAACGAATCCAGAGGCGTGTGGACTTTACAAGGAAGCCTTGGATGACTGTTGGTCGGTTCAAGCATATAACAACGTACGCCGTTGCCACAACGACATGATGGTTACTGGGTGCTCTTTTAACTCCCAAGACATGGTGAGTTGGTGGTTCCCCGATCCTCGCGAAGCCGCTTTTTTCCGCGAAGCCATGCGCTTGCTCCTCGATCAAGAGCTAGAAGGGAAGTATGTAACGCATGAGATCCTTTGCAAGCTCTTCAAGAAACACATTCAACTAGCAAAGGAACCGCAAGACGTTGTTCCCGTTTCCAACTAATCCTATATCAGCTGCCGTAGTTCACATTGTTCGGAGTTTGCTCTTGATCGCTCATTTTACCTAGGGGGCTGAATGGTGCGGCCCCCTGCGCGCATAGAATCGCGTTGCTCCACTATGGACTCCGTTTGATCATGTACTAGCCGGCTTCCACAAATATAAGGCCGTTTGTTATTTAATCTATTCAAAACCGTTATCGATGAATATAGATTGTACTTGCTACTCATAGAAATCATGTAGTTTGTTAGGATCGGAGATGGAACGTGACATTACTCCGGCAAGACGCCAAGAGTTGATTCGTCATCGATGGCGTCATCGCTAGGTACGCGCCCTCAACGGCCCCCGCCTTCGTCTGCAAGCGCGCGTACT
>Ga0307513_10008741_pt1 | contig 12902 bp, 8 predicted proteins | sample 15_EM_MG_FD_202174 | JGI IMG/M metagenome (GOLD analysis project Ga0307513, IMG submission 202174) | Populus trichocarpa ectomycorrhiza microbial communities from riparian zone in the Pacific Northwest, United States - 15_EM | ecosystem: Host-associated > Plants > Roots > Unclassified | place...
GGGTCTTTTAGGGGCGCGGGGAACTGCGCGACCAGCCCCCACCGGGCCCGCACCCGACAACGAACCCACAACGAACCCCACAAGCACCCCCACCCTCGTCTCGGGCCGTCCCCCGGGTCGTGCACCTTCCCAACCCCCTATGAACCTTGGGAGACCGCACCATGACCCAGCAGTCGGTACAGAGGCCCAGGCCCTCCGAGGCACCCCCGGGCACTAAATCCAGCCAATCCCCACTCGACCGCTACTTCCACATCACCCACCGCGGCTCCACCCCCGCCCGAGAGATCCGCGGCGGCATCACCACCTTCATGGCGATGGCGTACATCCTGCTGCTCAACCCCCTGATCCTCTCCGGCAAGGACGCCGCCGGAAACACCCTCGGCCAGCAGGCGCTGATCACCGCAACCGCCTTCGCCGCAGCCGTCACCACGCTCCTCATGGGTTTCTTCGGCAAGGTCCCCCTCGCCCTGGCCGCAGGCCTGTCCGTGTCCGGAGTGCTGGCCTCGCAGGTGGCGCCCGCCATGACCTGGCCGCAGGCGATGGGCATGTGCGTGCTGTACGGCGTGGTCATCATGCTGCTGGTCGTCACCGGCCTGCGCGAGATGATCATGAACGCGATCCCGCTGGCCCTGAAGCACGCGATCACCATGGGCATCGGCCTGTTCGTCGCACTGATCGGTCTGGTGAAGGCGGGCTTCGTCCACCAGGGCAAGGCCACCCCGCTCTCCCTCGGCCCGAACGGCGAACTCACGGGCTGGCCCGTGCTGTTGTTCGCCGCGACCCTCCTCCTCATCTTCATGCTCCAGGCGCGCGCCGTTCCCGGCGCGATCCTCATCGGCATCGTCAGCGGTACTGTGCTGGCCGTCCTGCTCAACGCGGTGGGCGCGATCGAGCCGAGGCAATGGGCGAGCGGGGCACCGGAGTTGCACGGCAGCGCGGTGTCGATGCCGGACTTCTCGCTCTTCGGGGACGTCGAGTTCGGCGGCTGGGGAGAGGTCGGCGCGATGACGGTCGGCATGATCGTGTTCACCCTCGTCCTCGCCGGCTTCTTCGACGCGATGGCGACGATCATCGGCGTCGGCACGGAGGCCGGGCTCGCCGACCAGAAGGGCCGGATGCCGGGCCTGTCCAAGGCGCTGTTCATCGACGGCGCGGGCGGGGCGATCGGCGGCGTCGCCGGCGCGTCGGGCCAGACGGTGTTCGTGGAGTCGGCGACGGGCGTGGGGGAAGGTGCCCGTACAGGCCTGTCTTCCGTCATCACGGGCTTGTTCTTCGCGGCCTGTCTGTTCTTCACCCCGCTGACGGCGATCGTGCCCGGGGAGGTCGCGGCGGCAGCCCTGGTGGTCATCGGCGCGATGATGATGTCGAACGCCCGGCACATCGACTGGGCCGACCGCGCCACCGCCGTCCCGGTCTTCCTGACCGTCGTGATCATGCCGTTCACGTACTCGATCACGGCGGGAGTCGCGGCGGGCGTGATCTCGTACGTCGCGATCAGGGTCGCGCAGGGCAGGGCGCGCGAGATCGGTGCCTTCATGTGGGCCCTGACAGGCATCTTCTTCGTCTATTTCGCCCTCAGTCCCATTGAGAGCTGGCTCGGCGTCCACTAGCCGCCCACCGCATACGCACACGACCACAGCTGATGAGGAGACCGAGAGATGCTGGACATCGCCGAAGAACTGCACCGGTGGGTCGAGCAGGGCCGTGACTTCGCCGTGGCCACCGTGGTGGCCGTGGGCGGCAGCGCGCCCCGCCAGCCGGGCGCCGCCCTCGCGGTGGACACCGACGGCACGGCGATCGGCTCGGTCTCCGGCGGCTGTGTGGAGGGCGCGGTGTACGAGCTGTGCCAACAGGCCCTGACGGACGGCGAGTCGGTCCTCGAACGCTTCGGCTACAGCGACGCGGACGCGTTCGCGGTGGGTCTGACGTGCGGCGGGATCATCGACATCCTGGTGACGCCGGTACGGGCGTCGGACCCGGACCGGAAGGTGCTGGAGTCGGCCCTGTCCGCTGCGGCTCGTGGTGAGGCTGCGGCGGTCGCGCGGATCGTGTCGGGCCCGGCGGACCTGCTGGGCCGCGCCCTGCTCGTCGCCCCAGACGGCTCGTACGAGGGCGGCTTCGGCGCCCACCCCGAGCTGGACCGCACGGTGGCGGCCGAGGCGCGCGCCCACCTCGACGCGGGCCGCACCGGCACCCTGGAGATCGGCGAGCAGGGCTCTCGCTGCGGAGCACCGATCGTGGTCCTGGTCGAGTCGTCGGTGCCGCCGCCCCGCATGATCGTGTTCGGCGCGATCGACTTCGCGTCGGCGCTGGTCCGGATGGGCAAGTTCCTCGGCTACCACGTGACGGTGTGCGACGCCCGCCCGGTCTTCGCGACGCCCGCCCGTTTCCCCGAGGCGGACGAGATCGTCGTCGAGTGGCCGCACCGGTACCTGGAACGGACGACGGTGGACGCCCGTACGGTCCTCTGCGTCCTCACCCACGACGCCAAGTTCGACGTACCCCTGCTTCAACTCGCCCTGCGCCTGCCGGTGGCGTACGTCGGCGCGATGGGCTCCCGCCGAACCCACCTGGACCGGAACGAACGGCTGCGCGAAGTCGGCGTGACAGAGCTGGAGTTGGCGCGCCTCCGGTCCCCGATCGGGCTGGACCTGGGCGCCCGTACGCCCGAGGAGACGGCGCTGTCCATCGCGTCGGAGATCGTCGCCAACAGGCGCGGCGGGAGCGGGGTTTCGCTGACGGGGGCGCATACGCCGATCCATCATGACGTCACGTCGTCGGCACAGGCGTCGGTGGGACGGATCGGATCGGTGGCCTGACCTCGGTTCGCTCAGTCCAACTTCGGCTCCGCATAGCCGAGTTGGACTCCATGGGTGGACTTGCGCGTCACCAGCGTGCCGCGTCCGGGCGGTTGGTGGCTCGGTTTGACGGTGCCCAGGAGGAAGCCTTCGGTGGGGTCGCCGGAGAGCAGAAGCCCCTGCGCGCCCAGCTCCCGCAACCGCGTCACGAAGGGTTCGTACTGAGCCCTCGACGCCCCTCCCGAGTTGCGTGCCAGCACGATGTGCAGGCCCAGGTCGCGGGCGAACGGCAGATAGTCCATGAGCGGGGCGAGGGGGTTGCCGCTGCTGGAGGAGACCAGGTCGTAGTCGTCGACCAGCAGATACACGTCCTTGCCCTCGTACCAGCTGCGGGCGCGCAACTGCTCGGCCGTCACATCGAGACCGGGCATCCGGGCCTCCAGGACGGCAGCCAGCACCTTGACGGCCTCGGCTACGGGTGGCCCCGAAGGGCAGTAACTCAGCAGATACTCCTGGGGTACCTCGCCCAGCAGCGACCGCCGGTAGTCGACCACGAGTAGCTGTGCCTCATCGAACGAGACTCGGGCACAGAACTGACGCACCAGCATCCGCAGAAACGAACTCTTGCCCGACTCGGGCTCGCCGTAGACGAGGAAGAAGGGGTCGTTGGAGAAGTCGAGGAACACCGGGGCGAGGCTGGCGTCGTCGACGCCGATGGGGAAGCCGGGGCCGGGGGCCTCGGCGGGGCCGGGGAGTTCGTCGAGGGGGACCAGGGTCGGGAGGGCGCGTACCGGGGGAGCCGAGGGACCCGGCCAGTTGCTCCCCACGTATGACGCCAGGCGGGCTGTCGCCTCGCCGGCGGACTCGCCCTCGATTCTGTTCGTCAACGCCGGCCGGGCGGTGAGGAAGTGCAGCTTGGCGCGGGACAGGCCACGGCCCGGGACTCCCAGCGGGACGTTCGCCGCCTGCCGCCGGTCGATCTCGGACTCCGTCGGATCGCCGAGCCGCAGTTCGACCCTGCCGAGCAGATGGTCACGCATCGACAGGCGGATCTCCGCGTAGCGGACGGCACTGATCAGGAGATGTACGCCGTAGTGCAGGCCACGGGCGGCGATGTCCGTGACGACCGGTTCGAGTTCCTCGTAGGCCGTTCGAACCGTCGCCCAGCCGTCGATGACGAGGAAGACGTCGCCCCAGGGCCGGTCGGGCCACTCGCCCGCGGACCGGCGCCGACGGTACACGTCCATGGACTCGATGCCGTGCGCGCGGAAGAACTCCTCGCGCTCCGCGAGGACCCTCGCCACATCGGCGACCGTACGCCGGACCCGGTCCGCGTCCAGCCGGGAGGAGACGCCGCCGACATGGGGCAGTCCGGCCAGCAGGGCCAGGTGCCCGCCGCCGAAGTCGAGACAGTAGAACTGCACGTCAAGGGGTGTGTGGGTGAGGGCGAGCGAGGTGATGAGCGTGGCCACCGCGGTCGACTTGCCGGACTGCGGTCCGCCGACGACGAGAACGTGCCCCTCGGCCCCGGAGACATCCAGCGCGAGCACACTGTGGCGCTGGAGGAACGGATCGTCGACCACTGCGAAGGGGACGCTCTCCAGAGGTTGGAACGAGGTCCGTGCCGCCCCATTCCTGGGCACCAGCTGTTCCACCGGGAGTGACTCGCCCAGCGGCGGCAGCCAGATCCGGCGCACGCGCGGTTCGGTGACCGACAACTGGCCGACGACGACGTCCAGCAGCGAGGCGGAGTCGTCGGTCCCGTCCGCGCTCGGAAGTGCGGCGGACACGTACGAGGCCTTGAAAGGGATCAGTACGTCCGTGGTGTCGGCCCTGAGGAACCCGGCGCCCGGGTCCGGCGGCAGATGGTAGGCGTCGGGGTAGCCGAGCACCGCACGGGACTCGGAGGCCGAGAAGGCGCGCAGCCCGATGCGGTACGACAGATAGTTCTCCAGCCCGCTCAACTTGCCTTCCTCCAGGCGCTGCGAGGCCAGCAGCATATGTACGCCCAGGGCCCGGCCGACGCGGCCGATCTGCACGAACAGCTCGATGAAGTCCGGATGCTCGGCGAGGAGTTGGGAGAACTCGTCGATCACCAGCAGCAGCGTCGGCAGGGGTTCGAGATCGCTCCGGGAGGCGCGGGCCTTCGCGTACTCGTTGATGCTCGGCAGACCGCCCGCCTTCCGCAACAGCGCCTGACGCCAGCTCAGTTCGCCGCTGATCGCCTCACGCATTCGTCCCACGAGCGACGGATCGCCCTCCAGGCCCGTGATGAGCCCGGAGACGTGCGGCAGGTTCGCGAGCGGCGCGAACGTCGCGCTGCCCTTGAAGTCGGCCAGTACGAAGGCCACTTCCTCGGCCGAATGGCGGACAGCCAGTCCCAGGACGATCGAGCGCAGCAGCTCGGACTTGCCGGAGCCGGTCGCGCCCACGCACAGGCCGTGCGGGCCCATCCCGTGCTGCGCGCTCTCCTTGAGGTCGAGGAACACCGGCTGCCCGTCCTCGCCGAGCCCGATCGGCACCCTCAGCCGGTCCTCGGGAGCCGGCCGGGCGCGCAGGGCCGCCAGATTCGGCGAAGCCGGGTCCTCGACGCCCAACAGGCCGGTGAGGACGGCTCCTTGGCGGCCGACGGGGTACTTGACGAGCGCCCCGGTGTCCTCCCGGGTCCGCAGTGCCGCCCACCCCGCTCGCACCGACTCGGCCGTCCCCGTCAACGACTCCAGTGCGGCCATCGGCCCGGCCGCGTCGTCGAAGCGCGGCACCGCCACCCGGAACCGTCGGCGCCGGGTCAGCGCCCAGCCGACCGCGACCCCCGAAGCCAGCGAGGGGTCGAAGAAGGACTCCTCCGGGTCGTCCAGGGCGAGTTCGAGCCGGGTACCGAGCAGCCCCCGCAGATCCGTGGTGAAGTCGCTCCAGCGGCGGGCCGTGACCAGCAGGTGGACGCCGTAGTTGAGGCCGGTGTTGGCCAGCTTCTGGACGGTGTCCGCGAACTCCGGGTGCTCGTAGGTGAAGTCGAGCCAGCCGTCCACGACGAGGAAGACATCGCTCGCTGCCCCCGACTCGATCCGGTCGGTCGTGCGCAGCGCGCGGAACGCCTCGATGGAGTCGATGTCGAGGTCGCGGAACAGGGTGCGCCGGGTGGAGATCACGGCCTTGACCGCCGTGAGCGCGCCCTCGACCGCGCTGTGCTCGTGCGGCGCCGCGAACGTCCGTACGTGCGGCAGCGAACGCAGCACTCCGAGCCGGTTGACCGCGCCCTCCAGCAGATAGAACTCCGCCTCGTGCGGGGTGTGGGTCAGCGCCAGCGACATGATCATGGAGCGGAGCAGAGTCGTCTTGCCGCTGCCCAGTTTGCCGACGACCGCCGCGTTCCCGTCCCGGCCGGAGAAGTCGACGCACAGGGGATCGCCCCCGGTGCTGTTCTCCAGCCGCCCGACGGGCACGAGCAGCCGGGACGAGCCCTCCCACGCATCGCAGATGAAACCTCGGTCGACGGTCTCCACCGGCGGCGGCAGCAGCGAGCCGAGCGTGAGTTCCTCGGCCATCGCGGCCCGGGCGGCGGGCCCGGCGGACGCGTCGATCCAGGGTGCGTACGCGAGGGCCACATTCCCCTCGCACTGGCCCGACTTGGTCGGCGTCTGCTCGGGCCCCGCCTGGTTGACCACCGTGTCGTGGACGTACGTGTACAACTCCTCCGGGGTGATCACCCCGTCCCGGTTCTGGTCGGCGAGGCCGGTGCTCAGCCCCTCGATCACGGCCGCCGTGAACCGCGGGGCCGACAGACTGTTGTCGAGGGTCAACTGCTCACCCTCGTACGCGTACTCCAGGGCCGTCGACGCCGTGATGACGAACGTGCCGCGCCCGGCGAGCGCCGCCTCCACGTCCACGGGTGCGGGCGACATGGGAGAGCCCCGGTGGAAAAGGCCGCTGTAACAGCAGTCCAGCAGCACGATCTTGGTGCGGGCCTCGCACTCGTCGAGGAGCTGGTGCAGGAACGCGGCCGCGATGGCGGTGGTGTGCGGACGCTTCAACTGCGTGCCGAGCGTGGCGAAGAACAGCCGGTCGGCGTCGTTGCGGATGCCGTGGCAGGCGAAGTAGAGCAGCACGAGATCGTCGGGGTCGCGGTTGCTGAGGACCTCCTCGACCGCGGTCTCGATCTCCTCCTTGGGCCGGTTCGGCAGTTCGCGTACGAAGTCGAAGCGGCCGATCGCCGGGTCGCGCAGCAGGGCCTTCAGCTCGGCGGCACCCCGGGCGGGCGCCCTGAGCCGGTTGAGCCCGGGATCCTGGTAGCCGTCAGTCGCGACGAGCAGTGCGATCCGGCGTCCCGCCATCGCCAACTCCCGGATCTCTGGTGGTGTTCGGGTCGATGGCAGGAGCGGTACCCGGATCATTCGTGGTGCCCGCCACCGCGGCCGTCCCCGCCCCGATCCGTGCGGTCACCGCCTCGACCAGCGCCTGCTGGTCCTTGGCCGACAGGGCGCCGAACGACCCCTTGTGACCGTCGATCTCCCACTCCACCGACCGCGCCTTCGAGCGCTGCACAAAGGCGACTACGACATTGCTCACGGCCTTGAGCGCGGCAGCGGAGAAGGCGCCGCTGACCACCAGCACAGCGAGGTCGTGCCCCACGCCGGCCATCGACTTGGCGGGTGCGGCAACGGTCTTGCGTTCGACCCGGAGGAGCCCGAGGGTCCGCAGATCGCCGTACAGACTGCGGACCTGACGGTCGGTCTGCTCCACGGTGGCCCCCGGACCGGAGTCGATCCGAAGCTCCAGCCGCACGTTCTCCTCGGGCACGTTCTCCCCTTCCCCCGACCGGTCGAGCCGCCGGCACGTGGGGTCGATCGTAACGTCCGTCACCCCATCCTCAGCAGCCGGTTCACCGCCCGCCCGAACACATACCGCGACGCCGACTCCAGCGGCCGGTCGAACAGGGACGGCAGCAGGCGTACGCGCAGTTCCTCGCGCCAGACCACCCGTGAGCGCCCGCCGGGGCCCGGGCGGACCTCGATCTCCGCCCAGCCCAGGACGAGCCGGCCGCGTTTCTCCAGGCGGCACAGGCCCGGGGTGTCGTCCGTCGGGGGGCGCCAGACGGTGACCTCCATACGGTCGTCGAAGGCGAGGGGGCCGATGCCCGAGCGGGCGACGAACACCGTGCCCTCGTGGGTCGGCGGGGCCGTGAGCACCGTGACGCGGGTCAGGGGGACCACGGAGGCATGGCGGGGCCACTCCGTGAGCCGGCGCCAGGCCTCGTCGAGGGGGAGCGGCACCGTGCGTTCGAGCAGGAAGTTGACCACGGCACGATCGTAGGGAACCCGGCGGGCGGTACGGCACGATCCGGGGTCCCGCGACCCCTGTTCACAGGTGACTCACACAGATGGCCCAGTCGCGCATTCACGAGGTGACGTAGGAGCGACACCGGCGGTCAATTCCTGTCGCGGTGGGGGTCGGCGGGCTGATACGCACTAACATTTGCCGCAGGAGTGGACAATCCGGAATTCTGCCTACGCTTACGCTCACGGGGAGTTGTTCGTCATGCCGCTGAAGACCTACGGCGTACTGATCGCGCGGGCCGTCGACGCCCGTCGCGAAGGTTCCGCCAACACTCCGCACTTCCAGATCGAGTTGACGGACGATCAGGGCACGCACTACCGCGCGTCCGTCAACGTGAAGTCGCAGGAGCGGCCGAACGAACTGCTCTACCTCGTCGACGACGACCTCCGGCATCCTGTCGCCGGCCGCCTCGCGGGCCTGGCGAGCGGCTGGAACACCCTTCCGGCCGGGCCCGGCGGCCCGAACCTCGACTTCGTCCGGGGCAATCTCTTCGACCCGTCGAAGATGCGCGTCCTGCCGCCGGACGTGGCAGGCCCGGACAACGACCTCGCCGACCTCCTCGACCACTACGTGCGACGCGCGATCGAGGACCCGGCCGCACGCCTGTACGTCTTCGGCGAGCGCTGGGGACCGGAGGCCGACGTCCGCGACAAGATCTTCGGCTTCCTGCCCGGCAACGGCGTCCACGACATCCACATGAACCAGGGCAACAGCCGCCGCTTCCAGGGCGACGACGGGGTCTGGCAGGACGGCGGGCTCCTCATCCGCTTCCCGGGGCAGGAGCCCGCTCAGGAACGGTGGGTCGGCGTCTTCCTCGCCTTCCAGAGCCAGAAGTGGCACACCGACGACAGCACCGGCCACGCCCTCCCTGGTACGGCCCCGGACACCGGCGGCGGCCGTCCCGCACCGGGCACCCAGCCCGTCCGGATCGTCGGCGCCCTGGTCAACCCGCGCGGCCCCGCCCCCGAGGCCGAGACGGTCACCCTCCTCAACGCCTCACCGGCCGCCGTCGACCTCACCGGCTGGCGCCTCGTCGACCGCCTCGGCCACGGCAGCCCGGTGCCGCCGGTACCGCTCGCCGCGGGCGCCGCTCTCCCCGTCCTGCTCTCCGACGGCGCCCAACTCGGCAACCACGGCGGGGAGATCACCCTGCTGGACGCGGCGGGCCTCAAGGTGCACGGCGTCTCCTACACCGCCGAGGACGCCGGACGCGAGGGCTGGACGGTGGTGTTCTGAGCGGCGGACCGTCAGGGCATGGCGGGCGGCGGCACGGTTGTGCCCTGACGACCGCTTCCGCCCCCGCACGGTGTACGGCACCATGGGCGCGACCTCGTGACCCGTGATCCGTACCCCGGCCGGAGGGCACCGCGTGGACGACAGCCAACCGCAGGACACACTCGACCAACCTGACGACACGACACTCGGCCAGCCGCACGACACAGCCGACCAACCCCACGACAGACTCGACGAGTTGCAGCGCGACCCCTATCCGCACTACGCCCGCGCCCGCGATGCCCAAGGCCTGACCTTCGTCGCCGAACTCGACGCCTGGCTGGTCGCCCGGGACGCCGACGTACGTGAAGTGCTGCGCCGCGCCGAGGACTTCTCCTCGGCAGGTTCGCTGCGCCCCGATGTCATGCCGGCGCCCGCCGCCTTGGCTGTGCTGGGTGGCGGCTTCGGCGGGCGGCCCGTGGTCGTCGGCACGGACGGGGCTCAGCACCAGGAGCTGCGCGCCCCGATCGTCCGGGGTCTCTCGCCCGCCAGGGTCGCCGCCGCCATGCCGTATGCCGCCGAGCGCGCCGCAGCCCTGGTCGACGCGTTCATGAACGGTCAGCATGACGAACCCAAGAGCGGACACGTCGAGTTGATGTCCGCGTACGCCCGACGGCTGCCCGGAGACGTCATCGGCAGGATCGTCGGACTCGACCCCGCCGACATCCCGGCCGTCGTCCACGGCGGCTACCGTGCCGAGGAACTCCTCTTCCGGCCCCTGCCCGAGGACGAGCAGGTCGCCGTCGCCCAGGACGTGGTCGCGACCCAGCGCATCCTCGACCGGTACGCCAGCGCCCGGCACACCGAACCCCGCGAGGACCTCTGTACGGAGATCGTCGCGTCCGTCGCCCCCGAGGGAAGCGCCGAACTCACCCTCGACCAACGCCACGAGGCCGTCTCCCACCTCCAGAACCTGCTGATCGCCGGGCACCTCACCACCGCCGCGCTCATCGGCACGACGGTCCTCCATCTGCTCCGGCACCCGGACCAGTGGGCGCTGCTGTGCGCGGAACCGGACCGGATCCCGGCCGCCGTGGAGGAGGCCGCCCGGTACGACGCCGCCGTCCAGGGGTTCCGCCGGGTCACCACCCGCCCCGTCACCCTCGCGGGCACCGAACTCCCGGCCGGGGCAACGCTGTTCGTCGCCTTCGGCGCCGCCAACCGGGACGGGGTCCGCCACCCGGGCCCCGACGAGTTCGACATCACCCGTACCCCGGTCCGCCACCTCGCCTTCGGCTTCGGCGCCCACGCCTGCCCCGGATCCCAGCTCGCCCGCGAACAACTCCGCCTCACCCTGCGGGAGTTGACCAGCCGTCTGCCGGGACTGCGGCTGGCCGAGGACCACCCGGTCACCATGCGCCCGACGATGATCCACCGCTCGCCGCAGAGCCTGCACCTGACCTGGTGACAAACCCGCTGACCGGTGCACGGGTCTTGTTCTGACATCCGGACCATACCTAGGGTCGTTCGAGGGGGGTGGAAGCGCTTTCTAGCGAAAGAGGTGACCCACTCATGCCCGGAATCAGGACAAGGGCGTCCTGGTGGTCCCGAAACCGGCATCGAAAGGCGGCCCTGGCCGCAGGCCTCGCCCTCGGTGCCGTCCTCACCGCCTGCTCCGGCACGGACGGTTCGACGAGCGCGGGTGGCAAGGTCGTCCTGCGCTACACCTGGTGGGGCAACCCGGACCGGGCGGCCAGGACCCAGGAGGCGGTCGACCTCTTCGAGGAGACGCATCCGGACGTCGACGTACAGACCTCGTTCGCCGGATACGACGCCTACAAGCAGAAGTTGGCGACCCAGGCGGCCGGCGGCGACGCCCCCGACGTCATGCAGCTCGACTACCGGATGATCGACCAGTACGCCTCGGGAGGTGTCCTGCTCGACCTCGGTGAGCAGCAAGCCACCCTGAAGACAGGGGAGTTCGACCCCGGACTGCTCGCCACCGGCAAGCTGAACGGCAAGCAGTACGCCGTCCCGCAGGGACGCGGCACCGAGACCGTCGTCTACGACCCGGCCCGGTGGAAGGAAGCGGGCCTCGAACCGCCCGCCGACGCCTCGGACGGCGGCTGGACCTGGGACCAATGGGCCGACGCCATGCGGGTGTTGAAGGAGAAGACCGGCACACCCGGCGCCACCGACCCCGGGCAGAGCGAGGACGCCTTCGAGGTCTGGCTGCGCGGCCAGGGCAAGTCCCTGTACACCCAGGACCACGAACTCGGCTTCACCGCCAATGATTTGACCCGTTGGTGGACCTTCACCGACGGACTGCGCCGCGAGGGCGTCGTCTCGCCCGCCGAGCAGACCACCCAGCTCGACGGCACTGTCGAGAACACCCCGCTCGGTCGCGGCAAGGCCTTCTCCGACATGAACTGGGACGCCCCGGCCAGCGGTTACCTCGCCCTGATCCCGGACGGCATCGCCCTCGCCCCCATGCCCTCGGGCGCCGACGGCACCCCCGGCCAGTACTTCAAGCCCTCCATGTTCATGGGCATCGCCGCAGACACCGGCAGCCCCGAGCAGGCCGCGCAGCTCATCGACTTCATGCTCAACGACCGCGAGGCCGCCGCGATCCTCGGCGCGACCCGGGGCATCCCCGTCAACGAGTCCATCCGTGAGGAACTCGCCCCGGAACTCAAGGACTTCGACAAGACCATCTACGCCTACCAGGCCACCCTCGAAGGGAAGCTCAACACCCCGCCCCAGGCGCCCCCTTCGGGCGACAGCGCCCTCCAGACCACCTTCCAGCGCGACTACGACCAGGTGTCGTACGAGCGCATGTCGCCCCGCGAGGCGGCCCAGGACTACGTCACCGAGGCGAAGGCGGAGCTGCGGTCATGACCACCACCCAGATACCGACCCCCGCCCGCACCACACCGCCCCCTCCCGTGAAGCGGCCCAAACGCCGACGCGAGGGTGCCGCCTGGGTGTTCCTGTCCCCCTGGGTGCTGGGCGCCTGCGTGCTCACCCTGCTCCCCATGGCGGTCTCGCTCTACCTCTCCTTCACCGACTACGACCTGTTCAACTCGCCCAACTGGGTGGGCCTGCGCAACTACACACAGATGTTCACCGAGGACCCGCGCTACTGGCGCTCGGTGGTCGCGACCCTCAGCTACGTCGTCATCGCGGTCCCGCTCCAGCTCGGACTCGCTCTCGGCGTCGCCCTCGCCCTGAAGAACATGAAGCGCGGCCGGGGCTTCTACCGCTCCGCCTTCTACGCCCCCTCCCTCCTCGGCGCCTCGATGTCCGTGGCCCTCGTCTGGCGGGCGCTGTTCAACGAGGGCGGCACCGTCGACAACCTCTTCGGCACCGGCGGCTGGATCTTCAAGCCCGGCTGGGCACTGGTCACCGTGGCCCTGCTGACGGTGTGGCAGTTCGGCGCCCCGATGGTCATCTTCCTCGCCGGACTCCAGCAGATCCCGGGGGAGTTGTACGAGGCCGCCGAGGTCGACGGCGCCAGCCGCCGGCGCCAGTTCCTGTCCATCACCGTGCCGATGCTGT
>Ga0307513_10008742_pt1 | contig 12900 bp, 13 predicted proteins | sample 15_EM_MG_FD_202174 | JGI IMG/M metagenome (GOLD analysis project Ga0307513, IMG submission 202174) | Populus trichocarpa ectomycorrhiza microbial communities from riparian zone in the Pacific Northwest, United States - 15_EM | ecosystem: Host-associated > Plants > Roots > Unclassified | place...
AGGGACTGTCCTAGAAGGGGCTTGGAGACCGGATGGGACCGAAATGCGGGACAAACGGGTGGATTTGGTCGGAGGTTGCAAGAGAGGGTAACGGTACGGATACTTCTCCGTATGTAGGTAAGGGATGGAATATAATGATACTGTCTGAGTTCGCCATACTTTGGCCGTTGACGAAGTCCTGAACATACACTAAGTGATGGAAACCGAGAGAAGCGGAACAGGACGTACGCTGCGAACACATTAGTTCTTGGGTGAACATCAAAGTGTGCCAACCCTTCCGGAGATATGTCCCATCGTTCAACTGCGATACTCGGAGCTCGAAGATCCCATAGTTGTATGTGACCATCAACACTGAGGCTTCGTTAGCACAATAATTCAGTCATAGGTGAACGTAAGATACCTTCCGGACATCAGCTCGTTTGTCCCACCGGTCTGTGAGCATACATTAGCAATCCAAGATCGATGTTCCCGACAATTTCGCAGTATGACAGAATCCGGGTGCTTGGCTCTTGTGTCAAAAACTTTGATTGTTCCACTCCCAAAGCCGGCAACAAAAGTCCGGCCATGGTTCTCATAAGTGCTCATGATGGAAGTCACTGGACTGGACGCGTTCGTGCTGGCCTCCTGTGAAGTGAATGAGTACTTGAGAGAATTTTCACGAGCTGTTAAACTAACGAATACGACACATTCGCGGACTGCGTCCCAGCAATTGATGTTGTTGGAGTCACCGCCTATCAGTAGGCGCGCCAGGTTTTGATTCCAGTCAGCAATCAAACCAGCTCTTCGAGTAACCTTTGTCATAACGCTTAACGCTCTCCAGGCCGAGACCAATTCGAGCTTCCCGTCGCTGTATACTGGGTCGTAATTGCGGTACAGCCGAACCATCCCGTCCGCTGATCCAGCTAATAGAAGACCACCAGTATCTTCGTTGACGAATGAAAGAGAGGTTATACTCGTGCCCTTCGGGTTTCCGTTGTTGAAAGCGGCCACTATTGCTCGACGCCGCCAATCCCAAATACTGAGGATAATCGCGTAATTAATAGCAGGAACATAATGGGACCATGACTAACCGGATGGTGGATCCTTCGTCACACATTGCCAAATGGGGATCATACTGGTGAAAGACCATCTTCATTGAGGGAGTGGGCAATTTGAACGAGTAAACGGGACGGTCCCATTCGCATAGGGCTTTAAATGGAACGTGAATGAATGACAGTTGATGGCGTTACCAGACTCACGTGCGTGCTGGGCCTGCGCCAGGGTGGCAGACGCGATTTGGTCGTTCCGCTGCTTTCGCCACATGAGCCTAGCATATGGAAGGCTACCAGGCTCATCATCATCGGAATGCTGTTGGAAGTGCCATTTTTGAATTTAATTTCAACAACACTTTTGGTACACGTACTCGCATCTGTGCCTCTTTATAGTATTCGAGACACCAGTCATAGAAATTGCTCTTCAGGGGCAGGATGTTCGCTAATCCGCTCGTGAGATCAAGGTTAAAGTTTGTCTGGACTGCCTCCATCTTGCGCAAATCCAAATGGTCGCACAAGACTCTCCTTTGAACGTCACGGCCTCTAGATCTGGATGGGAGGTTGGATTCCCCCCGGGTCTTTCGTTGATGGAACTGCAAGAGATCCTGGGCAATAAGAGCACAAACAATATCACCAGGGGAGAAGGCAATCGATAGCGAATCCGTTGGTGGTTGGTCATGAATCCTTCCATTTGCACTTGGACCGGGAGATGCAGGGCGCGAAGAATGAAGCGAAAGAGATCGAATTGAGGAGATCGTGGAAGAGGGAGAGGATGAAGCCCGAGATGAGGCAGGTTCGGATGATTCGATTTCTAGTGGTGAGTGCTGAGAGTACGGCGGAATGTAAGTCGAAAGGTTGAAGGCTGGCGAGGGGGGCCTTGAGTTTATTCGTTCACCATCACCCAGGCTGCTACCTGCAGGGCTGGGAGGAATGGAAACAGTCTCTGGCTGAGTGGCATGCCCAAGATTGGCATATGAGGCGAGACTCTTGATTGTGCTGGCAAAGGAAGAAGTTCGCTTTAAGGTCTCAGTGAGGGAACTTCGTGTCAAAACCTGACTTGCGCTATCCGATCTCTGTGCGACCGGCCTTGAAGACACAGACGGTGCCATAGAGGATAAGTTGGAGGACGAGGACTGACGCGAGAGAGCGCTGCTTGTCGAAGCCTTCCGTACTCGTTCTCGTTGCTGCTGATTAGAGAGGAGAGGGTAAGCTCTAACTGTGGACTTTTGAATTTTGGCGAAAGGCGATGCCAAGAGCATGGCTATTATATAGTCCACAATCGTTGTGGCCATTGCAGCAACCTCCGCATGAGGATCCAAAGCGAGTTCGTAGAGACTAGTCAAGAGCAGGAATACAAGGCTGAGGTAGTTCCTGTGTTGTTGTCGCACACCAAGGTCGTTACTTCGGATACTGTTCTCCCATTCTTGCATCGCTTGCTCGACGACATTGGCCGGGACTTTCCCGGTAGATGCCTTGATAGCGGCTGCTCGTCGTTCTTCCTCCCAGTATATCCATGCGGCGACGACGAAGTAACCCTTCCACGCTGGGACAACGCAACTCAGAAGAACAATAAACTCTTTTCTGACTGCAGGGCTAGCATCAAACTAGAAGGTAGGTGAGTGAGTCACGCAAGCTACAGGGAAAAGGATGTACTGACCTGAGCATGCTTAGCAGCACCAACGGCACATGCCAACTCTAGCATAAAATGGTCATTCTCATCCAAAGTGACCAGGCTACCAGTCCCACCACCCCGTATTCCTGGCTTTGAGGATCCGCTCGCCCCCAAAAAAGTGCTCAAGGCATAGAGGGCTGCAGCTCTGACTTCAGGCGAATCATCCTCCTCAACCATCGTCGCAAGCTTCCTGTACGTCTCGTGTTGTACAGCCATTGCCCTTGCCGCGTCGCTCGTCGCGTCATTTCCATCCCATAGCTGAGCGATACATAGCAGCGCCCACTGCTTCAACAGAAAGTCTTGAACGTTCAAGTAGTAGGTGCATAGCTCTAGCATTCCGTGATTCAATACCGCTGCTTTGCCGGATGGATTATCCCTACACACGCCGGCGATGATGCTGGCGCACATTGCGCGGTGTTCGAAACTGTTCGCCAAATGTACATCGCGCGAGGGGTCAAGGACGTGCATAAAATAGGCAAAATTATTTTCACGCATCAAATCGGCCTGGCATGATTGATCGTAGGCGATGAGCCGGGACCAAATATAGATGAGCAAGGGCTTTAGCTCTGCTTGCGGAGAGAGCAGAAGTTTGAGGACATATGGATTCATACCGATCTCGAGGACGAGATGGACTGCCCAAGGTCCGAGATCAACAAAGGAGCAAAGAAGCAGCAGGGCTCGAGTGCGATGGTGCTGCGAGAGGAGAACTTGGAGGAGGATAGGAAGTTGGTCAGGTGGTTTGCGAGGGACAAGGGCAGAGGTGGAATCTGGTATTGAAGTGCCATCTAAGGATGTAGGCGGTTCTATTGGGGGCATTGCTCGAGGGCCTGGTTTGGTCAACGAGCCCCCTCCCCGAGAGATCCATAACTCGAACGCCGTTAGCTGATCGACAAAGAAGCTGCTGGCTTTGTACTCGTATTTATACGGTTCCGGGACGAAGGTATGGCCGTGCAATAGTTGAATAGTCTCGGGCTCGGATGGTCTTGCCGAGCGCACGAGATCAGGGAGTTGTTTGAGCGCTTCTTCTATAGCACGATCCCAAGCGGCCCAGAGAGGGTGGGTAGCCGTCGAAGGGAGAGGGGGGATTGTATGGGGGGTGCAATGATAGTTTCGCATAATTCGTTCAGCGAGGAGGAAATTGCGGAAGAGGGCAGCGAGCAAAAGGTCTTGACGGTATAGGCGCTGAAACACATCACGCGGGAATGTGGTCCACGCGATGGTATCCGTCACCGCAGTGAAGATCCAATTGAGTTCACCAAGAGGAGTGCGCCTATCCTTCAAATCCCCTGGCATCTCTTGACACATAGAGAGGGTGACGCCAACAGGTGGTCTGTTGTGCAAGTAGAAGAATCTGAGGGCGGTCTCAATAGGGGAAGTGAGACAGGAGGTGAAAAGATCGGCGGGGATATCGGGAGCCATAGGAAGAGTCTCGTGTGCAAGACATGCCGCAAGCTGGATTGAGAGTGAGTGGGGAGGGCTCCCGTCGACGTTGCCACCGTGGAGGGTATTTGCATCGGTATCTCGCTTCAAAGCAAACTTTTGGAGGTTGTTGAGGAGGTGACCAGCAGAGGAACAATCCCAGATGTAAATGACAGGACTACCGAGCCATCCCATCACCTCATACAAGGAGACTGGGATATATTGTGAATAATTTCGATTGAACACCCAGAGCTCTCCGGATGATGTCGGCTTCGGTACTCCGTGACCATTGTAGTAGAAGAGAATGCGCTCGTCCTTGGCACTTCGTCGAAGGTTTTGACAAAATTTCTTAGTCTCTTCGAGTGATGGATCAAGGAAAGGCTTGTACTTGATTCGTGGACAGAGAGTCACAAACTGCTGGTGCAGGTTGCGGCCAATGGCCTCAAGGGCCTTGTTGGCTACCATGGTTCGTGGGTCGATCCAGCACTCCAATACGGCGCACGGTTGCGTCTTCACGACGTCGGGAGGGTCGACATCGAGGTTAAGGCAGACAACAAGAGCCCCGTGTGAGGTCTTTAGCTTGTCCTGCAGCCTCCATTCCCGAAACTGGTTGTAGCGTGGAACATTAGGGTTTGGGTTCGCATTAGTCATATGCCGTTTATTCAACCAGAATTTTTGTAGAGGAAGGATGTCTGGAGTATCATCCGATTCAAGGGGGATTCGAGAGCTCACGGACCCGTCTTGATTGCTTGTTGTGTCTGTAAGGTGTTCGAAGGCCATCGAACTCGGTCTGGAAGATCTTCCGCGGGGACTCCGCACTGGAGGAGTTGTGAGTGTTCTATACAGATGACCAAGACTGATGAGAAGGGAAAGAAAATGAAGCGACCGGTCTTCTCTGGGTCACCGATTGGAAATTTGAGAAGCATGTTGAACACACGATTGTACGGAAGCTCAAAATGATACGAACACGAAAAGGGGCGTGGAGTAGAACAGGCCTTGCTCGGCAAGGAAGACCAACGCACAGATCCCCTAAGACTCGATAATAAAACGGTACAGCTGATCTGGCTTATCACAGCAATATTACGACTCGTTTAAGGGCGGGCTGCCTCCGTTAGAAGACGAGAGCGGTGCGGCGAAGAGCATCGGAAGTGAGACTTACGGTCCTCATCCCACTCGCTGTTGCGATCCCACTGCGTCATGGATGCCGACAAAAATTACTCGACTCAAGGGTGTATCGTACCCAGGTTGTTGGCTATCTTCCTCAAAGGACGTGAAATTGCCCGCTCCAAGTTGTACCTTCACCGCAACCTGGTCCACCCGGTCGGCCGTGATGGATGACCTCTACAAACTCGAAGTCATTTCTCTTGTCAACAAGATTGCACAGGAAATTCTTAATCATACCAGTAAGCGAACCTGGCGAACCCGGCGAACTGGTTGAGCAAGAATGGTTGACTGAACACTGGTTTGTAGGTATTAATGACAAGACCCTTGCGGAATTCGTAATTGTGCTCCACGGGAAGTCCAAGACACTCGATGACTTCAAGGCCAAACTCAAGGAGAACGGCGCAGACTTTCCAGATAGCTTCGTGGAGAATTTGGACCGGCTCATCCTCGCGTTACACCCTAAATACAAGAAGAAAGCCAAAGCCAACACAAAAGCTAAAAAGATGGGTAGAGATGATGCTATAATCAAGGACCACCAGGCCCGTATGTTCCCCGGTTTGGCGCTCCCAGACCAGGAGTGGAAGTCCTCACCACTCGGTGAGAAGGATGAGACTGTCACAAACAATGATGCTACAGAGAAAGAAGTCGATGGCCTAATGTCACAACTTGAAGGTTTTGCTAAAAAGTCACGGCCACGAGCCGCCGACATGATGGACATGGACGGGCCAGCAACTAAACGTCGTCGAACCGATTCATCTCCACCACGACGAAGGAGTCGGAGCCCTCAGATGGCCCTTGGTGGTCCGAGAGACCGCGGCCGTGGCAGAGACGATTGGGATGGCGAGAGGCGAAGACCACAGTTCGACGAGCGGCCAGTATTATACAAGATTTATGACGGTAAGGTATCTGGGCTTCGCGACTTCGGAGCCTTTGTCACCTTGGAAGGTGTCCGTGGTCGAGTGGAGGGTGCGTCTCTTCTGACACTCCAGGACCTGAATCTGACACAAACTTAGGACTCGTGCACGTGTCTATGATTCAGCAAGGCAGCGGTAGAGTCAATAATCCTGCAGACTTGCTCAGGCGCAACCAGCCAGTCAAGGTCAAAGTTATGCAAGTTGCCGGCCAGCGCGTGTCCCTCTCAATGAAGGATGTTGACCAAGGAACCGGCCACGATTTGACCCCTCACCTCCGTATCAAGTCCGAGGCTGAGATGGAGTTGGAGCGAGAAGAGCACAGTCGGCGCGTTGCAAGCGGAGCTAACAATGCACCCTTGGGAGGGAGGGGTGTTAGTGGACCAATGGACCCGCCTGTCCGCTCCGCGAAGCGGCTAACCTCTCCTGAACGCTGGGAGATCAAGCAACTAATTGCCTCCGGCGCCATGGACCCTTCGGAATATCCTGACCTGGATGAGGACATGTTTGGCCCCACCGCTGGTGCCGAGCTCGAAGAGGAACTAGATGTCGAGATTCGGGAGGAGGAGCCACCGTTCCTCGCTGGTCAAACCAAGAGGTCGTTGGAGATGAGCCCGGTCAAGATCGTGAAGGCGCCTGACGGCACACTCAATCGCGCTGCGTTGGCTGGGGCGGCACTACAAAAAGAACGCAAAGAGCTGCGACAGCAAGAACTCAACGACCAGGCGGACGCGGAAGCTCGCGACTTCTCAACACCATGGTTAGATCCAATGGCGCAGAACGGAGACAAAGTATTTGCACAAGATCTACGAGGGCACTTGCTCGGCCAGAAAGCCAACGAACAGTCTTCCTGGAGAGAGCAGACGTTCAATAAGACAACTACCTTTGGTAAAATTACGAGTTTGAGCATTGAAGAGCAACGGAAGGGTCTACCTATCTACAAGTTGCGAGGGCCTCTCATTCAGGCCATTCGAGATGTAAGTGTACCGGTTCTTGCCTTTGCGTTCCGATACTCACCCACCCTTCCAGAACCAAGCCCTCATCGTTGTCGGTGACACTGGATCTGGGAAGACAACCCAGCTCACACAATACCTCGCTGAAGAAGGCTTTGCGGATAAAAGCCGTATTGGCTGCACCCAACCACGCCGTGTGGCCGCCATGTCTGTGGCCAAACGCGTTGCCGAAGAGGTTGGATGCCGATTAGGACAGGAGGTCGGGTATACCATCCGCTTTGAGGACTGTACGAGCCCCGAAACTCGCATCAAGTATATGACGGATGGTATGCTTCAGCGAGAGTGTCTCATCGACCCGGATATGACTGCTTATAATGTCGTCATCCTCGACGAAGCACATGAGCGAACTATTGCCACTGATGTCCTGTTCGCTTTACTTAAGAGTGAGTTTAACCCGTTCCGATGAAGTTAAGAAAGTTCTAACTCCTTTGTAGAGGCCCTGGGACGTCGTTCAGACCTCAAACTCATTGTCACCTCCGCCACCTTGGACGCAGAAAAGTTCTCCAAGTACTTCTTCAAATGCCCTATCTTCACAATCCCTGGTCGCATGTACCCAGTCGAAGTCCTATACACAAAGGAGCCAGAGAGCGATTATTTAGACGCCGCGCTCATCACCGTCATGCAAATCCACCTCTCCGAGCCTCCTGGCGATATTCTTGTGTTCTTGACCGGTCAAGAAGAAATTGATACAGCCAGCGAGATTCTTTTTGAACGCATAAAAGCTCTCGGGCCTCAGGTCCCCCAACTTCTCATCCTTCCCGTCTATTCTGCCCTTCCATCAGAACAACAAAGCAAAATTTTCGAACCTGCTCCCCCGGGTGCTCGCAAAGTCGTACTCGCTACCAACATTGCTGAAACCAGCCTCACCATCGACGGCATCTACTATGTCGTCGATCCCGGTTTCTTTAAGCAAAACGCTTACGACCCTCGCGTCGGTATGGATTCCCTTGTCGTCACACCTATCTCACAAGCGCAAGCGCGGCAACGGAAGGGCAGAGCTGGTCGAACTGGTCCAGGGAAGTGCTATCGTCTGTACACGGAGGTTGCGTTCAGGAACGAGATGCTGCCAAACTCTATACCCGAAATTCAGCGCACCAACTTGGCTATGACCATCCTGACACTCAAGGCAATGGGAATCAACGACCTTCTCAACTTCGAGTTCATGGACCCGCCACCAGCCCAAACTATGTTAACGGCTCTGGAACAGCTCTACGCCCTTTCAGCACTAGACGACGAAGGGTTACTAACACGATTAGGGCGGAAGATGGCCGACTTCCCGATGGAGCCGCAACTAGCAAAAATGCTCATTGCCTCCGTTGATTTGGAATGTTCAGAGGAGATCTTGACTATCGTCGCCATGTTAACTGGCGCTCAGAATGTTTTCTATCGACCAAAAGAGAAGCAGGCCCAAGCGGATAGCAAGAAAGCCAAATTCCACCAGCCCGAGGGCGATCATTTAACGCTTCTCGCTGTATATAATGGATGGAAGGCTAGCAAGTTCAGTAATCCGTGGTGCTACGAAAACTATATCCAAGCCCGGAGCATGCGGAGAGTACAAGACGTCAGGAAGCAACTGCTTGGTATCATGGACAGGTATGTAAACTGGCTCTAGCGGGAGGATCAAACTCTGATCGTTGGTCAGATACAAGCAAGATATCATCTCTGCAGGGCGCGACTACAATCGCATCCGTCGTGCTATTGTTGCTGGGTACTTCCGCAACGCCGCTAAGAAGGATCCGCAAGAGGGGTATAAGACTCTCGTCGAAGGAACACCCGTCTACATCCACCCATCCTCAGCATTGTTCAATCGTGGTCCCGAGTGGCTCGTGTATCACGAATTACTGAACACATCCCGCGAATATGCTGTCAATGTCACTGCTGTCGAACCCAAGTGGCTCATCGAGGCTGCTCCACAGTTTTTCAAGGTCGCTGATAGTAACAAGATCAGCAAGCGAAAGCAGAAGGAGAAGATCGAACCACTGTTCAACAAGTATGAGAAAGCGGACGAATGGCGACTGAGCAAAGTCAAAAGGAGTGCAAGAAGTAGTCAGACATTTGGTTAAATATGTGGGAGTGTTGTTACGATCGTGTTGTTATATCTGGTCAATTTTGTAATCTCACGCTTTGCGGAAGCCCACAAGCTCATGATGAGATAGCTAGTCTAGAAGGTTCCTTTACATCATGGTTGATTAAAATCAAGATAAGGCCCACGAGGCTGGTCAAACTTATATTCTAACGATGTCTGCCACTGAAGATGCAAGTGGCGTCCAAATCTCGACGAGCTCGTTCCAAACCTTATCAGCGACCGTGTCAGAATCCGCAAGTTTCGATACCCTATCCGATATGGTCAATGGTTTGCCTTCGCCTCTGACAAACGAGCACTCACGGGTCAATTCTGCAAGAGCTGACATAGGAACCTGAAGGGATATCCTTTAGTGCTGCCCATACGTAATTCCTAGCTCCCATTTCTCCGGTCCTTGCGAGTACGAACGAGATGGCCCTAAAACGGAAAGGTCAGAGAAGAAGCGGACAGAATGGCCTTATATATTACGCGACTATAACTCCACCGAACACGCCCGTCTCTCGAGTAATGTCTGAGCGGCACATGGCAGGATTGACGGCAGAAACAACAATTCCGGAGGCCTTAGAGAGCTTCGCTATCTTTTGGACGATGAATATTTCAATGAGCTTCGTGACAGGGTACCGGTCAAAACTGCGAAACCTCGCTTTGTCGTTGAGAGCGCTGATTGGTTTGGGGGCCGTATGCTCTGGAAACCCAGCCATATAGTGAGCTGGGGAGTCGGTCAGTAGAGGAGATAGCGTTTAGGACTTGCGCACCATCGCTTGATACGATGACGAGATGTGGCTTGGGGGTCGTGGCTGCAGGAAGAGAGGATGTCCGCTGCATACTAGACAACAACAGGACAGCTAGGAGACCTGTCGATATGACGTTTACTTGGAGGCTACAGAAGGAAGTTAGATCGGGGTGGTACCCTTAGACTAGCCGACTCACGAAACCTCATATCCGTCTCCCGTAGTCTCCCAGACTCTGGTTAATAAACCAGCGTTCAAAACTGCGATATCGAGTCTTGGAAGGGTCTCGGCTCTCTGGGCGAATGCCTGGATGCTGGTAAAACTGGCCATATCTAACTTCCATACTTCGACAATGTCAGGCCTTGTCTCCTTCGTCTCATCAATCATACGAAGGGCGGCATCTTGTCCTTTCTCAATCGAACGAACAGCTAGGATGAGCTTTGCTGGCTTCATTCGAAGGAAGTGCTTCGCGCATTCGAATCCGAGCCCAACGTTAGCTCCCGTTACTACCACAATACGCCCCTCGAGGTTCTCGCTGACCAAGGGTAGGTCTAAGAACTGGTCGCGAACCCACTGGATGAGACGGAATGTCATGGTGTGTCTGGAGTGGAAGGACCGTTGGAGCTGAGGCTCATTTACCACGTCAGTCGTCCCCATAAATACGTATTGGTGCGCCGAGAAATGACGTGTTCACCTACCACAATGTTGGTAATCCGGCCGACCCATGGCGTGATCTAAACAAACAAGAAAATCGCCCATTCGCGTAGTATTATAATGGTACTCTTATCATATTCTGCCAGTCTCCCGGTCTTCGCTCCCGTTGCCAACACGATTCGCCCTTCAAGGTTCTCAATGCAAAGAATCTCATTCTCAATGGTGTATGTCACATACCGAATTTGTCTACCGCACATAACTATGCAAAGGGCTGTACTCTGTTATGCAGGGGTCTGTGTGAACACTGCCGGGTGTCATTTGTCGTGGAAAGTGAGCTACTAATCCTCCGAAATGAACAGAATAAAACCTCCGGTTGAATAAGCATAATCTCAGGTGATTAGTATGTAAGCTGGTGTACGACGCTCGTGAAATTCACTGAAATTATAATCTGCAGTGCCCACAACCCACCTACATGTGAAAAATTGTTGGATATCCCGCCCGATCCGTTGTGCATCGCCTGTTATGGCCAAGGAGAATTGTGACTCGAGCACATGGCTCGAAGCTGGGTTTCGTAATGCGTGGCCTGGGTGCGCATGACCGATGGTCTTTTGTCTCACAGAAGTGTTCCTTGTCTCACAAAATGTCACAGTTGACATGTATATTATTGTATGCGTTCGGTGGAACCACTGATTCTGACTGTACGCTGAGCAGTGAGTGTCCTGATACCTTGGACGTCGGATACGGTTCTAAAAGACTTGTAGTATGCTTCTACAGGTACACAATTGAACAGCGTTGATTCTGACTGTACGCTGGGCATATATTTCTACAGCGGTCAATATTCCAAGAAATATCGACTTGTTTTTCCCTATCCTTACTTTCCGTCCGTCCTTTACACGCTTTACGGCCTGTTTAAGTCATTCATCGGTAACTTGTGGCCTCCCATATACCCAATCTCCGCTCTTGCCAACCTTCACTATTCGCATTGGGTTTCAAGGGATTCTACCCTCGTTGGCTTTGGTTTATTTGCTCCTGGCAGCTTGGTATTTCAACGGACGTATATTCATGGTCGCTCCTGTGACTCTGTTTACCAATAGCCAGACATATACCTACTGCTCACCCTGCGACACATTTATCGTGTTGCTCTTGTGGCCCTCCCAATATTCTTACATCGCTCAGCTCATACTCTATTCGATTATTTACTTACACGGTGTACATCAATTAATTTTGCGACCCTTGGAATCTTTTGCCACTCACTGGCGTCGGTCTTCATACTCCCTATCGTCGGAGTCCGGAGCGAAGGTAGAGCTGATAGTGAAAGAAGTACATCAAAGATGCATGAAGGGAGACCGGATTCTCACCGTCATTTATGATCGAACAAGGGACATCGAGAATCGTCCATAGTGTGGGAAAGGGAATATTTAAAAGGGTTGTATTTAAAGTACCACGGGGTCTGATGTGGACAATGCATCAAACAACGAGTACTATGAACATACAATATTGGGTGACCTCATTCATCACTATTAACTCTGGTAATCTCTACGAAGGATGATGAATGGCCAGATTTTGGGGAGGGACCAATCGCTTACCAGAGAGTCTCGGTAGACCCATCGAGTCCAACTCATGGTCAAGAGGTCGTTCACGGAGATGGGAATTCCATTCAGAGAGCTCAACCCCATGTGTTGTCGTGATATTCGATTATTTTCCAGAGCTCTCTCGAAGGTTTAGCATCAAGTGGCAGCACATAACGAGGGGCACCACCACCGCGAACATTATTGGCACCCATCCGTCTCACCAAAAGCATCAACTCAACACTCGCGACTCTATATTTTTTCTTGTTGCTCAGCTCCCACTACGCCAGAGTCTGTATCCCACCTCCAGTCGACATCAAACATGGTGAGGGGCATAATGAGTATGAGCATGTCAAGATTTGCACACTACACTCGAGAGAGCTGACCGTGGTGTTAGGATCGGTTGTAGAGGTGTCATTCCTCAATAGAGTTCGGTGAATTGGCTTGTTCCTGTTAGCAAGCACGCATATCAGCAAGTGTGCCATCAGCATGCACATATAAGCAAGTGCACATGTCAGCAATTGTGCATGTCAGCAAGCGCGCGTATCAGCAAACGTGTATGTCAGCATGCGCGCATATCGGCCCGCAGTGTTCCAAGCTGTCACCTCTCGGACGAGCGGACCCTTGATGGCTGGTGTAACGTCCTGGATTACT
>Ga0307513_10008743_pt1 | contig 12899 bp, 13 predicted proteins | sample 15_EM_MG_FD_202174 | JGI IMG/M metagenome (GOLD analysis project Ga0307513, IMG submission 202174) | Populus trichocarpa ectomycorrhiza microbial communities from riparian zone in the Pacific Northwest, United States - 15_EM | ecosystem: Host-associated > Plants > Roots > Unclassified | place...
GCCAACACCCCACTGCTGAATTTAACCTCGCAACGCTGCAGAGCGGTGTCAATTGACACCTGCATTGCCATTGCGAGGTTTCTCAGTCGGTTTTTGAAGACATACCCGCAGACAGGTTGGAAACCCCAGGGTTTTTGCAAAACCCGTACCCGTACCCGTCAAAACCCGTACCCTTGGGCACGGGTATGGGTTTTCTGGGGTACGGGTGCGGGTAGCCCTGGAAAACCCCAGGGTTACCCGTGCCAATCCCTAAAATTTGTGGCTGGGAGATATCGTCAGAGGGCTGGCACCCAAAGTGATTGGTACAGTCGGGGATCATGTCAAAGTGGAATTTCATTCTTCCTTCGAAAAATGTCACATTTTTGGCAGATGTCACATGCGTTACTCCGTGGGAATGTGACAGACCTTGTACCACATAGCAGATTTAATCCCCAAAACATAGCGGATTTTAGGCCCGATTTAAGGCCTTTCAAGGCACAGCCCTAGGTGGGAGCTTCACAGGGCCTCCATTGCCCGAGCCCTCTAATTCCCTGTTATCAGGAATTTTTTCTTCATCCAGCTCCTCAGCTACCAGCTGGACATTCTTTTTCAGTGGAACCAATAAAATAAGCTTGATTGTGTGGTCCATTTTGTTTTTTGCCCACTACAAAGTACTTCCAGAGAGGGCCTTTGGTCAGAGGCATTGCCATTGGTTAAATATAGTGTTTCCCACAAGGGTACTCAGGTTTTTGTTTTTGTTTTTTTTTTAAAATCCATTTATTGCTCGTTGGGCCAGAGGCCTATGTATTGTTATTGCTAACCCCGACTGTGTGGGCCTCCTGAGGTGGTGCTGGCAGCACATAGACTGCGAAAGTAAGTAATGTAAATCATACCGAGACAGAGCTACTCCGTGACCTCCTCCCGAGTGATGGCCCAACCTCAGCACGCTCCAACCTTAGACTGATGGCGGTGCTTCTAGGCCTCATTGCAATCAACACTTTGGTACTTGCCTGTCGCTCTCGGCTATTTTTTCGGGCACCACTCCAGGCGGCAGGCACCAGCGCTCTTGGCATAGTGTGGCGGCCTGACTCCGATGCAGGGCTGCATGGCGGTGACATTGCTGGACCTTTCACAGTCCACCTGCTCGTGATCAGCACGGGATGCTGTGGCAGTGGTATCAGGGAGGTGGTGATGTGAGAAGCCTGCTTGTGGTAATCGGTAGTGGCTGAAGCGAACATGTCCAACCCTTTTCAAAAGTAAATCCTGCAGTCCTGTGGGTTTGAACTGAGGGCCCCAGGTTGACGTCTAGGGTCGGTGCCTGCCGGGGTGCAATGGCAGGCTGCGCAATGGTACCACTAAGCCATTGCGCCCCTACTCAGGTATCATAATGCCAGATGTGAGCCTGGTTAGTTAGTCCAGCCTCTGGCTGCAAAAAAACAAATGGAACCCCCCAATTGTGGACAAATTCTGACCTCTGTAGCTTGATTTAGCACAGCAGGACATGATATAAAGTGCATAATGATATAAAAACACGTGCAAAGCCCCTAAATACCAACACAAAGAGCCTTGTCACACTAGTACTGTACTATTATGACTGATCATTCAGTCATATGAAGTAAGCGAATGTTGATTTTTCCCCCCTGATTTGAAATTTCGGGGATATATAGACCATTCTGTTCAATTGGGACACTCCAGTTCAATGGCGCCCCAATTGTCTTCAATATTGGGATGTTTGGCACCCATTCAGCACAGCCATTCAGTTTAATTGCATCCACAGTCTCATGCAATTAATGCTTCCTCATTTCTCGATGATCTTGAGTGACAGAGGCATCAGCAATTTCAAATTTCTAGTTAGGCAAATAGATGAACATTTTCGGATCACCACGGCGCATGAACAAATTTCGCCCTTGTCATTGGTCACTGGTAGATGTGAACATCTATCCCAGTGAACAATTGCTGTCATAGGTCATACCCCATGAATGATCAGTCATAATAGCACAGTACCCTGCTCAACTCAAGTCAAGCTCAAGTGTCAGTAACCTGATATAAAGTGCACTTATTGGGATATTAATTTGATGACATATGTAGCCTCATTGTCAGTGTATAGCCCTCACACAGGTGCAAATGAAGCAGATTTATGAGGTGTGGGGAACAAGCTGGGAAAGGGCCCAGAAAGTGATGTCATATTACCATATTAGGAATTGTGCCTGATTACATAGTTAGTTAGTCCAGCTAAACTCAGGCTAAACTGGCCTTAGCAAAAAAATCAACCCTTTATATTTTTTCAGATACCTGAGTACCCTTGGTTTCCCACCCAGGTCAAAGGTACAAGCCTTAAAAATGGACTGATAACCAGATGTAGCCCCTTCCCAACCCCCTAGCTATCTAGTAAGTAGTGGGGTTGTCAATAAGGACTGCATATTAGTATTTTCCTGACAAGCAAGGGCACGGGCGGCATCAGTGACAACAATTAGTAGATTCATAAAGATATGTGGTTGGAGAAAGGCAAGAGCATCACATCACACAGAAAGGTTAGTTTCCCCTTGATATAGAATCCAGAACGAACTATCTGCTTGTATCGTGGTCTGTCTATGAGAGACTAGTCAAAATATGAGTCAGGTTCAAGGAAGACGAATTGGTTCCATCTCTGTTTTGCTGAATCCTCATTGTTCCGAGAATCCTGTCCTCATGGAATTTGCCAGCTCACTTTGTCCCCTGAACACCCCGAAAATCTCCTGTATTTATTTTACAGTGGACCTCCATGTCCTGATATAACCACCACAGGAATGTTCATGCAATTTCTGTTTCAGTTCGAGAGCACCTTTTTAATTTCGATCGGTCTGAAGATGGGCTGGTGCACATACTTAGCAGATAATACTGTAGAGGGTGAGATATGTGTTACGCAATGCAGCAATGGTCGCTGACCTGTCTAGTTAGGCCTTTACATGGCTCTTCTGTCACCACCCCCCAAATTAGCCTGTACTCTCTCTTGGGATGTTCCGTGCCCTTAACTATCAGCGCTCGTCCTTGTATCGAGTCATGGAAGGAAGGGATAATCGTCGTAAGACAGGAAAACTTTCATTCCACACGTATTTCCCTGGGACACTTCCAAGGCACTTCGAAAAATCTTTGTACCACATAATTAATATATCATTATTCCTTCCTAGTCTACACATTAATATATATATGATTAATTTGATTTACAAAATGGGGGGCGAAAAAATGTTGATGTTTCAAGAAGCGGGCGTGGTGCTGCGTCAACGGCGTGAAAGGGGCGGAGGTGGTGGGTCTGCATCAGCCACCTCGATGCCAGAAGAGGAGGGGGCGGTGGGGTTATGTCAAACATATTGGCGCCAGTGAAGAGGAGGGGATGGTGGACCGGACGTGTTGATGCCGGTGGAGAGGAGGGGTGGTGGGTCTCTGTCGAATGCGTCGACACTGGTGAAGGAGGAGGCGGTGGGGCTTAACGGCGTCAATGGCAATTAAGGAGGTTGTGGTGGTGGCTGCGTCAGCCGCGTTGATGCCAGTGGAAGGGGCGGATGCAGTGCGGCTGCGTCAGCCGCATTAATGCTGGAAGAAGAGAGGGGTGGTGGGTGAAGAGGGACGGGTCGAAAGTGTTGATGCTAGTGGAGAGGAGGGGTGTGGGTCTCCGTCGAACGAGAGGAGGGGATGGTGGGTCTCTGTTGAACGCATCAATGCCAGTGAAGGAGGCGGTGGGGCTGCGTCAAATGCATCGAGGTGGAAAAGGCAGAGGTGGTGGCGGGGTTGCATTAACCACGTCGATGGCGGTTGGGGCAGTGCTCACCGAGGCACGTCGTCCATGTTCGACGTATCGAGAGGAGTGGGGGGCTGCGTCAATGCAGCAGCAGCGAACGGATGGTCTGGGGACGGAACAGATGAGTTGGGGGGTGGAGGTCAGAGGTCAGGGAAACGAGTCAAAAGACTCGTTTCATGACGCACCTCACGGGTTTCCCTCACCAAGGGTCTCCCCTTATCGCTCTCCACTCTCACCCAATCCAAATCCGCTAAAATGTCGGCCCACAGCCCTCAGAGTGGAGAAGGGACTCGCAACATGTGCGCGTGTTCATTCGCGCTGGTTGAGATCTGATAAGGTACTTAGTAATAAAACAGACTAAACTTTGATTATTTAATACTTACCTTTCGGTCATGGTGGGCGAAGGGAGCAGGAGGGAAGCTGTTTGGAAGTCAAGATCGAAAATGCAGTCTGCATTTTTCCACAGGCGGTGGTTCGGTCCACAAAATCACGAGTGAGTCATGAGCCATATCTTAGCAAACCTTGTAACGTGTCCTGTCGCGTTCGTTGTTGCTGTTGCTGGGGGCCGTGGTCACGTGTTTGTCAATTCTTTGTTTGTTTCAGACCTTGATCAAACAGGGGTCAACAACTTTTTGTCGGCAAAAAATGTTGTCATGTATTTACTCAAGATAGATAAATTATTGCAATTTACATGACTAAAGAAAGGGACTCGTTCATGCCATGTGGCCCACATCAACTAAGTATATTTACATAACGTGAGTTCATGATATTTCAGAAATAGTTGCCACTGATCAGAGTGCCAGTAAGAGCGTCTTCCAAGTTCCACCAACGGTAGGCTTTTTCATGCTCGTCGACTCCTGATGCGAATGGGTCTCGGGAGTACCGAGCCCCCTATAATCAACCATGGTTCCAATGTTTCCCCTCCGAGAGGGTCGAGGATGGTAGGCACCCGGCACTACCCCGGGCCGGGAACGCAAAGCGGAATGAGTACACGGTCCGCGTTCCAGATCTCCGATATCTCAAGCAATCACAAAAACACGTCGCACGCAAGCCGCATGTGCTGCTACCCCAACAGTTTCCGTGTCTGCAATGTCTCCACCAACGCTTACTAGTGGAGTGGGTGTTACGTTTTTGGGTACAGGATGACAGGACGCATGAGATTAAAACACAGTTCGACAGGCTTTAATTCAAACATACGCGACCTGGCAGCGGAGTGATTGCACCAGTTGGCATTATACACGTGGATGCGGCGTGGTCATGTCGGCCACGAAGCAGCCATATGGTTAACAGTGCATCAAAATTATTCTTCGCCAGGACCCTATGTATTGAATTATTGGGTCAGTCCTTTGTTCGCACCATAGCATCCATCTTACCCGGTATCTCCCCGTGTCGCACTTACTCATGAGCAGCAAAGAAGTTAAGCTCGGCCCCAAGGACATTGTCTTCCCGTAGGTATCCTCGTCTTCACTTAAACCGCCTTTTCTTACTCTTGTGCTAGTATTATGGGTCCAACCGGAGCTGGAAAAAGCACGGTGAGCCTGCCTGGAGAGTACCAACCCAGTTGTTCAAGCGTTGTCCTGTTTTCAGTTCATTAACCTTGCTCTGGACAAAGAAGTCACAAAAGTCGGGCACAGCACAACCTCCTGTACCAAAAACCCTGTGCCAGTAATCATCCAGTCGATTCCTGGTTGTCCAGGCTACCGCCTGGTCCTCCTAGACACCCCTGGCTTTGATGATACTCACGAGGAAGACGTAGAAATCTTAAAGCGCATTGCTAAATGGTTAGAAGCCTCGTGAGTGGACCCTGGGTCTCTTCACCACGAACAAGTCTAACTCCCTAAAGCCGTCGCAAGGGCGCGCTCGTTGGCGGCGTTCTCTACTTCCATGATATATCCGCCAAGCGCTTTACTGGCACAGCGCGCCAGAGCCTCCACATGTTTTCTCGCCTATGTGGTTACGACACGATGCCGAAGACTGTGTTGGTAACGACGAACTGGCCGTCGAATCCCGACGCCATTCTTGAGCAGCGTGAAAAGGAAATGAGGGGTGAACATTGGAAGACCCTCATCGGAAATGGACTCCAAGTTCACCGATTCCAACAAACTCGGTCTTCCGCTTGGGATATCATCAATCTCCTTCTACAACGCAATGAGAATCAACTAGACCTTCAAATCCAATCGGAGTTGATTAAACTTCGGATGGACATCCCAGAAACAGAAGCAGGTCAAGAATTGCGCTACACTCTCAAGCAGCTCCTCAAGATGCAGAAGGAAGCGGTTGCTTTGGAGGAGTCACTCGCTCTCACTGGCGACCACGAAGCACAAACAAACTTGGAGAAGACACGTGCGACAATAGGGAAACTACAGGATCAAGTGAAAGCTCTTAGGGTTAGTCTCTCCCTCCCGATGCGTCTCCTCAAGATGATTGGCATACGGGTGAGTCCTTTGCACCAACCATGGAGTGAACGCTCAATATTAGTGTCGCCACTAGTTTGGAAAATGAGTTGCAATCGTGTAGATATATCTATGTTTGAATAGTTCGATGAGAAGAACCCCCGTATAAAAGGAGGCAATGCAAAAAATTATCTAAAGAGCTCAGTTGGGAAATGCCAATATTCCGACATGCGCGATGAAATCAAAATGGAATGCGCTCTGCATCAGGATTGCAACTGGATCCAAGTAACTCGTCAAAAGGAACAACAACAACAACAACAACAACAACCACCATCACACACCACCCAAAATCCAATAGTTTGTGATATTCACAGACGAGCACCCCACCAGAACTCCTAAAAACATTCCTATCTTCACCTTCTAAGATTCACGAACCGACCCATACCCATATTTCCATAAAACACCTAATACTCACCCCAAAGCTTACAATTTTATCTTTTTGCCATGTCATTTTACACCTCTAAACATTTTCTCCTTCATTTACTTTATCATCTCTGCCTCACTCTGAATACCTTCTTCTTCCTCGCTTACATAGTTACTATGGACACTTAAGACAACCTTCGGTAGATATAACCATCAAAACTCAACACAACTTTATATCCCATTATTTTCCCGTCCAGGGTCCTCACATAAATCCCAACCTTCACGATGGATAGCGACAACCCTGTGAACCAGACCCCTCCGCTAAAACGAACCCTACCACCATACTCCCCAAAAACTCCAATGTGCGCTAATGGAAGGATCCCAACCTGCCATATGGCTGAAGAGATGAATGACATCACACTTGCACCGGGCTGCAGCCTCATTGTACGAGGAGTCGGAGCCACACAACGAAACTCAGATCCTGTCAAACTCGTCCAAACAGCAATCCTCCAAATCAGCAAAGCCAACCCTGACCTTGCCGACATCCCAACACTCGCAAAACCATTCTCCTCACGTGGCGACTGGACCACGACATGCTACATTCAACTAGACTCTCGGAAAATTCCCAAATCCCTCAATGAGACTGATCCCTCAGAACCTCGCTCTGACCTACTAGAAAAGTGGATGACCGCAATTGCCAATCATGATCCCAAATGGCATATTGCATGGGCACCTGCCAAACAAGGAACCGACAAGCGCATGTATGTACAATTCCCTGACCTAAATGAAGCAAGTGGAAAACAAGAACCAGCAAAGGAAAAGCTCTTACAATGGGCGAAAACCAAAAACTACCCAGTCTGCCAATCGTTCGCAAACAGCGGTGGAATCATTCTATCCCTTGCAAATCCTATGCATGTTGACGAGATTCTTTCTAAAGGCACCCACATGATCAAAGGCTTTCCCCACCCCCTTCGAACACTTCCTGGACGACAAGTAGAAGTTCAGAATGTTTTTGAAATGATAATAATGGGAGTACCAACCGACTATGAAGATATCCATGGAATGCTCAAAGCATGGATCGACAACACCTTTGCGAATGAAGACATATCATCACTAGCCGGCAGACATATGCCCCCCAACGAACCGGAGACATTTGTTTTTCACATGACATCCTGGGCCAATACAGCCAAAGTTCTCAACGCCAAATACCAAGAGAAATTTACCACTGATTTCAAGAAATATGGACCATCGCTTTTCCCACCGCAAATGCTATTCAAGGTGAATTCTGAAGGCTTCTACAAACCTAAAGGTAATTTGCGGACAGATTTTGCGAAAGGAGCCGACACCGTCAACAGCACTATCAAGGACCTCCAACACCGTTTTGATGATATGGAACAAAAGAATCAACAGCAGCACCAAGCAACCCAACTCCAACTTACGACAATAACCTCCTCCTTAAGCACTGTAACCAAGACAATAACCAGCCTCGAAGATCAAATGGTCAACACCCAACGAGCCATTCTCGCCCAATCACAAGAAGTTAGCTTCTCAAGGAACCTATCGGATATCAAAACAAACATCCTCACACTACAGATGAAACTCCTCACCGAACAAAACCCTAGGCAATGTGAACTCATCGCTGCACTCCTGAAACAAACCAAAGAAGAACAAAACTGCATTCAAGACAAAATCAAAAACTCAAGCCGTGAATTCCTTACGATAATCGGAGGTCCAATCGGCCAGCTTCAGCTACCGCCCTCTCCTACAACTGTTATGCCAACGACCTCAATCGCATCCCTGTCTCAACCAAATCTGGCGATGCCTCCCAATACTCCACCTAACAACCTTTGAAGAACATCTGGCGCAATAGGCGGACAAATCAAAGAACAGGAGAACCCTAAGAAACGTCGTACCGATGAAGAAAAGGAGAAGCTTCGGAAATTAATATGGTTCGTCATATCACTCCTCACAACTCAAACACACTCATCGTGACTCACGGTGATGTCACAGGCTCTGTGACGAGCAACAAAGCACCTATATTTTATATGAAAAATATATTCCAAGGGGTTTTTGATACGCTGCATCAGGAAAAGGTCACCTAGCTCTGGCTGTCTTTAGATGCTTTAGCTGTCCTAGGACATCCTAGGACATACTAGGATGTCTTGGGATGTCTCAGGATGTCCTAGGACAGCTAAAGCATCTAAAGACAGCCAGAGCTAGGTGACCTTTTCCTGATGTGAGAGATCTGAGCAGATATCGCCGTAGTCACAACTTTTTTTGTAGACCCTTGGCCATGAATGCATCCCCAAATTTCGTCTTCATCACCATGCTACTTATCATTGCGCTTAGCCTTCTTCAACTTGCCCAAGCAGCAATACCACCAACCTTGACATCGACATTATCAATATATGCTCTTAACGCCAATGGGTTGGTAAAACCCATAAAACTCAACCATATCAACAATGCCATAAAAACAAGAAACCCGCAGGCCTTTGTCATCAGCGAAACAAAGACCAGATCTAAGCTAAGCAAATCTCTACCTTTCTCTGACTATGAAATATACGAGGAAGAAGGTATATGTGCTGAAAACCACCACATATTCAAGTGGGGTATAGTGGTTGGCATTCGCAAAGACTTATAGGTCACGCAATGCCTTCAAATGAAACAACAATCCCTAAAGGGGAGAGTAATTGCCGTGGATGTCATTCTACCAACTCCAAGCGGAAAATGCATCCCACACCGAATCATAGGCTGCTATGCCCCATGGAATCCAGGAGATTCCGACGATAACAAACATTTCTGGACTGACATGACAAACCTTTGCAGATCGACAACCACATCATGGACTGTAGCCGGCGACCTCAATGCAACCGTCGCGCCATTCGAGAGACATAGTGGAGGAACAAAAGCACAGTGACAATTCCTACAATTCTTACAATCAACGAATGGCCATGATCTGTGGACAGATAACCCAGATCGAACACGACTCACTGACTGGACCTGCAGGAGTACACATGATGGCCATTCGGCTGAAGGAAATATTATTGATCAAGTCGTTACCTCTCAATCAAACTATATTGATGCTGAAATCTCCGTAACAGATAAATATGATGACTGGATACCCCATACAGACCACTGAGCAATAATAGCCCGAATCACTCTCTCAACTGGAATATTGGAAAGTGACCCTGGAAACCCACTGATGGCCAATTGCACAAGAAAAGCATCAAGCCCTCCTAGGATCAAACTCCCACTAAAAACCGAAAAACATAAATATGATACTTTCCGGGAGGCGGTGGACAATCTAATCGAAGCTAAGTCACTCTATGAATATAGAGTTACCGATGATGCCTCATTTAATGAACAGTACAAAAACTTGACGGAAATTATCACCTCAACTGCCTCTAAAATATTTGGCCATACCAAACCATATATCCAACCCCCACAAAATATTGCAAACCCCAAGATCAAAGGTATAATAGCTGATATGCGAGCTATCGGAGAAGCAATATACTTCGAAAAATCAAACTGCACCGCACATGTATCACTCAAGGCGATGAAACGCCATGATAATGCACTACTCATTTACACAAGATCCCAGGAAGAGACTAACCTCCACCAGATTCTTGCCAAAGACCGAAAAGCCTTATATAAATCCCTTTATGCTGAAAGAGCTAAAGAAATCGTTCTTCGTGCTAAACAAGCTGACAAACGACAGATTGTGATAGCCCTCAAAGGTTCCACAAAGAAAATGATCCAAACAAGCAACTATGTCCCTCTTCCTTTTGCCCTAAACGACCTAGACAATCCAGATATACTCATATGTGACCCCGAAGGTGTCAAGGCAACAACGCGTGAATATTTCACAAGGCTATATGACCACAGCCGTGTACGTGAACTTCCGAAACCATGGCTTAACACACCATCTGTTACCAAAGTCAGAAAATGTGTCGAAAACGACAGATTCCAATGGCCTCAGAAAATCACTTTACCTAACTTCCGAGCAATGATTTGCCACGGAAACCACCGCCCATCTCCTGGACCAGATCAATGGGAAAAATGGACCATAAAATCACTATCTGATAAAGCCCTCTCACTCATTCTTGACCTACACAATTACAAAGTTACTAACTCTTGTTTCCCAGGAACCATCAAAGACCTGTGGCTAACGATAATCCACAAACGTGGACTATGAACAGACCTCAAGAACTGGAGAGGACTTGCATTCTCAAACTTCCTTGCTAACTCACCTATGACATGGCTCAACCAACGTCTTATCCATTACACGGCTGAGAAAAGCATCCTACCAGACACCCAAGTCGCTGCTCAACCTGGGGTACAAACACGCGACCTCATGAGCTATCTTGCAGGCATTAAATGCTGGGCCAATCGACACAAACAACCAGTATACACAATCCAAAGAGATCAAATGAAAGGCTTTGACTATTTGTCACCTGATGGCTTCTATGACACTATTCGAGCCTATGGTCTCCCAGATGAAATTATCAAACTTGATACAGCTGCGCAAGATCAAGTACGCTGCTTCATACATACTGCATATGGAGCGACATCCCTGATCACCATATCTGGAGTCAGTAAACAAGGAGGGCCTGCATCACCACTCAAATCGACGTTTACAACGAGCATGGGTCATTACTACCTCTGAGACTGTCTTAAAACAGACATCCATGCACTTACAATATCGTCGAGCAGTAAAGAATGCAATCAACCCCACCTCATGGATACAGAAACCGAACTCTTAGTAGCCATGGTTGAAGCAACCGACGACACTTACATCTTTTCAAAATCAATAGATTTGCTTGTGGAGAACACCCTCAAGATGGAACATTTCCAATATGCTTACGGATGGCAAACACAATGGACAAAATCATATGCATATCTCCTCGCACCTGAAACAGAAAAATCATACCCTCATTCCATAACGTTCCAATCTGTGTCGATAGGCGGAAGAGAAGTCAACCCACTCACAATAACTGAACACCCAATTGTTCTAATTAAAGACGATCTAGTATTTCTTCGCACCAAAGTTGACAACCCCACGGCCCATTTCAATGAACTCAAAGATTATATTGAAAGCTTCCAATTCCCAGCAGTCATAGGCCGACTCCCAATCACCCTCATACGGAAAATTGTAGCCCAAAATATCATTTCAAAATGCAGAGCACTCCTATCCCTCCAACCTATAACACTGAAAGACGCTGAGCAACTTGACAAACTTATAATGCAGAAGGTCCATGACGCATTAGGCTTCCCTTTTCAACCATCAACCGACATCGCCACACTTCCAGTTGCCCAACATGGTTTCGGTTTCCCGTCAATCATAAGAATAAATGCAGGACTATCAATTGAAGGCCTATCGCGTGATTTAAACCATCACATCCCAGCATACCGAACCATGGCACTAATCACCCGAGCAGACTGGATGTACGAAAAGGCTGGATGCATAAACCCACTGGATGGAATTGGACTTAAAAGATTATATACGCCAAATGAAATTCATACCGGTGAACTGGATCATAGCCCAAAAAATGATGAACTCCGTATCACTTTCCCTAAGAGAGACAGATCAGTCATACGTTGCAAGAGGTGATGTTTCATTAACTCATGCAGTTAATATATGCAATCATAAAACCTTGACAGAAAACCCGACAGTGAAGATCAATGGAACCACCTTGCGCACCATACAACAAATGAATATCAAGAGCATACGAGACATTGGAAAATGGATGTTCAATGATGATGGCACCATCACCGTTCATGCCCATAAACAGGTGTTTGACAAATCATGGACTCAACCAGCACGTAAAAACTGGGCAAACATCACCAAAACCCTCCATGACCACCTCCATATTAATGACATACTTTGTGGAACTACAGAACTCGCAATACCCAGACCTATCAGGCAAGACCAAGCTGAAAACTACATATGAAACCTAGTCAATGTCTCTGGTTTCAACCCATCGAAAGCGACAGACAGACGAACATGGGCAGCTGATGGATCAATGATACCAGCGTCAGCAAATGTCATTGACGATAAATCGATAACAGGTGCAGCTACTGGAGAAAAGACATGCGAGTCTCGGGACGTAACGTTTCTATCCTTCAAGGTGAACAATTAGGACTGATCATTGCCTTGGTATTATCAGGAAATTCGAACCCAACACATACATGTGAACAGGATCATCAGGAAAACGCATTTTGATCCTGGCTAAACTTAGGTAAACACAACAATGCCAAAGCTCTGGCGTCACACCTAGGACACATCACAATGCTTTGGGAGTCTTTGGAAGTCTTTGGTCCTCTCTGAT
>Ga0307513_10008746_pt1 | contig 12897 bp, 7 predicted proteins | sample 15_EM_MG_FD_202174 | JGI IMG/M metagenome (GOLD analysis project Ga0307513, IMG submission 202174) | Populus trichocarpa ectomycorrhiza microbial communities from riparian zone in the Pacific Northwest, United States - 15_EM | ecosystem: Host-associated > Plants > Roots > Unclassified | place...
ACAAATGTAATGCTATGTACGGATAAGCTAATGCATGCCAATGGCTGGCAATAAATGGGGCATATATTGGAAAGTATCATTCAGGCCATCTCATTGCAGGCCATGCTATATGGCCTGAAGTATTACTTGTTGTCCGGGTGTGATTTGGGGACACTGCTAGGCCGGGGTGAATTAATATTTCTCATTTTCTACTGTTGTAGAGATGAAAGATTTGAATTTTCAGTCCCACATCACCCTGGCCTGTGCCCTATGAACTGGGAAGTGTTTAGGATTATGGACCGGAGTATTACTGGCTGTCTGGGGCATTTGGGGATACTGACAAGCCTGTGCAAATTAATATTTATCATTTTCCACTGTTGTGGACATGAAATATTTAGATTTTGGGTCCTACATCTGTTCAGCCTGGGCCCTATGAACCGGTAGAGGTTTAGGGTTATAGACCGAAGTAGTACCGACCATCCGGGTCACATTTAGGGACACTGGCAAGCCAGTGCAAAGTAATATTTCTGATTTTCTACTGTTTTGGACATGAAATATTCAAAATTTCGGTCTTACATCCCCCCAGCCTATGCCCTATGACCCGGTAGTTATTTAGGGTGATGGACCGAGGTATTCCTGACCATTCAGGACACATTTGGGGATGCTGGTATGCCTGTGCAAAGTTATATTTCTGATTTTCTACTCTTTTCGACATGAAATATTTAAAATTTTGGTCTTAGATCCCCCCGGCCTATGCCCTATGAACCGGTAGGTGTTTAGGGTCATGGACCGAAGTATTACTGACCATCTGGGTCACATTTAGGGATACTGGGAAGCCTATGCAAAGTAATATTCCTGATCTTCTACTGTTTTGGACATGAAATATTCAAATTTTCGGTCTTACATCCCCCCGGCCTGTGCCCTATGACCCAGTGGTTATTTAGGGTGATGGACCGAAGCATTACTGAATATCCAAATCACATTTAGGGATACTGGCAAGCCCGTGCAAAGTAATATCCCTGATTTTCTACTGTTGTGGACAAGAAATATTTAAATTTTCGCTCCTACATCCCCCTGGTCTGTGCCCTATGACCCGGTAGTTATTTAAGGTGATGGACCGAGGTATTCCTGACCATCCGGGACACATTTTGGGATACTGGTAAGCCTGTGCAAATTAATATTTCTGATTTTCTACTGTTTTGGACAAGAAATATTTAAATCTTCGGTCCTACATCCCCCCGGCCTGTGCCCTATGACCTGGTAATTATTTGGGGTGATGGACCGAAGTATTACTGACCATCCGGGACACATTTGGGGATACTGGTAAGCCTGTGCAAAGTAATATTTCTGATTTTCTACTGTTTTGGCCATGAAATATTCAAATTTTTGCTCCTACATCCCCCCGGCCTGTGTCCTATGACCTGGTAGTTATTTAGGGTGCTGGACCGAAGTATTCCTGACCTTCTGGGTTACATTTCGGGATACTGGCAAGCCTGTGCAAAGTAATATTTCAGATTTTCTACTCTTTTGGACATGAAATATTTAAAATTTTGGTCCCCCATCACAGTGGGCGGTGCCCCATGAACCGGTAGTTATTTGGGGTGATGGCCCGAAGTATTCCTGGGCATCCAAGTGTCATTGGGGAACACAGGAAAGCCTGCGCAAATTAATATCCTTGATTTTCTAGTGTTGTGGACATGAAATATTTAAATTTTTGGGCCCACATCACCATGGCTCATGCCCTATGGACTGGTAATTGTTTAGGGTGACATGCAACACTCCAGTGAACTTTTGCAGGCACTCGGAAGGTAATAAAACATAATATCCCTCAATTTCTACCTTTGTGTACATCATATATTTAAATTTCAGTCCACACATCAGGCCGGTGAGCTACACATTGACTGGTGGCTGTTTAGAATACTGTCCCGAGGTATATTCAACACTATGGTGAATGTTAATGGGCATTCGGAAGGTAATAAAAATTAACATTCATCAGTTTCTACCTTTATGTACATCATATATTCAAATTTCAGTCCACACATCAGGCTGGTGAGCTGCACATCAACCGGTGGCTGTTTAGAATTGTGGCCCAAGGTATATGCAACACTATGGTCAAGGGGCACTTGGAAGGTAACACAAATTAATATTCCTGAGTTTCTACCTTTGTGTACATTATGTATTTAAATTTCGGTATACAAGTCAGGCTGGTGAGCTCCATATTGACCAGTGGGTGTTTATAATAATGGCCCGAGGTATATGCAACACTATGGTCAACTTGTACAGGCACTTGGAAGGTAATAAAAACTGATATTCCTGTGTTTCTGCCTTTGTGTACTGTACATCATATATTTAAATTTCAGTGCACAAGTCAGACCAGTGAGCTGCACATTGCCTGGTATCTGTGCAGGATGGAATACTACTTCAGCCTACCTTTAGGGGTACTCATGAGCCAATACAATTCAATATTTTCCCAATATTTTCTCGTTTCTACTCTCTTGCACATCAAGGATTTCCATTTTGGTGCACACATCATGGCAGGCCAGTTGCACATCACCCTGGGGCTGTTTAGAATAATGGCCCAAGGTATATGCAGCACTCTGAGTAATCTTTATAGGCACTCGTAAATCAATGTAAATTAATATTTCCTAATTTCTACTGTTGTACTGGCAATATCCACCAATCTGGCAATGCAAACAGGTTTGATAACATTGATTGTCAGTGCATTCCTACAGGCCCTCCATTTTTATCTGCAATATCACCACTTGCAGAGACAACTCTTCAGACCTCTTCTAAGCCAGGCATCCTACACTGGGAAGGATGGACTGAGCCATTGGATTTACATCAACCAATTCTGTCTTTACCCAAATACTGCTTGATCTGCCTGAATAAAACTATTTTCATGACTTCAAATCTGATCCTAACCTTCTGAGAATTTCTCAGTCTAGTCTAGGGATGTATTTACATTGATTTAGATACTTTGTATGTGGTGGCTTAAAAAGGAAACCAGTTTAGAGGCCTCTTCAGAGTTTCATATAGGAATGTAGGTGACTTTAGCAACTTTTGAAAATCAAATTTCTAAAATGGTGGATTCAAAACTTTGGCTTTTAAACAACTAATCATCTAAAAGTAGGGAATCAAATAAGATATTAACAAAAGTTATAGGGCCATAGGACCCCATAATGAATGGACTGAGACAAATCGAGTTACCACCAAGAAAAATAGAATCCATTCCTAGAGATACAATACTGACTTGTTCGCCACCATATTTGGCACACCTATCGGTCAGCAATACTATATTTTGAAACAAGTTGTAGCCTTCATCAAATCAATAGTGTTGCCTCAATCTGAGACTATGTAGATGTAGTCTATCAGGGCACCAGAACACACTGAAAGGTGATGCCATTTTCCAAATCTGAGCCATTGTAGCATCCTAAAGATAGACCCCTGCAATTTATATCTGAGTAACCATGCACTGGGTAATACACAGCCCACTTCCCTGATGTGTGGACCAAAATTTCAATATATGATGTACACAAAGGTAAAAACTCTGGAATTTTAATTTGTATCACCCTCTGAGTGCCCATAAAAGTTGACTATAGTGTTGCATACACATTGGGCCACTATTCTAAACAGCCGCTAGTTCATGTGGATCTCACTGGCCTGATGCATGGACTGAAAGTGAAATACATGATGCACATAAAGGTGGAAACTGAGGAGTATTACTTTGTATTACCTTCCGAGTGACCCTAAATTTTGACTGGAGTGTTGCATATACCGCGGGGCACTATCCTAAACAGCCACCAGTTGATGTGCAGCTCACTGGCCTGACATGTGCATCGAAATTTAAATATATGATGTATATAAAGGCAGAAACTGAGGTATATTAATTTGTATTGCCCTCTGAGTAGCCATAGAATTTGACCGGAGTGTTGCATATACCTCGGGCCACTATTGTAAACACCCACTGGTCAATGTGCAGCCCAGTGACCCAACAATTTGACCACAGTGGTGTATATCTCTCGGACCACTATCCTGAGCAGCCACCGGTTGATGTGCAGCTCACCGGCCTGATGTGTGGACTGAAATGTGAACATATAATGTACATAAAGGTAGAAGGTGGCCAATATTAATTTGTATTGCCCTCTGAGTACTCCTAAAGGTTGACTGGAGTGTTGCATATACCCCGGGCCACTATTCTGAACAGCCACCAGTTGATGTGAAGCTCACCAGCCTGATGTGTGGACTGAAATTTGAATATGTGATGTACATAAAGGTAGAAACTGAGGAATGTCAATTTTTATAAGCTTCTGAGTGCCCCTAAAAGTCATCTGTAGTGTTGTATATACCTTAGGCCACTCTTCTAAACACCCACCGGGCAATGTGCATCTTGGTGGCCTGATGTGTGCACCAAAATTTGAATATATAATGTACATAAAGATCCAAAACAGTAGAAAATCAGAAATATTACTTTGCACAGGCTTGCCAGTATCCCTAAATGTGACCCAGAGGGTCAGGAATACTTCGGTCCAGCACCCTTAATAACTACCGGGTCATAGGGCACAGGCCGGGGGATGTAGGGCCGAAAATTTGAATATTTCATGTCCAAAACAGTAGAAAATCAGGGATATTACTTTGCATAGGCCTGCCAGTATCCCTAAATGTGACCCGGATGGTCAGTACTACCTCGGTCCATCACCCTAAATAACCACCGGGTCATAGGGTACAGGCCGGGGGGATGTAGGACCGAAAATTTATATATTTCATGTCCAAAACAGTAGAAAATCAGGGATATTACTTTGCACAGGCTTTCCAGTATCCCTAAATGTGACCCAGATGATCAGGAATACTTCGGTCCATCATCCTAAATAACCACCGGGTCATAGGGCACAGGCCGGGGAGATGTAGGACCGAAAATTTATATATTTCCTGTCCAAAACAGTAGAAAATCAGGGATATTACTTTGCATAGGCTTGCCAGTATCCCTAAATGTGACTCGGATGGTCAGTACTACTTCGGTCCATCATCCTAAATAACCACCAGGTCATAGGGCACAGGCCGGGGGGATGTAGGACCGAAAATTTATATATTTCATGTCCAAAACAGTAGAAAATCAGGGATATTACTTTGCATAGGCTTGCCAGTATCCCTAAATGTGACCCGGATGGTCAGTACTACTTCGGTCCATCACCCTAAATAACCACCGGGTCATAGGGCACAGGCTGGGGGGATGTAGGACCGAAAATTTGAATATTTCTTGTCCACAACAGTAGAAAATCAGAAATATTACTTTGCACAGGCTTGCCAGTATCCCTAAATGTGACCCGGATGATCAGGAATACCTCAGTCCATCACCCTAAATCACTACCAGGTCATAGGGCACAGACTGGGGGGATGTAGGACCGAAAATTTAAATATTTCTTGTCCACAACAGTTGAAAATCAGAAATATTAATTTGCACAGGCTTACTAGTATCCCCAAATGTGTCCCAGATGGTCAGTAATACTTCGGTCCATCACCCTAAACAACTACCAGTTCATAGGGCATAGGCCGAGGAGATGTAGGACTGAAAATTTAAATACTTCAGGTAGAAACTGAAGAATATTAATTTCTATAACCTTCCAACTCCCCATTAAAATTGACTGGAGTGTTGCATATCCCTCGGGCCACTATTCTGAACAGCCACCAGCCAATGTGCAACTCACCGGCCAGGTGTGTGGACCGAAATCTAAATATTTGATGTACATAAAGGTAGATACTGAGGAATTTAAAATTTTATAACCTTCTGAGTGCCCCTACAAGTCAAACTGAGTGTTGCATATACCCCAGGCCACTATTCTAAACACCCACCAGTCAATGTGCAGCCCACCAGCCTGATGTGTGCACCAAAATTTCAATCCTTGTTGTGCAGGAGGGTAGAATTTGGGAAATATTCATTTGTATTGCCTCACAAGTACCCGTAAAGGTGGGACAGAAGCTTATTTACATCCTGGGCCACTCTTTTAAACACCCACCAGTCAATGTTCACCTAGCGCTTCTGACATGTGCACTGAAATTCAAATATATGGTACCAGTGACATTTCAATATTTCATGTGTTGAACAGCCCACACCGGTGCACATGGAGTCTCTGAGCATTATTTATACTTTGCCTTGACCATCCCATGATCCACCTATAGAGAGCATACTACTGGGCATGGCACACTGCCAATTTTATGAATGAAGTTCAGAGACATAAGAGCTTATCCGTTGAAATCCATACAGTGTAAGACTGTCAGCTGATCTATATTTCTTGATACATTGTACACCCATCAGCTACATTCGCTGGACTTGTAAGTAATGATACATTGGCAGGATCCGCTAATATGTAGTATATGGGTACTATGGTACTATCATATGTGTTGAAGGTGATGGTAGATGATTGATGTTATGATTTATCTGATATGTGCAATGGAATATGTTGAAATCCTAGATGAAGCAATAATAAGTCTCAGCACAGAAGAGAAAAGCTATATATATTGAGTACCTAGACAAAGCAATAATAAGTCTAGGGACAATGTGTAAGTCTATGAACAAAGGAAAGAAAAGGAAAAACTGTACCTCAGTGCAGAAGAGAAAACCTGAGGTACCAAATGGAGGAGTGGAGCTATATAAGTAAAGTGAAAAAGACTTCTACTCCTAAGTGTCCATTGATAAATGAAAGAACAGGAGCAACGATACTGAAAGATAAGCAAAGATCAAAGAGAAGGAAAATGTGCACAGGGGTGCTTGATGAATGTCACATGACCTTTCCCAACAGAATACATAGCCAATGCTGTACACAGGGCCAAAATGTTGACAGAAGGTAGAAGTGTATTTGGGTCAGATTGAAGATTCTTTAATGCTTCAACGTTGACTACAAAGGATATTATGACCACCGAAAACAGTCCAGCCTTGCCAAAGCCTTGCGAAATATACCATTGGTAATTTTGATCTGTAGGAATTGAACATGGAACACATACAAAAATCAACAAATTCTGGACTTTGTCCTTCCAAGTATCACATTAGACTTTATCCTTCGCCAACAGGGGTTCTAGCAAAGTTTCCCAAGGATCTTCATCGCCTTTGGGTCACCACCTCTGGGTATTGGATATTGTTACACAACCATTGTTCAGGCCTCTGGAATCGAATAAGCCAATGATACACTGAAGGTGAATTGTGCATGTGCATACCTTAGCTGATGAACCCAAGATGAACCAGCGATCCTTCATCTGGTGGATTGCTCATAGGGATGAGGTACTTCTGAATCTACCTCAGCGGGCACATGATTGTCATCTCCATCGGTAGCTTTCTACTCCTATATGACCTTCATCGACATCATGGGTCCATCATTCCGGGTTCTGCAATTCCTCCATGTTCCAATGGTAAATTTAAAAAATTCCACCACCCTTTGTCCGAGAAACTTGGCGTTTCCATTATTTTCTCCAAGGAAACGATGCCCCAGCTTATATGAGCCCTGTGATTGCGGAGGGCTTTGAGAAGTGTGGATACCGCCGATACAACGTTTGGGTGTCCAGAGCGAAAATTTCCAGTTGCAAGCAATTTAGCGTAGTAAGAAGCAGTGTAGAAGAGGAATATCCCGTTGCGGGTTCAGAAAGTTGTTCAGGGCTACAGGAATCTCAATGATGGTGGAAACGACAATGGTGAGGATTTCTGAATCCAAGCTGTCGTAGGTCGTTGCATAAACCTGGTTCCTGAATGTATGTAGATACCAGCGGAAGAAAGTATGGGCATGGAAACTGTGCAGGAGATGAAGGTTGTCGGCACTTGAATGGATAATGGTTGAGAAAAAAGAGTGGATAGACAAGGACCATTGGAGCACAAATTCTGGGGTAAATATGAATGAACGTCATGTTTTAGTACTTGTTTTTGAGGGCCATTGCTATGCATGGCAATACGAGTCTTTCTTTTTCATCAATTTGATCCCTGAGAATGTGAAATTTGTTGACATTTCATGTTGTGCGGTCAACTCCAAGGGGGTGCCGGCCCGGGAATCCCGTACCGGTACCCGGTTAGTTAGTCCAGCCACAGGCTGCAAAAAAAAAAAAGGACACCTCCGGAACAGGGCCTCGGAACACCAAATAAAGTACATTAGAACATATAATTAGTATCCACAGATGGTATGGAGAGTGGTACAAGTCCAGGAAGGCCCCTGGCACCAGAAAGCGAGTGAAAAAAACATATTCCTAAAATGTCCTTCCATATTTGGACAATTTTTTTTTCCCTCGTGTCATCAGTTAATGCAAGCTACCCAACACACTCGTTAAAACGCTCGTATTCTCTTTATCAGCAAACTATTTGATTAAAAAAATGAGCACTGTTCAAGAGGCTATAGTACGTATCACAATTTCACAAATTCTAGGTATAAAAGCAAGTATTGACAATGTAATCAAGACGGGTCACGGCGCTACCTATTCTTGACGCAGAGGGATATGCCGTCTGTATGGATTGTGATATGAGGGATTGACGTTGACGATGCAGAGGGGGTGATTTCAACGAAGAAGAGGCTGCTGAAGGTTCAGACGTTGGCGATTTTTGGGGGGGACTTGAATACCTAGACGACGTGGCAGGTGTAGGAAGGGAAGACGCTGACGACGACCGCGAGATGTGGGCCAATTTTGCTTCTCTGCAAAATTCCACCGGATGTGAGGTAGAAGCTGTTCCAATCATGCAAGATTCGGAACCATCAATCAGTGACAATGTGAGTCCTATCATTAATTCTGGGAAGATTTACTTACTATGTCAAATCAATAGAGCAATCAAATGACTGAAAGCGGCAGTAGGGATGAAGGCAGTGTAAGCAATGCAAGTCAAGGAGCGGGTGAGGTAAATTACATGCAGGTGGTGGTGGCAACAGCGACTGAAATTGAAATTCAGGATGGTCAAAGCGCAAAAGGGTCCCGTGAAAATTCACAGACGCACTGAATGGGTGCCTACGTATGCGGGCTAATCCTCAACAGTTCGATGAAGGAGGTACTGAAGTGCCAACAAGCCAGTTGCAAGACCCAGTGGGTAAGTACATTGTATTATGAGCCCTGATTCATTTTATAACTTACTTTAAATGTCTAGTATCATCTTTAATTGTGTAGAACTTGAGCGAGAGCCAGGAAATTGGGTGTGCGTGGCCTGTGAGGCATCCGGGCGGGGACGCGGGGGAAGTGCGCAATGCCGATGAGGTCATATTACCATATATAGAAACGTACCTGATTAGGTAAGTTAGTTAGTCCAACGGAATTGGCCTTAGCAAAAAAATCGACCCCAGGTCTTTTTTTTTTGATGCCGGAGCCCCCTTGGTCAACTCGGTGCGCACCACCATTGTTTGTTCATGTAGATACATGATTGGGGACTTCTTTGTTGCCCCCAATCTTTTCTTCCTCTAGACGCTTCTTCTCCCTGTACCACCATTGGTATACGCCTTTTGTCCCTCCGTCCTCGCGTCCTCGCCTCGTTTTCCAACAAAATTCATGCCTTCCAACACGTACTCAAATAGAGATAAGATGTTTATCATGCCCAAATGTAATTTGAACAAATGATTGATAAACCATTGGATCTGAGCAACCCCACCTCCGGTCGTTACACCCCATTTTTTCTCAGCGCTAGTGGCCTACGTTCTAAGCCGCATTATCTCCCCACCCACAGAGAAGGTTTCTCAAAGGCATCCTATTGAGATGCATACTGTCAACGTGCATTGTACGTGCCTGTACGCAATTAAACCACCGCTTTTTGCAACCCTACAGCGCACCTTCGCCCATTGTGATCTAAAGGGAAGATAGGGAGTGACTCGGAGAACTTGGGCTGTCCTTACGTTGAACTGAGCATGGGCTACCTGGGAACCTCGTTTGTACTTTATAATATTTTCCAAAGCAGGAATGAAATTTGATAGATGCCATTTCTGACTCTGTAAGTTCTCCTGAGTGTCGTTTTCTTCAAGACACGGGCCATCGTCGCGCATGTCTCAAAAGGGTTGTTCGTTGCTGATGTTGGGATGCAGGGTCATAAATGAGGAGCTAGGGAACAGGTAGGATTTATCGCTATGCAAGTGAGGAGATATTGACTGACATTTTTTGCTAGCTGATCCTCTGACCATTACTTCCCCCTGGGCGCGAATACTCTTGATGCAGTAAGTCTGTCAAGCTCGCGGAGAAGGGGCCTCGAAACAAGACCAGCGGCTGCACATACATTTGTGCGCGTTCGGGATGTCGGTGGATGGGTTGCACCACCCGACATTCAACCATGAGTGGGAGTCAGGGGGGGTGGCCGCGGAATGCCTGAAAAAAGATTGGGGCCGTTTTTCGTGAACGACGTATGGGGCTGTGATACTAAATTAACAAACAGTTGAAAGATAATTTGGAAATAGGTGGTAACATCAATATAATGGAATGGGGGTATGTGTCGCTGAACGAATAAACCTCGCAAGGGCAGTGCGAGTGGCAATTGACACTGCCGTGCAACCTTGCGAGGTTAACCATGTTGGCTAGATACACCTGTGCACAGCCATTTTTCTTCCATCATCGCTGGTGGGTGAGTGTTGCCATTGGTGGGTCGTCATTGGTGATGGGCCCCATGTTTGTCTGGTGCCAACATCATGGTGGTTGGTTATATGGGCTGGACGAGGTCCTAATGTGTCAGTCGCGGTGTGTAGAGGGTGTGACAGGGTGTGTCCAAATGCGTCGAGGCATTTGCATTGGGTTCAGGTGTTCGACACGTTCACGTTGGGATAGACATGTTCACATCAGGCTTAATGTGTTCAAATTAGGTCCAAGGTGTGCCGGCATTGAGAAGGTAGATGAATGGCTGGTCGCCTCACGTACCTTGCGGGTCTCCCACACCATGGGTGTCCCCTCGTATTTCCCCCCCAACTTTTACACCCTCCTGAAATCCTTTGACGTCATGTAGGGCAGCCTACATCCCTCACTGGAGGGGAGAGGCCAGGTGGCAGTGAGTTTGGGGGTCTAAACGGAAGGAAAGAGTTTAGTACACATAATTCATATGTAAGAAGGTTTTAAACGAATTACTCACCTTTCAACGCGTCCTAGTGCATTCGTTGAGTCTCGAAGCATCAGGAAAAGGCCACCTAGCTCTGGCTGTCTTTAGATGCTTTAGCTGTCCTAGAGCATCCTGAGAAATCCTGGGATGTCTTGGGATGTCTCAGGATGCCCTAGGACTGCTAAAGCATCTAAAGACAGCCAGAGCTAGGTGGCCTTTTCCTGATGAAGGTTGTGGCCTGGAGGAAAGTGAGATCAACCAACACAGTTGATCTCAATTAAAACTCCGAAGGAACGGGGTAACCCACCAACATCCCAACCCGTACCAATGGGTATGGGGAGGATTGGATAAATCCAATTCATACCCATATCCCAGTGTACTGCATCCGAAACCCATGACAATCACCATCTGCGGGTTACTGCTGCTACAATCAGTGCGTGAAGCTTGGCAGGTTCTCCCGCTTCCTCCTCGTTTTGCAGAGACACTGATATCTCAACTAATAGAGAACCATGCCAAGAACAGTGGTATGAACCACAGTGAGTGGCTCATGAAGAAAACTCATGCCCACGCTTCCACGCCAGTCTTGACAACATTCTTGGCCTGGCTACATGTTGCGTCAAGTCCGCGATTGTATTCTTTCCATGAGGCCGGGTTATCCGCGGGCAACTACTGCCGCATTCTGGACAGCGCTCTTGGCTCAGGTGAAATTTGATCCCAGAGACAATAATGATTGAGGGGTCATGCTGCCTAGGGGCTCAACCGCATCCTGTGCCCCCTATTCCTAAAGCTTGGTACGTCCTCCCACTTCCTTCTTGCTTTTCATAGACTCTGATGGAGTAAATAATGAGGAAAGTTGACAGCACTCTTGGCCTGTCTGAACACTGATCCTACGCATAACAGCATAAGGATCGAGCGGTTCAAAAATCATCGCGCTGCGATTTTGTTCAGCCAGGTTCGGCCCCAACATCCTGTGCGAAAGGTGCCACGATGACGAGCAAGTTGGGCAACACAACAGCGTGTCAGCAAAGTGCATCAATGGTCCATAATTTTTTGTTTTGTTTTGCATCACAGCTAATAACCTTAATGTTCAGAGGGCACTTCAAGTCGTGCGACCGGGTAATTATTGTGAGTACGCAACATAATGATGGCTGCTTTATCATACAAACTCTTTCATTATGCTACTATTTCTTCATGCTTTTTAGATGTGACCTGAACAACGAAAGGTCATGGGGGCAGTTAATGACGGCCATCATGCATCTATCACGTCTATTTTCTTTTTAGTAAAATGGGCACTGGCAGAATGTATTGTACAGCACAGGATTATGTTGCATAGCCAACGCTGGCTCTGCAACGTAAGCAAAGGAGGTGCATTGTAAAAGGGGCTGACAGGATTACGTTGCATAGCCAGCACTGGCTCTGCAACGTAAGCAAATCAGGTGCATCCATCTTTCTTGTCCGCTGATGAAGAGAGTGAGTAAATGATATTTACTTTCCCACCGCCGCCATATTAACTCGTGATAGCAGATCTACCCCCGCTCCCGATGTCGGTTGCGGTTGTCGAAAATGGGCCTTGGCGCCTATCGATGCCATTCTAGTTCTTCGACTCAGCCATCATGACCGACGACGAACAGAATGAGTAGTCTCTGTCTTCTTTTCCTGTTGCTGCCCTGACTCGCCGAAGGATAGATCACTGTCATTCAAGATTTAATATTCAACCACCATTCTGCGTTGCCCCAATTCGCTCGCTACCACTATCGGGTGCCCCTCCACTCTCACCTGTATATGGCACCCTGATATATCAATACCCAGGACTTGTGTGAACCATATCATAAATCCACACCGGGTATTCCCCACCACCCAAAAAAAAGGAGTATTGCCGTGGTGCCGGGGCTGGTTAG
>Ga0307513_10008747_pt1 | contig 12897 bp, 12 predicted proteins | sample 15_EM_MG_FD_202174 | JGI IMG/M metagenome (GOLD analysis project Ga0307513, IMG submission 202174) | Populus trichocarpa ectomycorrhiza microbial communities from riparian zone in the Pacific Northwest, United States - 15_EM | ecosystem: Host-associated > Plants > Roots > Unclassified | place...
TTCATGACGGCTCGTACGCCCCCGTCGCCCCGTCGATCAGCTCCCGCACGATGTCCATGTGCCCCGCGTGCCGCGCCGTCTCCGCCGTCATGCGGACCAGGACCCACCGCAGCGAGCACTCGTCGTCCCGCCAGGCCGGCTTGCCCAGGGTGTCCAGGGGGAGTTCCGTCAGTACGCGATCGGCGGCGGCGCGGGCTCGGGCGTAGAAGTCGGTGATCTGGCTTGTCGTCTCGTTCGGGCCCGCGGTCATGTCCTCCCCGGCGTACGGGTCGAACCAGAGGGGTTCCGTCTCCCTTCCGAACGTTTCCACGAACCAGCCGTACTCGACCGACGCCAGATGCTTCACCAGCCCCAGCAGGCTCGTGCCCGACGGTGTCATCGGTCTGCGGACCTGCTCCTCGTCCAGGCCCTCCAGCTTCCACAGCACCGCGTCCCGCTCCTGGTCGAGCTTCGCCCGCAGCGTCGTCGTCTCGTCATCGGCGTATTGCATCTTCTGGGTCACCCCTGCTTCCGTTCCCGTTCCTGCTTCCGTCGGTGCGGTGGAAATTATCAGCGGGCACCGACAACCGGCTGCGAACATCGCCCCCATGGTCACCCCCATACACGGGCCCACTCCCACTCCCACTCCCATCCCCGTCCCCACCCTCACCTTCGAGGAACTCCTCGCCGAAGGCGCCTCCGTCCCCACCGACGGATGGGACTTCTCCTGGTTCGAGGGGCGGGCCACCGAGGCGCGGCCCTCCTGGGGGTACGCCCGGGCCATGGGGGAGCGGCTGGCCCAGGTGTCCGCCGCGCTCGATCTGCACACCGGTGGTGGTGAGGTGCTGAACACCGCCCCGACGCTGGCCCCGCTCACCGTCGCCACCGAGGGCTGGCCGCCGAACGTCGCCAGGGCCACCGCCCTGCTCCACCCGCGCGGTGCCGCGGTCGTCGCCGTACCGGACGACGCGCCGCTGCCCTTCGCCGACGGCGCCTTCGACCTGGTCGTGAGCCGGCACCCGGTGTCCCCGCCCTGGGCCGAGATCGCCCGCGTCCTGCGACCCGGCGGTACGTACTTCGCCCAGCACGTCGGGCCGTCCAGCGCGTACGAACTCGTCGAGCACTTCCTGGGACCGCAGCCGGACGAGCGGCGCAACGCCCGCCACCCCGACCGCGAGCGCGTCGACGCGGAAGCCGCCGGGCTGGAGATCGTCGAACTGCGGGCCGAGCGGCTGCGGATGGAGTTCCACGACATCGCCGCCGTCGTGCACTTCCTGCGCAAGGTGATCTGGATGGTTCCGGGGTTCACCGTCGACGGCTACCGGCCCCAACTCCGGGTCCTGCACGAGCGGATCGAGGCCGAGGGGTCGTTCGTGGCGCACAGCAGCCGCCATCTCTTCGACGCCCGCAAGCCGTCCGGCTGACCCGGCCCGTACGCCTCCCACGGTGGCCGAGTCGCCCACGACCTACCGGACGACCTGGTTCCGCCGCCCCTCCCGCGCCCACCCGCCGTAGAAGCAGAACTGGCGAGTAACCGCCGCCCGAGCCACCGAGAGCCGCTACAGGCCGCCGTGAGCCGCCTTGCTCCGGGCGATCCCTCCGCGCCCACCCTCCGAAAATGCGCAGTAACTATGACATCACGGGTCTTACTATCCGCAAACATCCGGATATCGTTCACCCTCGTCCGAATATTGGCGAAATCTCGGCGAAGCGGATGTGGCCCCGCTCGCCGCCTGAGGGACATGTGTACGTATGCCCGAAAAGGCTTCACGAGGTTTCCACATCGTTATCGCGGAGGTTCGCGAGCAGGGGGCGGCGTCGCGTAAATTTAGGCAAAGGTAATTCGCGTGAGCAAAGTGGCGCGGGTGGTACCGCGCAGAGGAGGGGCCTGCGCGGTGCCTTGCCCACCCCTCTCGCGCCCGTGAGCATGCGTCCCGCTCCTGCTCAGCCGTCCTCCGGCACCGCGTCGTCGGCCCGGATCGTGAGCCGTACGCCCCGCCGTACCCCCCACCGCTCCAGCGCCCCGGCCTCCGCCTCCAGGACCGACCGCACCCAGGGGCGGGGAAGTCCAACTCGCCCCGGACGCATGGTTCTTACCGCCCGGACCCGCGCCTTTCCGTCCAGATAGGCGACGTCGATCGCGAACCGCATCCCGAACGTGTGCACCGAACTCGCGGGCGTCAGCAGCAACGCGCCCTCGATTCCGTCCCGGCCCAGCAGCCCGCGCCGGCGGGCCCGGCCCGACTCGGCAAGCTCCAGCGGAACCGGCTCAGGTGTCTCCGTGGTGGTGAACGTGGCCATGGCTGCGAAGTTAGCGACGGCGTCAAGCGGGCGTTCGCGACAGGGTCGCCCTTGGGAGGGATGCCGGGCCCGGAGCCCCTCCGTGACACGTCCCGTGCCCGAATGGCCCTGGAGTGGGACGCGGATGTTCGCAAGGGGGGTGAAACCCGCCGGATCCCTGTGGATCTCCCCAAATCCCGGGTTTTTTCCTGGGATTCAGCTGTTTTCCGGCCATGATCCCACCATGAAAACGGGCTCCGGAGGTCATCCACGCGTCGCCGGGCGACTTCGGAGAGTAGTTGTTCCGCGCCGATGTACGCGGCATCACTCACGAAGGGTTATGGTGGAAGCCCCCCCTCGGGCCGGTCCGTCTCCCCCCCCACGGACCGGCCCGTTTTTTGTGCCCGGCCGGAGCAGCCGGATACCGACGCTCCCCTCTTGCGCGGATCGCGCGGACCGCGGACATCCACCCGCCATCGCGCGGATCGCCCGGACACCGACCCGCCCCGTCCCCTCCCCGGGGGCCGCACGGGGCCCGTTCCCCCGGGCGCAAGACCCCCCGCCCCGCAGCGGTACGCTTCCCTTCCGGGGATCGCCACCCCCGAGGACCACCAAACGGGCAGGGATCGCGCCAGGGGAATGCGCCCGGCCGCGCCTGTCCGATCCGTACGGAGGGGCTGACAAACACGTGAACCTGCGCGACAACCTGCGCCGGCTGCTGGTCAGGGTCTACACACGCAGGGTGGAAGGCCACCTCGACCACGACCAGGTGCCCAAGCACATCGGCGTCATCGTGGACGGCAACCGGCGCTGGGCGAAGGCCGCGGGCTCCACCACCGCCCAGGGGCACAAGGCCGGCGCCGACAAGATCGAGGAGTTCCTCGGCTGGTGCTCCGAGACCGACGTCGAGGTCGTCACCCTCTGGCTGCTCTCCACGGACAACCTCACCCGTCCGCCGGAGGAACTGGCACCGCTGCTCGGGATCATCGAGGACGTCGTGACCTCCCTCGCCGCCGACGGCCGCTGGCGCGTCCACCACGTCGGCAACCCCGATCTGCTCCCGGGTCAGCTGCAGACCCAGCTCAAGGAGGCCGAGGAGGCCACCGCCCATGTGACGGGCGGAATACTCGTCAACGTCGCCATCGCCTACGGGGGCCGGCAGGAGATCGCCGACGCCGTGCGCTCGATGATGCTCGACGCCCACGACAAGGGCACCTCGCTGGAGGAACTCGCCGAGAACGTCGACACCGACCTGATCGGCAAGCACCTCTACACCAGCGACCAGCCCGACCCCGACCTCGTCATCCGTACGAGCGGCGAGCAGCGGCTGTCCGGGTTCATGCTCTGGCAGACCGCCCATTCGGAGTACTACTTCTGCGAGGTCTTCTGGCCGGCCTTCCGCAAGGTCGACTTCCTGCGCGCCCTGCGCGACTACGCGGCCCGTCACCGGCGTTACGGCAGCTGAGCGAAGCGCTCCGCAGGGCAGGCGGTTCGTCTGCCGCGGGCCGGTGGGGGCTGGTCGCGCAGTTCCCCGCGCTCCTAAGGGGCGCGGTTCCGCGCCCTACTTCCTACAGGGCGCACGTCAATCCCGTACCGGCCCGTAATGTCCCGATGAGGTGAAAGTCACCCCCCTTGGGGCGGAAGTAACAAGGAGTTCACCAGCGCGCCGCCATTTGTCGTGGCATGGCCGCGCATGTTCGAGGGCATAAGCCAAGCAGGTCGACACCCGAACCACGGGTGTCGTATCTCAGCGGACGGCACGGGGCCGTCCGCCCGGGAGGCCCTTTGCACCAGCCCGACCGTGTGGTCACAGCACGGGCGAACAGGCGGAGGGCCGGTTCTCGGCCCGCGCACAGCGGCCGTCGACCGGTCCAGATCTCCTTCGTCGCTCCCCGACCTCATCCGAGGGGGTACGTCCTTCCGTGGTGACCAGCACAAAGCGCCGTATGCCAGACCGGCGCACCTATGTTCTCGACACCAGCGTCCTGCTGGCCGATCCAGGCGCCCTGAACCGCTTCGACGAGCACGAAGTAGTGCTGCCGATCGTCGTGGTCACGGAACTGGAGGCCAAACGGCACCATCCCGAACTCGGGTACTTCGCCCGGCAGGCCCTGCGCATGCTCGACGAGTTCCGCGTCCGGTTCGGTCGCCTCGACGCCCCGATTCCCATCGGGGAGCTGGGTGGGACCGTCCGTGTCGAGCTCAACCACTCGGACCCCAGCGTGCTGCCAAGCGGCTATCGCCTGGGGGACAACGACTCCCGCATCCTCGCGGTCGCCCGCAATCTGCAGGCCGAGGGGTACGACGTCACCGTCGTGTCGAAGGACCTGCCGCTCAGGATCAAGGCCTCGTCCGTCGGGCTCCTCGCCGAGGAGTACCGCGCGGAGCTGGCCATCACGGGCTCGTCCGGCTGGACCGGAATGTCCGAACTGACCCTGGCCGGCGAACAGGTGGACCTCCTCTTCGAGGAAGGGCACGCCTACGTCCCCGAGGCCGCCGAGATGCCGGTGCACACCGGTCTCACGATCCAGTCGGAGCGTGGCAAAGCCCTGGGGCGCGTCACGGCCGAGGGCAACGTCCGCCTCGTACGAGGGGATCGCGAGGTCTTCGGTATCAAGGGGAGGAGTGCGGAGCAGCGGATCGCGCTCGACATCCTGCTCGATCCGGACATCGGGATCGTGTCGATGGGCGGCCGGGCCGGCACCGGCAAGTCGGCGCTCGCGCTGTGCGCCGGTCTTGAGGCAGTGCTGGAGCGGCGGCAGCACCAGAAGGTGATGGTCTTCCGGCCGCTGTACGCGGTCGGCGGGCAGGAACTGGGTTATCTGCCGGGCTCCGAGTCCGAGAAGATGGGCCCCTGGGCACAGGCGGTCTTCGACACGCTGTCCGCGGTCACCAGCCGCGAGGTCATCGAGGAGATCACCGCACGCGGCATGCTCGAAGTGCTGCCGCTCACCCATATCCGCGGCCGGTCGCTCCACGACGCGTTCGTGATCGTGGACGAGGCACAGTCGCTGGAGCGGAACGTCCTGCTCACCGTGCTGTCCCGGATCGGCTCCAACTCACGGGTGGTTCTCACCCATGACGTGGCACAACGGGACAATCTACGGGTCGGCCGGTACGACGGTGTCGTCGCCGTCGTCGAGAAGCTGAAGGGGCATCCGCTCTTCGCGCACGTCACCCTCAACCGGTCCGAACGGTCCCAGATCGCGGCCCTGGTGACCGAAATGCTGGAGGACGGGCACATCTGACCCAAGAATTCCTAAAGTTGGCGCCGTCCGGCAAAGGCGAAGAGCCTAGCCGGGCGGCGCTTCCGCGTCTGCGGCTTTCCTCAAATCACCTGGGGCAAACGAGGTGTGAGCTTTCACACTCAACTCAGAATTGCCACCTGGCGTCCGGGTACGGCTAGAGTCTCACTCCTGTCAGGCCCCGCATACGACACATCTGTGCCCCCAGCGATACGGCACCACAGCAGCATCACAGTCAACTCCATACTCCCCGTCGTATGCCGCCCGTGCACCACGCGGCGCTCCCCGCAAGGGAGTTGCCCACCGGGCCCGCGTCTCCCGTGACCCCGCAGTTGGGAGGCCAGCGTCTTGGGGCAAGATTGCGTCCGCCAGGGTCACCTAAGCGGGCGATGCTGGAAGGAAACCGTGTGAGCCGGATTTCGGTCCGGGGACTGGCAGTGGCTTCGGCCACCGCGGTCACCGCTGTCGGCGCAGTTACAGGTGTGGCCTCGGGCCAGACCGGCACTCCCAACGACGCCGAGGCACTGGTAGGCGACACCACGCTGCTCACGGACATACCCGTGGGCTCCCAGGCCCAGGTGCAGACCGCGTCCCTGACGCAGCAGGCCGATGTCCAGGCCATCGCCGCGGACGTCACCGCCAAGAAGGACGCCGAGGAGTCTGCCCGCAAGCAGGCTGCCAAGGACGCGGTGGCCAAGCAGAAGGCCGCCGAGAAGGCCGAGGCGGAGGCCAAGGCGCGCAAGGAAGCGGAAGAGGCGGCCAGCCGCTCCGCGACCCGCGACGCGTCCAGCTTCCCCCAGCAGGCCTCGTACACGATCGCCGAAGTCCAGGAGATGGCGCGCCAGATCGTCCCGGCCGACCAGTTCCAGTGCTTCAGCAACATCGTGGACCACGAGTCCAGCTGGAACTACCAGGCGGACAACCCCAGCTCCGACGCGTTCGGCCTCATGCAGGCGCTCCCGGGTTCCAAGATGTCCTCGGCAGGTGCCGACTGGGCGACGAACCCGGCCACCCAGATCAAGTGGGGCCTGAGCTACATGAACGACCGCTACGACAGCCCGTGCGGCGCGTGGAACTTCTGGCAGGCCAACAACTACTACTGAGCCGTTCCGCATCTCCAGCGCTCAGTCGTCTCAACCTTTCCGAGCCCCTCACCGTCCTTCGGTGAGGGGCTTTGGCCATGTACGGTCGGACGCGGACCGCAGAGGGAGTGACGGGGGGACGAGGGCGCATCATGTCGCGAGTGCCGCATTGGCTCGGCCGGATCGGTACCCGGCTGACCGAGATGGGTGAGCGGTTGGACCAGCGCCGGGCCGAGGTGGAGAAGGAGAACTCGGACGACGAGTACTCCCCGCACGACACGCCGCCCCCACCACCGGACACCTCACAGCCCGCGCCGCCCTCCTCGCCGGAGCCCGAGGACGGGCACGGGGAGCCTCCCGCCGCACCGGCCGCCCCCACAGCCCCCGTCGCGCTCGCCGTGCGCCCCGAACCCTCCTCCGTCGTCCCCTGGGGCGTACGGGTCGCCGCCGAGGCGGGCTGGCGGCTGCTGGTCCTCGCGGGGACCCTCTGGGTGCTGATGCGGGTCATCAGCGCCGTCCAACTCGTCGTCTTCGCCTTCGTGGTGGCGCTGCTCATCACCGCGATGCTCCAGCCGACGGTCGCCCGCCTCACCCGGTGGGGCATGCCGCGCGGGATCGCGACGGCGCTCACGGCGATCCTCGGGTTCGTGGTGATGGGGCTGATCGGCTGGTTCGTGACCTGGCAGGTCATCGAGAACACCGACCAGCTCTCCGACCAGGTCCAGGACGGCGTCGACGAACTGCGCAACTGGCTGCTCAACAGCCCCTTCCACGTCACCGACAAGCAGATCAACAAGATCGCCGAGAACCTGCGCGACGCGATCGGCGCCAACACGGACGAGATCACGTCGGCGGGCCTGGAGGGCGTCACGGTCATCGTCGAGGCGCTGACCGGCATACTGCTGGCCGCCTTCTCGACCCTCTTCCTCCTCTACGACGGCAAGCGCATCTGGCAGTGGACGCTGAAGCTGGTCCCGGCGGCGGCCCGGCCCGGTGTCGCCGGCGCGGGCCCGCGAGCCTGGCGCACGCTGACGGCCTACGTGCGCGGCACGGTGATAGTGGCTCTGATCGACGCCATCTTCATCGGCCTCGGCATCTACTTCCTGGACGTCCCGATGGCCGTCCCGCTGGCCGTGTTCATCTTCCTGTTCTCCTTCATCCCACTGGTCGGCGCGGTCGCCTCGGGCGCCCTGGCGGTGGTGGTGGCACTGGTGACCCAGGGCGTCTTCACGGCGGTACTGGTCGTCGCGGTGGTACTGGCCGTACAGCAGATCGAGGGCCACGTCCTACAGCCGTTCATCCTGGGCCGCGCGGTCCGGGTCCACCCACTGGCGGTCGTCCTGTCGGTGGCGGCGGGCGGCATGGTGGCGGGAATCGGGGGCGCGGTGGTCGCCGTCCCCCTGGTAGCGGTGACGAACACGGTAGTCAGCTACCTCCACACGTACTCCCGGGCCCAGACCCACGAAACAGCGGCCCTACGCCAAGCACCAAAGCCACGGGGAGCAACAGCTGTGGGGAGCACCCCTGAGGGGCCGCAGGCCCCATAAGGGGCGCGGGGAACTGCGCGACCAGCCACAGCGAACCCGCAGGTGAAGTCAGTTGAGCACCTTCAACGCCGGCCCCAGAGCAATCAGCAGCGGAATCAACGGGGCCAGGGCGGCAGCCAGCAGCGCCGCAGCGCGATACCCCGCATCCAACCGAGGCGGCGGCGCCAGCAACCGCTCGACCCGATCCCCCAACTGCCCGCGCGTACACGCGCAGGACAGCACCCCCCGATGCCGATTCAACTCGATCAGCGCGACCGCGGTCGTACGGTGACCACACCGCCGCGACGCGGTGTCATCCGCGGCCAGTTCGACCAGCCGATGCGTCTGGTCCCGGAAGTGCGCGAACACAGGAACGCGCGGGAACCCACTCGCCAGCGCCTGCGACAGATGCAGGAGCCAGTCGTGACGGGCCCGGGCATGACCGAGTTCATGGGCGAGTACGGCGTCCAGCTCATGGTCGGACAGCCGGCGCAACGCACCCGTGGTGACGACCAGTTGAGGCGTCGGCCCGGGCTGTAGCCAGGCGTCGGGATACTCGTCCTCAAGGACCAGCAGCGGCCCCCGCGCGGCCGGGAACCCGGCGGGCAGATCCGGCGCACGCTCCCGCAGATGCAGCCGCCGCAGCCGACGCCGTCTGCGCGCCTCGGCGAGTTCCCGCGCGAGCATGGCGACCGTCCAGGCCGCCCCGCAGGCCAGCAGCAGCGTCAGGACGGTGAGCCAGAGGGGCGCCGGTCCCAGCCCGTACGCGGCGGTGACGGCGGCCGGCGCCGGTGCGAAGGCATGGGCCCGTACGGTCCCGAAGGCGGCCGTCGCGCCCAGCAGCAGCGCGGCGAGGCAGCACGCCAGCACGGTCGCGACCAGGCACTGCCACACCCACAGCCCCAGCACCGGCTCCCGGTCGGGCCAGCCGGCCCGGGTCAGCACACGCGGCAGGACAGCGGCGGCCGTCAGGGCGACGGCGGCCATCAGCACCAGGACGACGGTCATTGCGGTGGCTCCCTCAGTCGGAGAAACACGGTCCTCGCGGCCGGGACGACGAAGGCGGCGACGAACGGAGTGAGGGTGCGCCCATTGTCGGACGTACCGCCTGCCGCGTCCAGTCACCGACGCCGCCCGCCCCTCAGCGCTCGGCGAGAATCTCCTCCGCGTCCAGCGTCGTGCCGACCGCCTGGACCACCGCCGCGATCCTGAACGCCTCCTGGACGGTCTCCCGGTCGACACCCGCCCCGCGCAGCACCCGCTCGTGCGCGTCCAGACAGGCGCCGCAGCCGTTGACCGCCGACACCGCCACCGACCACAGCTCGGCGTCGGTCCGCTCGACGCCCGGATCGCCGAGCACGTTGGCGCGCAGACCGGTGCGCAGCCGGCCGTACTCCGGGTCGGAGAGCTGATGGCGGGTGCGGTGGAAGACGTTGTTCATGGCCATGACGGCCGCGGTGGACCGGGCGGCCGTGTACGCCTCCGGCGAGAGCCGCGCCCTGGCCTCCGGCCCCAGCTCGCGCAGCACACGCGGCGAGCGGGACGCGATCGCGGAGACCAGCAACGTGCCCCACAGCTGCTGCGGGGTGAGCCGGGAGCGGTCGACGACCGAGCCCAGATTGAGGCGCAGGTCCGCCGCGAAGTCCGGCAGGGCGGACTTCAGTTCCGCGATGCCCATACCCACTCACCACCATTGATCAGGCGAATCACTACACTCTTCCATGTTGATCCGCGAAAACTATCAGTGGACCAGTGAACACCAGAAAACCATCGGTCGGGAGTCGGGAGTACGGGCATGGCCGCAGCCAAGAACACCGACGGGCGCCGTCGCCCCAGTCTCGCCCAGCTGCGTGCCTTCGTGGCCGTCGCGGACCACCTGCACTTCCGGGACGCCGCCGCCACGATCGGCATGAGCCAGCCCGCCCTCTCGGGTGCCGTCTCCGCCCTGGAGGAGGCCCTCGGCGTCACCCTGGTCGAGCGCACCACCCGCAAGGTGCTGCTGTCGCCCGCCGGTGAGCGGCTCGCCGTACGCGCCCGGGCCGTGCTGGAGGCGGTCGGCGCGCTGATGGAGGAGGCCGAGGCCGTGCGCGCGCCCTTCACGGGGGCGCTGCGGCTCGGGGTGATCCCCACCGTCGCGCCCTACCTCCTGCCCGCCGTCCTGCGTCTCGTCCGGGACCGCTACCCGGCCCTCGACTTCCAGGTCCACGAGGAGCAGACGGCCGGACTCCTCGACGGCCTGACCACCGGCCGTCTCGACCTGCTCCTGATCGCCGTCCCGACCGGACTGCCCGGCATCCTCGAACTCCCCCTGTTCGACGAGGACTTCGTGCTCGTCACACCCCTCGACCACCCCCTAGGCGGGCGTACGGACATCCCGCGCGAGGCGTTGCGCGAGCTGGACCTGCTGCTCCTGGACGAGGGGCACTGTCTGCGCGACCAGGCGCTCGACATCTGCCGCGACGCCGGGCGAGCGGACGCCCCGGTCACCACCACGGCCGCCGGTCTGTCCACCCTCGTCCAGCTCGTGGCCGGCGGCCTCGGTGTGACGCTGCTGCCGCACACCGCCGTCAAGGTCGAGGCGGGCCGCAGCGACCAGCTCCGCACCGGCCGCTTCGCCGCCCCGGCCCCGACCCGCCGGATCGGCCTCGCGATGCGCGCGGGCGCCGTGCGGGGCGCGGAGTACGAGGAACTGGCGGCGGCCCTGCGAGAGGCGCTGCGGCCGTTGCCCGTGCGGGTGCTGGGCGACTGACCGAAGAGGTGACCGTTCGATCAAATGACCGTCGAACAAAGACCGTTCGACGGCGATTCCGCTGCGATTCGGCGGCGAAGATTTCAACTTCCGTCAGGTAGCGAGACCCCGGTCTGAATATGCGCCCGGACTGATACACATACCCCCTCAGTGCTACGCGTCAGGCGTATGTGCGAAATGCCCAGGTGAAATGGCAAGGGGAGTGATGTCGGTCATCCGCGATTCCGTGTCCGAATCCGACGCCGATTCCCTGGGCCGGATCGGCTACCACCTGCTGCTGAACGCGCTGGCCGAGTGCGGGCGCGAGGAGTTCACCGGGGCGCTGCGCGCGGCCGGCGGTCCCGGCGGGACCTTCCACTTCCGGCGCGGACTCGTCGTCGGCGCCGAGAGCCCGGGGGCGCCCGGCCCCGAGGCACTGTTGCTGCGCTCCCGCCGGATCAGCGGTGAGGAGTGGGCCGAGCTGGTGCGCGAGGCCGGGGGAGCGCGCTGGCCGGGCGCGGAACTGATCAGGCACGGGTACGCGGGCGCCGCCCAGCTGCGGGTCGTCTGCATGATGGCGTTACGGGACGCCGTCTTCGCGGTCGTCGCCGGCCGGGTGGACGCCTGCGAGCGCGACCCCGGGGCCGAGGCGCCGGCCCCCGTCCCGGTGGGCGAGGGACCGGTCCGGCTGCTCCAGGACGCCAACCGCAAACTGGCCGCCCTCGCCGCCCTGTCCCACCCGGTACGCCCCAACCGTGAGCGTCCGCGCCCGGGTTCGGCGCCGGCCGCCGTGGACGAGGGGCGACTCACCCCCGTACAGCGGGAGTTGCTCGCCGAGGCGGACGGCCGGCGCACCGCCCGTGATCTCGCGTTCCGCACGGGCCGGGGGGTCTACACGGTGACCGTCGAGGTGGCGCGGATGCTCGGGGCCGGGCTTCTGGAGTGCGCCGAGGAGGCCGCGCCCCTCCCGGTCGTACGGATCCCCGCGGAGGGCCTGCGGCAGCGCAGGCCGCCCCCGTCGGCACCTCCTCCGCCGCCGCCCCCGCCTCCACCGCCCCTGCCACCCCCGTACGTCGACCCGGCCGTCGTCACCGCGCTGGCCGCCGTCCTGGCCGCCGACGCGCAACCGGTACCGCAGCCGCCACCGCCGGGTCCCGCTCCCGCACTGCCCCGCCGTGATCCCGGCGCCAGTGGCATCACCGAATCTCTCGCCCCGGAAAAGCGCGGGACGAGCTGGAAAGGGTTCTTCCGCATACGGAACGGAACTCATGGAAATTCATAGAAGCCCATACGGGAGTTGAGTGCATGGACCACAAAGCGCTGGCCATGGAAATGCGCGACCTGCGCGAACAAGTAGACGGGATAACCGATACGGCGGTCGCCGCCACCGACGGACTGCTCATCGCGGCGGACACCGCCGAGTCGATCGACCCCGAGGGCCTCGCCGCCCTCGCCGCCGCCGGACTCGGCCTCGCCCGCCGGGCCGCCGAGGCGACCGGCCGGGGCACCCTGCGCCAGACGGTCACCTACGGCAGCCAGGGCTGCGCCGCCTTCTACGCCGTCGGGGACACCGCGCTGATGGTCGTACTCGGCGACGAGGGCGTGGACCTCGACCGGCTGCACCGGGCGACCCAGCCGGCGCTGCGGCGCATCGGGTCGATCCTCACCGCGACGGACTCCTCCGTGGCGACCGAAGGAGTGTGAAGGAAAGGATGGCGACGAAACGCATGACCACAGGTTTCTCCGACCAGGTCATGAGCCTGGTCAAGGCGCTCCGTACCGATGCCCCCGAGTGTGTCGCCTCGGGCGTGGTCGACATGTCCACCGGGATGCTGCTCTCGTACGAGACGGTCGACAACCATCCGCCCGAGGTGCTCGACCTGCTGGCGGGCGCGACCCTCGACCTGTTCCAGGGCCGTACGGTCGTGATGATCGAGGACGTGTTCAAGGAACGGCGGGGCACCCAGAGCGACCAGCACTTCTTCCAGGAGATCCTCGTCAACAGCGAGAACCTCACCCACCTGTTCGTGCGACTGAACGAGCAGCAGGACGTCGTC
>Ga0307513_10008748_pt1 | contig 12896 bp, 15 predicted proteins | sample 15_EM_MG_FD_202174 | JGI IMG/M metagenome (GOLD analysis project Ga0307513, IMG submission 202174) | Populus trichocarpa ectomycorrhiza microbial communities from riparian zone in the Pacific Northwest, United States - 15_EM | ecosystem: Host-associated > Plants > Roots > Unclassified | place...
TTCCGACACGGCGTCGGCCCGGGTCGCGAAGCTGCGGGAACAGGCCGGAAACGAAGAGTGCAAAACGGGGCGCCAAAAAAGTGCAAAAACCACCGTTCGGAACGAAAGAGGGCCGGGATAAACCCCAGCCCCTTCAGCGTCTTGCGATGGTACCACCTCTCGGGCTCGAACCGAGGACCTCTAGATCCACAATCTAGCGCTCTAACCAACTGAGCTAAGGCGGCACTTCGCGAGGGGCAGGTTCTAGTCTCAGGCGCCGTTGCGATCAAGTGCGGCCAGCGGTCTCTCGCGCGGCCGTGAAATCGGCAAAGAAAAAGCCCCGGAGGCTCGCGCCGCCGGGGCCTTCATCTGGTCTATCGAGGCGTGGCTCAGCCCTTCGGCAGCTGGAAGCGGAGCGGGATCCGCACCGTCCCACCGTCGACGGGGGCGCCGTCCTTCGACATCGGCCGCATCTTGAAGAGCTTGCTCATCTTGATGGCGGCGTCACCGAAGCCCTGATCGTTGGGGTCCTCGGAAACGATCGAGCAGTTTTCCAACAGGCCGCGCGAATTGACCGTGCAGCTGATGGTGGCCTTGCCGTCGACGCCCATCCGCGACGCCCGGTCAGGGTAGTAGCGGTTGATGTCCTCGCCGCTCGGCTTACGCAGCCAGTCGGGTTGGGTGATCACCGACGGACGCGGCGGCTCAGGCGGCGGCGCGGCCGGGGGCCTGGGTTCTTCGATCCGCTTCTCGACCGGGGGAACCGGCAGAGGCGGGATCGAAGGCATGTCAGGCACCGCGACCGGAGGCCGGGGCTGCAGCTTTGGCGGCGGCGGCGGCGGCGTGTTCGGCGGCGGCGGAGGCGGCGGAGGCGGCGGAGGCGGCGGCACCGGTTTGACGATGCTGACGTCCGTCACGTCATCCGAGTACTCTTTGAACTGAGGCTCGAACTTGCTCTTCCACAGGTAGGTGAACAGCGCCACGTGGACCACAAACGCGATAATCATCGCGATGAGGAGACCACTCTTCTTTTTCGGCCGCGGATCGTCGAACGGGTTATGGCTGCCGTGAAGGACGTCAGGAGGTGATGAATCAGTCATGTGTCACCGCCCTCACTTGTTCGCGTCTTCGCCGACCAGGGCCACGCTGTAGAAGTTATTGTCCTGCAGTGTGTTCATCACGCCCATGAAGTCGCCGTACATGACGTCTTTATCGCCCCGGATGAAGATCCGTTCCTTGCCCGGGTCGCGCTTGTTGCCGACCTGCTTGCGCAGGTCGTCGCCGAGCGTGGAGAGATCCGAGGGGAAGTCCTGGATGAAGATCCGGCCGTTGGACTGGATCGAGATATAGACCGGCTTGGGCGGGTTGGTGCCCGGCTTGGCGACCGCGGGGGGAAGGGCGACCTTCACCGTCACGGCAGCCAAGGGAGCCGCCACCATGAAGATGATCAGCAGGACCAACATCACATCCACAAAGGGAGTGACATTGATGTCCGCCATCGCTTCTTCTTGGTTGCCGCCAGAGCCTGAAAGCTTGGCTCCCATCTGGCTTAGGCTCCTTTGTCGAGCTGCCGGGAGATCGCGTTCATCAGTTCAGCCACAAAACCTTCCGAGCGAGCGCCGTAAGCGGAAATCCGCGTTTGGAAGTAGTTGTAGAAGATAACCGAAGGGATGGCGGCGAACAGGCCGAGGCCCGTGGCCAGCAGGGCTTCGGCGATGCCGGGCGCCACGACCGCGAGGTTGGTGGTGTTGGTGTTCGCGATCCCGATGAACGAGTCCATGATCCCGTAGACGGTGCCGAACAGACCGATGAACGGGCCGTTGGAACCGACGGAGGCCAGGAACTGCATGCCGCTGGAGAGGCGACGCGTGAGCGAAGCCTGCACGGCGGACACGGCGTGTTCAGCGCGGTTGAGCGTGGTCTCACGATGCTCGCCCGCGACATGCAGGCCAGCCTGACGGGAGAGTTCGACTTCTTGCGCAGCCGCGGCGGCCATGTCGGCCAGCGGATTGCCGTCGAACTCTTCAGACATCGCGATACGGCCCATGTCGGGGATCGACTTGGCGCCGCGGAAGGCTTCGAGGAAGCCGTCCGACACGCGGTTGAGGGCGCGGAATTCGAGCAGCTTGGTGATCAGCAGCGTCCACGAGAACACCGAGGCCAGCAGCAGGCCGATCATCACGACCTTCACGACGGGCTTGGCGTCCAAGAACATGGTGCCGATGCCCATTTTGCCCGCGTGTTTCATTTGCGGGGGCTCAGCCGACGCATCGGCCGCAGGCGCAGCGGCAGGCGCGGCGGCAGCGGCGTCGGCGGCCGGGGCGGGAGCCGCGGCGGCGTCAGCAGCCGGGGCGGCGGGGGCGGCGGCGTCCTGAGCGAACGCCGGCGCGCTCGCCATCAACGCAACCGCGCCGATGAGAGCGATGAAAGGAGTCTTCAGTTTGTTGTCGAACATCTGTCGCCAGTTCCTGGTTGGTCTTGCACGATTGGCCGGAGGGTCGTCGCGCGAGAGCGTCTCCACCCTAGTTGAAACAATCCCGCCGCCACGATCCGGTTTCCCCGAAGCGTAACGACAGGCCGCTGTCGCAGCGCCCGACCCGTAACGCGCGGCCCCGACAACATTGTGAAGGGCTTGCGTCGCGAAGGCGCTTGGTGACTTCCGCTTCCCCGAGGGCAAGTGGAAACCTTACCGCCATGTTAGACGTGCGGCTGAGGTCCTTTGGCAACCCCTTATTAAGGCGTCAAGGGGGCACAAGTCCCAGAGGCCTTGCGAAAAGACTTCGCCCACCCTAGGGTTGTTGCAGTGCACAATCTCCTCGCTAAGTAACGCCGCGTGGAATTCTACCTTTGCGCGAACTTTGCTGGAACTACGCTGCTGCAATGCAGCATCTTCGCACAACCCGGGTCTGAGGAAGTTGTGCGCCAATCGAGCGCCGGGTGGTTGCGGAGTAGTCAGGCGAGGCATCGAATTGTCCGGCGGCGAGCGGATCGCCGCCTCCCGATTTATGTTTGTAAGTCACAGCCGAAATTACGCCTGTAGTTGAGCATGTCAACAATCAGAGCCTGTGGGCTCTGGGGGCGGGATTCTGTTGGAGGGCGGCTAGGGGTTTTGTCGGAGGGCTTGCCGCGGCGGGGGGCCATATAGGTTGCGGCATGGGGGACGACCATGTCGACACCTGCCGCACCGCACACGGGTAAGACGCCAACCCGCTCGATCACGGACACCGCGCTCCAGGTCGGGCTTGTGGCCTTGCTGATCTACGCCTGCGCCCGGATCGTATTGCCGTTCACCGGCGTGCTGCTCTGGTCAGTGGTCCTGGCCGTCTTGTTATACCCCCTCCACCTGCGCCTGGCCGTCAGGCTCGGCAATCGGTGGTCGGCGGTGCTCATCGGTCTGGTTGGCGTCGTGGTGATCCTGGTGCCGATGGTCATAGCCGGGACGTCGCTCGCGTCTTCGATATCCTCGCTTGTCTCCGGCTTGCAGAACCACACCCTGACGGTGCCGCCGCCCCCGCCCAAACTGGCCACCATCCCTCTGATCGGCCAGAAACTGACGGAGACCTGGGCGCTCGCGACCACCAACGCGCCGGCAGCCCTCGCCAAATACGGTCCCAATTTGAAGGTGGTCGCGGCATGGCTCGTTTCGTTCGCCGGCCGCTTCGCCGCCGGCGAGCTGATGTTCATTCTGTCCTTCGTGATCGCCGCGATCCTCATCGCCTATGGCAAGCCCACCGCCGAATTCGCCCGGCGCCTGTTGCAAATCGTCACCGGGAGCAGGGAGCGCGGGACCCAGCTGGTATCGCTGACCGCCTCCACGGTGCGCGGCGTGTTGATAGGCGTCGTCGGCGTGGCGGCGATCCAGTCGGTGCTCCTCGGGATCGGCTTCTTTGCGATCGGCCTCCCCGGCGCCGGGCTTCTCGCGCTCGTGACGCTGTTGCTGGGTATCGTGCAGGTGCCCGCGACGCTTTTGACGTTGCCGATCATCGCCTACGTCCTGGCGACCGAGGCGACCGGGCCGGCGATCATTTTCGCGATCTGGACCCTCGTCGCCGGGCTCAGCGACAACGTCCTCAAGCCATTGATGCTCGGCCGCGGAATGGAAGTGCCGATGCCGATCATCCTGATTGGCGTCATCGGCGGCATGGTCGCCGACGGGCTTCTCGGCCTGTTCGTCGGACCTGTGCTGCTGGCCGTCGCCTATGTGCTGTTCCTGGAATGGCTGCGGCGGCACCCGGCCGAGGGCGGTGAACAGCAGGTTGCCGGTCCAACGCCGTGATTCTCGTTCTTACGGTCGGCCTGTTGGCGATGCTGGCATGCCTGGGCCTGCAGGCGCTGGCGTCGGCGGTCGCCGCCCGCTACTTCGCCCAGACCGCCAAAAAACCCCTGGGTTCCAAGCCGTGGCGAGCGATCTTCCAGCAGATGTCCATGCTGATGATCGTGCTCATGCTCGGCAACATCGTTCAGATCGCGTTCTGGGCGGCGCTCTATCGGGTGTTCGGCGGCTTCGACGATTTTGAAACGGCGGCGTACTTTTCGGGCGTGACCTTCACGTCGCTCGGTTACGGCGACGTTGTGCTCAGCGGCCGCCTACGCCTGCTTGCGCCGCTGCAGGCCGCCAATGGTCTGATGATGTTCGGGATCACGACGGCGCTCTTTTACTCCGCTGTCCAGCGCGCCACCGCAACGTGGGCCATGGAGCATGTTCCTCCACAGGTCGGGGACCCCTGACGCTCGCGGCCAAAAAAGGAAGTGGTGCCTGGGGGCGGATTCGAACCACCGACACGCGGATTTTCAATCCGCTGCTCTACCAACTGAGCTACCCAGGCAAGAGGCCGCCAGCGCGGGAGCCGCGTCTATAGAAGAGGCGCTTTCGGAAGTCCAGCGAGGCTCGATCAGTCCTGATCGTCGGCGTCGCTGGAGGTCTCATCGACCTTCGCGCCCGGCACGGTGTAGCGGCCGGTGAACCAGCGCTGCAGGTCCACGTCGGCGCAGCGTCGCGAGCAGAAGGGCCGGTACTCGGCTTCCACCGGCTTGCCGCAGATCGGGCATTTGGCCGCAGTCATGCCGCACCCACATCGAGACGGTCGCGGGGCAGCCCCGCATCGGTGGTGATCGCGAAACGCGCGCCGATCTGCTCGGCGAGAAGCTTGGCGAGCGGCGCGGCGGCCTTGGCGACATCTGGCGCGCACCTGGCGACCAGCCGGGCGCCGGGCTGCGAGGCCGCGTCCGCCTCGATGCGGCGGATCAGATGCTGGGCCAGCGTGCGGTCGCTGAGCGCGCCGTCCGCTCGGCACAGGATCTCGGCCAGCGGCCGGGTGCGGCGGGGCAGCGAGAGTTCCATGGTCCCTAAACGCCCGACCGGCCCGATCGAGACACCGGGATTGTCCGGACCGAAGGCGGCCCGCGCCGTGGCCATCAGGGTATTTCCGTCATGGCCGCGCCCGACGAGGTCGATCACCACGATGCCACCCAGTCCCTTGAGGCGCAGGAGGCGGGCGGCCATGCCGAGGGCGGCCATATTGGCCTGGCGGGTCACCCGCTTGGCGTCGCCGCCCTTGCGCTCTGAGAGGTCGACATCGATGGCGGTGAGGGCGCGGGTCGGTTCGATCGCCAGCTCCCCGCCGCCCGGCAGCGGGTGAACGACCTCGAGCGCCTCTGCTTCGGCCTCGTCGGCGACGTCGCGCGCCGCGCGGCCTTCAACAAGCCTGGCGCCGCGCACCAGTTCCTGGAGTTCGGCGGCGACATCCGGCGCCGCAGCGGTCAGGCGAGGCGCCCCCTCCCCCGGTCCAAAGGCGCGCGCGACCGCCAGCTTCCCTCGACGAGGCTCGCCACGGATTTCGATCTCGAGCAGCTGGCCACGCACGGGCTTGGCGTCGGGCCTGAACGGCAGGATCGCCTCTGCGCCCCCACCCAGGTCGAGGAATGCGGTGGCGAGCGCCGGCTCCAGGCTCGCAACCCGCGCAACCAGGCGCGCGCCGAGCAGGAGACGCGGATCGTCGTCGTCGCGGCGCACGATCAGGCGCTCCGGCCGACCGTCCAGGGTGACGACGCCCCGCGTCTCGCCGATTCCGCGATCCAGATAGATTCGGCGGTCGCTCATGGCATCCGATATCCAAGGCCGGTGAGCAGGTTGGCCGTCTCATAGAGGGGCAGGCCCACCACGCCCGAATAGGAGCCCTGCAGGGAAATCACGAATGCGCCCGCGCGGCCCTGGACGCCATAGCCCCCGGCCTTGCCCAGACCCTCCCCGCAGGCGACATAGCCGTCGATCTCGCCAGGCGTCAGGCGCTTGAAATGCAGGCGGGTCTCGACCAGACGTCGCGTTTTCCGCCCGTCGGGCGCGATGGCGCAGACGCCGGTCAGCACCTTGTGCGCGCGCCCCGAGAGCAGATCGAGGCATTCGCGGACCTCAGCCTCGCTCTCGGCCTTTGGCAGCACGCGGCGGCCCAGCGCGACCACCGTGTCGGCGCCCAGCACGAAGCTGCCGGCGTGTCCGACCGCCACCCGATCGGCCTTGGCCGTGGCGAGCCGGGTCGCCAGCAGGCGCGGCGTTTCGTCTTTAAGGGGGGTTTCGTCGACCTCGGCGGCCTCGACCGCGTCGGCCGCAAGGCCGATCTGGCGCAGGAGATCGAGCCGCCTGGGACTTGCGGAGGCCAGCACCAGGCGTTGCGGTGTCGTCGGCAAGACGACCTTAGCGGACGCGGAAGGTGATGCGGCCCTTGGACAGGTCGTAAGGCGTCATTTCGACGAGCACCTTGTCGCCGGCCGAGACCCGAATGCGGTTCTTGCGCATCTTGCCGGCGGTGTGGGCGATGATCTCGTGGTCGTTCTCAAGCTTCACGCGGAATGTCGCGTTGGGCAGGACCTCGCTGACCGTGCCCGGGAATTCCAGAAGTTCTTCTTTCGCCATTGAGGCTCCAAATCGAAATAAAGCGACGGCCCGCGCCTTTACGTCAGGTCGCGAGCCGTGGATAGCGCCTGAATTATAGCGCACCGCGCCCCGGGAGGTCGATGGGCGCCATGCTCAGCGGCCGAAGCGCTCGGCAATGCGCCGCGCGAGCGTGTCACGGACCTCTCGATAGGCGGTCAGGCGCGCTTCTCGGGAGCCCTCCGTCAGCGTGGGATCCTGGATCGCCCAGTATTCGATATCCGCGGCCCGCCCCCGCGCCAGCTCGACGGAGCGATGCTGCGCCTCGGGCGTGAGCGAAATCACCAGATCGAAGGAATTGTCCTCCAGTTCGTCGAATGTCTTCGGGCGGTGAAGCGAGAGATCGCAGTCGAGCTCGGCCATCACGGCCTCGACGAACGGATCCGCTCGGGCCGGCGCCTCGTCGTCCTCGTCATCGTCCCCGGTGGGGCGGGCGCGCTTGAGGCCGCAGCTGTCCACGAAGATGCGGGTGCCGACCAGCCGCTTCAACAGCGCCTCAGCCATCGGCGACCGGACCTGGTTGAAATTGCAGGCGAACAGCACCGCGCCGGGCAAGGGCGCGGGCGAGGCGTCAACGGCCATGCGTCGTCAGCCCCGCCAATGCAGCGCGCAGATCAGAGTGAAGAGCCGGCGAGCGGTGTCCAGATCAGTCTCGATCTTGCCGGCGAGCCGGGTCTGGAGCAGCTCGGACGCCTCGTTGTGGAGGCCTCGCCGGCCCATATCCAGAGCCTCGATCTGGGCGGGCGTGGAGTTGCGAATGGCCTGATAATAGCTCTCGCAGATCATGAAGTAGTCTTTGATCAGGCCGCGAAAGGGCGAAAGCGACAGGATGTGCCGGCGCTCATAAGCCGGCCCGCGCACGTCCAGCACCAGCCGGTTTTCGACCAGTCCCATCTTCAGATCATATGGCCCCTCGGTCGCCCCCTCCGGCTGGAAGGAATTCTCCTCAAGGAGATCGAAGATCGCGATCTGGCGCTCCTGCTCCTGGTCGCGCGACGAAGCCGCGAGCGACTCTTCGTCGAGCTCTACGGTCTGCAGGCGGTGCGTCTTGCTGTCGTCGGCCATGGGGTCCGCGGATGAGGCGTCAGCCACGCTTTATGGCATTCCGCCCCCCCGCGTCATCCCGCACCTGCGAACAGAGCCTTGGCGCGTGGTGTTGGCCAAAAGAAATGACGTCCGGCGCGGGTGCGCCGGGCGTCCAAGACGTCGGCATACGCTCGCAGGAACTGTTCAACGTGCGGGAGGTCGGTCCGCGACGGCAAAGGCGCGCGGTTCACCGGAGAGTGCTTCGGCCTCCTCGGCCTGGGGCGGCCGCGCGGCCAGCGGCTGCAGGGCCATCCCGATACCCTCGGCGTCGAAGGCGGCCTTGAGTCGGCGATTGTACTCGCGGCCTACCCGCCATTGAGACTGAGGCTCGGTGGTCACGCGCGCTTTCAGCGTCGCGCCCGCCGGCCCGAGCTTGTCGACGCCCAGCACTTCGAACGGTCGGGTGATGACCGACTTGAACGCCGGATCGGCGCGCAGCTCGTCGCCCACGCGTTGCATGACGTCCAGGGCGCGATCGAGGTCGCTCTCGTAGTTCACGACGATCTCAAACAGATAGGAGGAGAAGATCTTGGTCCGATTGTGGATCACCTGAGCTTCCGAATAGGGGAAGATGTGCAGAGTTCCGTTGGCGCTGCGCAACCGGATCGTGCGGACCGTCATCGTCTCCACGACGCCGGCCGCGTCGCCGATCCGCACATTGTCGCCGACCGAGACCACGTCCTCGGCGATCAGGAAGAGCCCGGTGAGGAAGTCCTTGACGATGGTCTGCGCGCCGAAGCCAACGGCGATGCCGACGACGCCGGCGCTGGCGAGGAGGGGTCCGACCTTCAGTCCCAGCTCCGACAGGAAGGTCAGCAGCCCGATCACCACCAGCACGCCTTGAGCCGAACCGGTGAGCAGTGGACCAAGCGTGCGCAGCTGGGCGGCCCGGCGGCGGTTGCCGCTGCGACTCGCGATGCCCTCGACCAGCCGGCGGATGAGGACTCCAGCCACCTCGACGAGCGCCGTCGACAGCACAACGATGAGCGCCAGCCTCAACAGCCGCGCGCCCGCGCCATCCGAGAGCCAGGCCCAGGGGTCGATGCCCCAGACGCTCATCACGATCAGCACCGCCCCCACGAGGACCAGGAGCCGCAGCAAGCCCCAGGTGACGCCAGCCACCTTGTGCGAACCATGTCGTCTATCGGCGGGCGTCCCGGCGGCAGAGGACTCGAAGCGGGCCAACCAACGGTCAAACAGCCGTCGAAACAGCCAGACCATCCCGAACGCCGTCAGGACCACGCCGGCGGTGAGCAGTAGATTCAGTCCCGCTTCCCGAGCGTCCAGTCGCAACAGATGGTCCCAGCCGGTGCGCCCGAACGTCGTCAGCTGCTCGCCAAGTGTGGGTTGGACCGCGGCGGCGGCTCCAGGCGCCTGGGCCGCCGCTTGGACGCTCGGAGGTACAGGCATGCATTGTTGCTCACGCTACGCCCCCGTCGGCGAACGTGCGGAGAATGCGGAGGTTCCTGGAGATCAGCCCTTGGCGCGAGCTTCACGGAAGGACAGCAAGCGTCCATCGGCCTCATCCCAAAGCGCCAGGCGGGCGCATCGGAAGCTCTCCCAGAGACCGACCCGGCTCATCGGTTTGAGCTCCGGATGGTCGTCCAGCACCTTGGGCAGCCGATAGAAGGGAATCCGGCTGGACAGGTGATGCACGTGATGGATGCCGATGTTGGCCGTGAACCAGCGCAGCACGGGCGGCAGATCGTAATGTGAACTTCCGGCCAATGCGGCGGCGTCTCGCTTCCATTCGCCGGTGCGCGACCAACTGGCGCCCTCGAACTGATGCTGGATGTAGAAGAGCCAGACCCCCATCGTCGCGGCCAGCAGCATGGTCACGACATTTACGATCAGAACCGGCGCGGCGCCGAACAGCCAGATGAGCGCCCCGAGGCCGACGGCTGCGGCCACGGCGTTGCCCATGACGCTCGCCCAGGGCCGCCAGCCCTGGCGCATCATGCCGATGGGCAGTCGCTGCATGATGAAGAATACGAAGGCCGGACCGAGGCCGAACATCACGAGAGGATGGCGATAGAGTCGGTATCCAAGCTGTTGAATCGGAGAGCGCGCGCGGTATTCGTCCAGCGTCAGCATCTCGATCGCGCCAAGGCCGCGCCGATCCAGGTTTCCGGACGTGGCGTGGTGGATCGCGTGGGTCTGCCGCCAGTAGTCGTACGGCGTCAGGGTGAAAACGCCGATGATGCGGCCGACCCATTCGTTGGCCTGCTTCTCACCGAAGAACGAGCCATGTCCGCAATCGTGCTGGATCATGAACAGTCGTACGAGGAACAGAGCCGCCGGTATCGTCAGCAGGAGCGCCGCCCACCACAGGCCCATCGCGTGCAGCCCCCAGGCGATCGCCCAGATGACCAGCAGCGGCGCCGCGGTGATCACGATTTCCAGGATCGAACGCCCGGTCTTCGCCTCGCGATAGGGCGCAAGCTTCTTGGCCCAGGCGCCGGGGGGTTGTGGTTCAACGGCCACGCTCGATCTTTCGATGATTTCGCTGGGAGCGATCACGGATACCCCGGAAAGAAGGTCTGATTGCGGCTTCATGGCTCAGCCCTGCCCCATGCGGATGGCCGCGGACCGCGCGTGCGCCGGCAGCCCCTCCGCCTCGGCGAGCGCGATCGTCGCAGGCGCCAACCGGGCGAACGCGGCTTCGTCGCACTTCACGATCGAGGTCCGTTTGAGGAAGTCATAGAGCGAGAGTCCCGAAGAGAAGCGCGCCGCCCGGCTGGTGGGCAGGACGTGATTGGAGCCCGCAACATAGTCCCCAATCGCTTCAGGCGCATGACGTCCCAGGAAGATTGCGCCAGCATGACGCACGCGATCGGCGAGGCGGTCCGGCGAGTCCACTGCGAATTCCACGTGCTCCGGCGCGATCAGGTCGACCAATCCCGGGGCCTCATCGAGGGGTGCGATCACCACCGCGCCGTGGTCGCGCCAAGAGGCCGCCGCGTCTGCGCCGGTGGACAGCGTCGTAAGCTGCACCTCCAGGGCGGCCTCCACCTTCGCGGCGAAGGCTTCATCATCGGTGATCAGGATCGACTGCGCGGCCGGGTCATGCTCGGCCTGGGACAACAGGTCGGCGGCGATCCATTCGGGCGCGTTTGCGCGGTCTGCGACCACCACGATCTCGGAAGGGCCGGCCAGGTTGTCGATGCCGACGACGCCGTAGACCCGACGCTTGGCGGCGGTGACGAAGGCGTTGCCCGGCCCCACGATCTTGTCGACGGGTCTGATCGGTCCGGCGCCATAGGCCAGCGCGGCCACGGCCTGGGCGCCGCCAACACGCCAGATCTCCGTTACGCCGGCCGCCTTCGCCGCAGCCAGCACTGCCGGCTGCAAGCGCCCCGGCGGCGTCACCATGGCGATCCGCCCAACACCCGCGACCGCGGCCGGGACGGCGTTCATCAGGACTGTCGAGGGATAGGCCGCGCGACCGCCGGGCACATAGATCCCGACGGAGTCCAGGGGGCCCCAGCGCCAGCCAAGCTCAACGCCGGCCTCGTCGGTGAAGCGCAGGTCGGCGGGCCGCTGGCGTGCGTGATAGCTGCGGATGCGCTCGGCGGCGAAGGCGATGGCGTCCCGCACGGCAGCCGGGCAGGCCCGGTCGCCGGCTTCAATCTCGGCTTCGCTCACCCTGATGGACGTCGCGTCCAGCTCGACGCCGTCGAATTCGCGGGCGAACCGCAGCAGCGCCGCCAGTCCCTCAGCGCGCACGGCGGCCAGGACGTCGCGGACAACGGCGTCGACATCCTCGGGAGTCTCGCGGCGCTCGTCCACGAAGGCGGCGAACGCGGTCGCGAAATCGGAGTCTGAGAAATTGAAGCGGCGCATGGCGCGGCTTCTTTAGCGGCGCAGGGCGGCAAGCGCCATGGCGGCCGCTCTATTCCGCGTGGATCGGAGTCCGCGGCGTGGGCCAGGGATCGGAGACATCGGCGAGCACCGCGTCGATGCATTCAACGACGGCGCGTAGGTCGCCGCCGCCCGCGCAACTGATGGTGATCGCGCCGCCGGGCGCTTCGCCGGGTTCGAAGGTGACCGCCAGCACCTCCAGCACGGCGTCGCGCGCCCTACGACGAATCTTGCGCGTCTGGACCTGGAGCACGCCGCCGAGTTGCAATCCCGACCGCACCCGCGTGCTCTCGCCGGCCTCCCATCGATAGCGATTGAAGGCGATCGTCAGACGGCGCGCCTTGGCCTCGTAGGAGATCTCGCCGACCTTCGCCACGGCGTCCTGCATGGCCGCCGAGATGATCTCCAGGTCCTCGGGGTCCTGGGCCAGCAGACGAAGCGGCGCAGCCTTGCTCATCACTCTTCTTCGCCCTCGCCGTCACCCTTCAGGCGGCGGATCTGAGCTCCGCAGGCGCTGAGCTTTTCCTCAAGCCGCTCGAAGCCGCGGTCGAGGTGGTAGACGCGGTTCACAACGGTTTCACCGCGCGCGGCCAGGCCGGCGATCACCAGGCTCACCGAGGCCCGCAAGTCCGTCGCCATCACCTGGGCGCCCTCGAGCGCGGCAACCCCACGCACCCGGGCCTCGCCGCCCTGCACCGAAATGTCGGCCCCGAGCCGCATGAGCTCCGGCGCGTGCATGAACCGGTTCTCGAAGATGGTCTCTCTGATCACGCTCTCGCCATCGGCCAGCGTCATCAGGGCCATGAACTGGGCCTGCAGATCGGTTGCGAAGCCCGGATAGACGCCGGTCTCCACCTCAACGGCCTTCAGGAGCGCGCCGTTGCGCCTCACCGTCAGGCCGTCGTTGTGCGGGATTACTTCGACGCCGGCTTCGACCATCTTGTCGATCAGGGCCTGGATGAGGTCTGCGCGGGTGCGGGTGAGCCGCACTTCGCCGCCCGCCATCGCCGCGGCCACCGCGTAGGTGCCGGTCTCGATGCGA
>Ga0307513_10008750_pt1 | contig 12894 bp, 16 predicted proteins | sample 15_EM_MG_FD_202174 | JGI IMG/M metagenome (GOLD analysis project Ga0307513, IMG submission 202174) | Populus trichocarpa ectomycorrhiza microbial communities from riparian zone in the Pacific Northwest, United States - 15_EM | ecosystem: Host-associated > Plants > Roots > Unclassified | place...
GAGAGCTTAGGGTCTGAGGGCATCTGGACGCATGGGCTTGGTGGTGGACGTCGTCGGGACGTCGAGGACGCAGGGGTAGATAGGGAATGGCGTCCGGACGTGACGTCCGGCCGACGTCGCGTCCAGAATAACGGTTAACGTTCTGAGCGTCCTGAGCGTCTGATGCACGGGACGCTCAGGACGCATATAATAATTTTTGCTGATGCAGCCTATCTTACACACATAGACAAAGTGCTCAGGAAATTCATAGTAGAGGAATTGCCTGCCATCTTCATTCTGTGCATTGTAAGAAAAGAAAGCCATCAGTATAGTCATAGACCCCTCAATTAGATCACGAATATGATCAGAATCATGATGACCGGCAAAGTAACCAGCTTGTTGCCCTGGCAGATGTAATTGCAGATGAGTTACCGGTGGCTGTTCATCATGCATAGCAAATTGAAACAAACGCCAAACTGCTTCAGTTGGACCTAAATATCGTCCATGCAGATAGCGCTTGATCTCATCGTGCTCAGACTCCACACTGATGGTTGCTTTATCTCCGCCTTTATAAATGTATTTGTGAATATGCTTCACAGCTTGCACAGAACAGCAAACCTCAACATTTATGTGAGCATTGTAGCGGAGAGACAGGTAGGGGCTGTATTGTACTACTCTACGATTGTCAATCACAGCAGTAAGGGTACCTCCGGATCCAGGAACAGGTATGATAAAGGACCTGCCTGTATTGCGCCTTCGATACTGTGGATAGCCATTTTCTGGAATCGTTGTCTCTTCCAAAAAGGTATGTGGATATCCCTTATGACAGGTTGTTACAATAGCTGGGTTTAGGTCTTTCATGCATAAGGCATTACCATTTCCCCCAACATACTGGGTGTGTACCATCGTATTCTGAATGATTTCTCTCATCCGTTGACCAATGATATCATCTTCAGTTGGAAGCTCGGCAGAAATAAACCTGTCAATATACGTAGGGGTAAGGAATTGGGCATCAGTTTGCCGCAATAGAAGAAGATGAAGATGAGGAAGCCCACGCTTCTGGTATTCAATAGTCCATACCCAGCCACGCCAAGGACCAAATACCTGCTTATGCTTGATCTGATCCAACAGATCACAAAGCTTGAGATTGAAGACTCTAGCAACAAGATCTGGGCGGTCAATAGCTGTCTGTCCTGGTAGGAGTTCATCTTGGATCTCTGCCCACTTTGGATTAGCCGTAAATGTAATAAACAGTGAAGGCTTTCGAAAGTGGCGCACCAGAGCCATACTATCCTGATACAGTTGCTGCATGAATCTGTCTCCACCAACATACCTTGATGGCAAGACAACTCTGCGTTCAACTTTATCCATATTCACATCGCCTCGTTGCAGTACATCGGCAAGACCATTGTACAAATCAGTTCTAATCTTAGCCTGATTTGTGCTGAGCCAGTTCAGCTTGTTCTGATCACAAGCCGCCCAGGCATCAACCACGAATTGCTGGAAGAGCCTTTGGGATCTCATAAGAGTAGCTGGCTCGTCAGTCCTGGTATGTAAGCGGAACCTGTAAAATGCCCTCTGTGACAGCCTCAAGTTCTGGCGATTGCCATCCTCATTGAGGAGCATTCTTACCCAGTGCCAGCCAGGCTCCCCATAAGGGAAGAGGAGCACATAGTGCAGTGGCAAGTATGAAGCATGGTTGGGGTTAATGATGGAGAATCCACGGTTGGGAATTTCACCATTAATCCTCTCAGCTAATACAATATCACGAAAGCCTCCCCTGCCATATTCCTCTGGCAGGATCATTGCAACCTCATTAGCCGTTGGCAAGTTCTCTCTTCGCAGATCAGCCCCTGTCTCCACGATCCGACTCAATTGGGGATCGAAAATGATACGCAGGTTTGGTTCCTGCTCTGAAAGCTGTGCAAACCACTCCCTGGCTGTTAGATACAGCTGGATAAATGGAGAGCCTGCTTGAAGCATCTGTGCAATAGATGCTATTAATACAGGATCCAGGGTAGGTGCTCTTGCAGATCTTGCCTCTGCAGCCAAAACTGGATCAAACAAATATATTTGTAAGTATAAGGCATCCAAGCCTGCTGGAGGAACCAGAGGGCCTTGCTGGTGATAGAGAGCACCAGGAATTTGAAAGAGCTGAACGCCCTGCCTATTAGCTCCAGTACGATCATCAGCATTAAATCTGATGGAAGTAAAGGCAAAGAGGGCATTCCAGCGACGGATATGCTCCCGGAACAACCTTGACTGACTATCTTGACCAGTCATCAAGGTGTTCAGAGGTTCAGGCAAAGCCCTCATCGTCTCTATGATTACATCCCCATGATTGCAACAGGCCTCAAAGGTCCCTGCTTTAGCACGGGTAACATTTAGTGGTCTTTCATCCTGCCCGTGGAGTGCATGACATTTACCACAAATGAGATCCATCCGACCCAAATTGTGTGTTGCCCATTCCAGGCGCCACTCAATAAAGGCCATGGGAACAGGTTCAGTATTCTGCCCCACAGCCTCCACTGCCTCAAGTGCAGCCACATTGCTAACTGCACCTTCAGCTATTCGGAGTCGTTGCCGCGCGGCATGGCGTCTCCCCTAGCCAGACTTTTATTGGTTAGCCATTGGTTATAAGATATTTCTTTACATGCATTGAGATAGAGTTTCTTACTAAGCATTCCCTACACACTCGACGACCGTTACCCCGAAGGTCAGTGTCGAACTCACCCGGTTGCCTCTCACGCCGACACCCGCTACACCTGTGACTCTCCATATTGACCTGTATTGTAATTCATTCACAATTGGTTAATATTTAAGGAGAGAGAAAATCAATAATCATAGGAGCTCACCTTGAGGCCAGTGAAAAGGTCGTGGAAGAGTGGTGCTTGTTAGCAGGTAAAGGCGTGCCGGCCGCCGGCCAAATATCCGGTAGGCAACTAAACAATATATTAGCAAAGAGATCAAAGGGAAATATGCGAATATCAGAGGGAATTGGGGGAGGGGAAATGGTAAGAATCGGAAGGGTGTGATGGGGTGAATCTGGTGGGTGAAAAGAGGATGTAGGGAGCAGAAGAAAGGGATATGATGAGAGAGCAATCGGTGGGGGGAAAGAAATAAAGGGTGAATAAAAGAAGATATTGTAAAGGTGCAAGAAAGAGGTGCGGGGGGTGATGGAGAAGAGGACAGTGTGGAGTGAGAGAAAAATTATATAGAGAGGTATGGTCATGGTGCACGTTGTGTGGTAGGGCTTGGCTGAATATGTGGGACACAGGTGTGTGACGTGGTATTCAGGGTAGGTGCAACGGTTGCGACGCAAAAGGGTGGTGGGCTCCGAGTCGGCATAGATGATCAGATAGGACATTTGGATAATTACGTGCAGTACATATAAGGCTAGCAGCCCTCCTCCAGACCTTGAGGACGTGTCCTGGTTGATGTAGTTGATATTAGAATTATTGAGTATTGAGATAGTATGGATGAGGCACCTGGGTGAATGGTGATAGTGTGTGAGAAAGATGATAATATGTGTAGAAGGAAGAAAATTAACATGGTAGGGAGGTAATGCAACATTATAGATGCAAATACATGAATTAATAATTCACTACTTCAATATAAAGTATTGAAAAACACCAATGAATAATAGGTATTCATAGCAGGAATTGAGATAATAATATAAATAATTGGTTGATTATCAAAGAACAAAGTGCATAAACAATAGAGAGATAAATATATATATTCAGAAGAAGCTATAGAATAAAGATGATAAATGCAGACAGTATATAGAAAGCCTCATTAAAACCATTGAGTCAAAATCCACGGGATATAAGGCAAAAATATTGTTATGGAAAAAGAGTACTTTCACAGGATACGCAGTAAAAACAGAAGGAAAGCAACAATGTTCTAATATAAATGTACCACCTTTAGTCAAAATGGCAATTTCTATAGCAGAGGTATCTCCAAGCAGGACCTCTGGATATACAATGTTTGATGTTACTGTGGGAGTATTACTGGATGGCAATAGGGTAAGTCCATCCAGTGAGGTTACTCTTGACAGTGCTATATAAAGTTGACCATGTGTAAATGCATCAGTACGAAGATCGACACCTACCTTTTTCAGAGACTGGCCTTGGGATTTGTTTACTGTCATGGCAAAGCATAAACGTACAGGAAACTGCTTGCGTTCAAGAATAAATGGCAGGTACTCATCACTTGTGGTGAGCTTGATCCGAGGCAGCAGGCGAATCTCTCCATCCCACCTGCCACCTAGAATAGCTACCTGTAAGCAGTTGCGGTTAATTCCCAACAACCTTAATCTAGTACCATTGCACATCCTATGCTTTGGACTCAGATTCCTGATCAGCATTAGTGGTACTCCAATTTTGAATCTAAGACAGGAAGGGGGTATTGAGGCCAAGTTTATACTTTGCAAATATTCTAACCCATAGGGTTCAGAGTCAGCAGCTTCTTGACAAAGCTCGACCCTGTTAGCAGCCTCAAAGCAGTGTTCTGTTCCAGGCATCTTGTCTAGAATACTGTTATTGAAATCATTGACAGTGTCGTTCTTGAAAGCCAGAATTTCCCTTCCAATAAGAGCACTGTGTGATGTAACAGCTTCAGTTAACAATTCCTGTGGGTAAAGCTGATCACAGAGATGATCTACTGTTTCAACTCTACGAATATATGCAGGTAGATTAATCTTTTCATACAAGTTTGCATCATTCACCAGACTCTTGAGGAAGTTGATGAAGATCTGGTTGGAATTGTTAGCCTCAATTCTCATACTTGTCTCAAGTCTTAATACCTGTAAGCTGTGCCAGATAGAACTATGCTGGAGACACGCTTTTACAGTAGCCTGCTGTGAACCTCGCCTGACTACTGGTAAGATTTGGGCAAAATCTCCACCAAGTACAGTGGGAATTTTACCAAACAGACAACTATCACTCACATGACATATATCATTCAAGGTCCAGTTGACTGCTTCAAAGCAGGACTTGTGTTGCATAAGCACCTCATCCCAAATGATCAATGATGTCTTTCTGATCAGCTGAGCAAGAGGTGAGTTGCTTGTAATGTTGCATCCACTATTGAGTGCATTGGATAGGGGAATCTTAAATCTGAAGTGGGCTGTACGGCCACCTGGTCACAATTGAGCTGCAATATCAGATGATGCAACACAGAGTACAATTTTGCCTCTAGCCTGTAGGTAACTACATAGACAGTTATAGAGAAATGTCTTGCCAGTTCCAGCTGCACCTTGAAGGAAGAAACAAGACCTATAATTTCCACGAAGATTCTGTTCATATTTTTCCACAATATTTAATATTTCTGTAAAACAATTTTTCTGCTCTGGATTGAGCAGTGCTCTCATTATATTGCAAGCTTCCTCTTCCTGATGTGGATCATAGGCTAATTCTTCTTCAATCAGGGGATTATTTGAGTTGGGCTGTTGTGCCACCCAGGAGAGATGTGGTTCTGGCAACCCGTACTCTGACAGTGACTTGCGAAATTCATTCAAGTACTTTTGAAGGAGGTAGAGACCTTAGTCAGAGTCAATTCTACCTTCAATTTCCTCTGCTCCTGCGGGTACTGGGATCCGTCCTGTAGCTAAGATACGTGGAATATGATCACACATACTTGGCCACAAGTTTTCCCAAATGGTAAGTGGATTGCTAATAGTTGTATACTGCAGGGCCAACGCAAATAGATGTCGCAAGGCCCTACCAGTCATAAACTGTGCACCTTCCCTAAAGAGGGCCACCCATTCACCATCATGTTCTAATAATCCTAAAGCAATGCATGCACGTTTTAATGTTAGGTACACCATACGATCAACTGTCCTGAGATTTTCAAACCTTGTTGCTCCTCGCACAACAGTTAATAGCAGGTGGCGATAATATCTCTCACCCTGAAAGGGACTTGCTGAATACATCCGGCCCACTGCCAGTGCAGTCCCTCTTTGCCTCTTTCTCCATCCTATCTTACGCACCCACACAAAGTGTTCAGGAAATTCATAGTAGAGGAATTGCCTGCCATCTTCATTCTGCGCATTGTAAGAAAAGAATGCCATCAGTGTTGTCATAAACCCCTCAATTAGATCACGAATATGATCTGGATCATCATGTCCTGCAAAGAAAACTGCCTGTTGCCCTGGTATATGTCATGAGAGATGTGTCACAGGTGGCTGTTCGTCATGCATAGCAAATGCAAACAAACGCCAAACTGCTTCAGTTGGACCTAGATAGCGTCCATGCAAATAGCGCTTGATGTCATCGTGCTCAGACTCCACACTGACAGTAGCTCTATCACCACCCACGTAAATGTATTTGTGAATATACTGGACTGCTTGTACTGAACCACAAACTTCTACATTAATGTGGGCATTATAGCGCAGTGACAGGTAGGGGCTGTATCGTACAACTCTACGATTGTCAATCATGGCAGTAAGTGTACCTCCTGATCCAGGTACTGGTATCATAAAAGACCTGCCTGTATTCCGTCTCTGGTACAGCGGGTATCCATTCTCAGGGACAGTTGTCTCCTCCAAGAAATCACGTGGATATCCCTTGTGACAGGTGGTCACAACTGGTGGGTTTAGGTCCTTCATGCATAAGGCATTACCATTTCCCCCGACACATTGTGTATGTACCATTGTACTCTGAATAATAGTCCTCAACTGTTGACCTATGATGTCATTTTCAGTTGGGATTTCAGCAGATATAAACCTATCAATATAGCTCGGGGTAAGAGATTGGATATCTGTTTTGAGAAACAGCAGCAGATGAAGATGAGGCAGCCCACGCTTCTGGTATTCTATTGCCCTGACCCAGCCACGCCAAGGACCAAACACTTGCTTGTGCTTGAGCTGATCCAACAGATCACGGAGCTTGAGATTGAAGACTCTAGCCACGAGATCTGGGCAGTCAATGGCAGTCTGACCAGGCAGGAGCTCATCTTGTATCTCAGTCCACTTTGGATTAGCTGTAAATGTAATGAACAGTGAAGGCTTTCCAAAGTGGGGTACCAGAGCCATACTATCATGGTATAACTGCTGCATGAATCTGTCTCCACCAACATAGCTTGATGGTCAGACAAGTCTGCGTCCAACTTCATTTGGATTCACATCGCCCTGTTGCAATACATCAGCAAGACCATCGTAAAATTCAGTTCTAAGCTTGGCCTGATTTGTTCGGAGCCAGTACAGCTTGTTCTGATCACAAGGTGCCTAGGCATCAACCACGAATTGCTGGAAGAGCCTTTGGGCTCTCATAAAAGTAGCTGGCTCATCAGTCCTGGTATGCAAGCGGAACCTGAAAAATGCCCTTTGTAACATCCTGAGATTCTGGCGATCCCCCCTCTCATTGGCCAGAGTTCTTGCCCAGTGCCACTCTGGCTCCCCATATGGGAAGAGTAGCACATAGCGAAGTGGCAAGTAGGACGCATGATTAGAATTAATAATGGTCAGTCCATTATCTGGGACCTCACTATTAACTCTCTGTGCAAGTACAATGTCACGAAATCCTCCGCTGCCGTATTCCTCAGGCAGGAGCATTGCAACCTCATTGGCAGTAGGCAAATTCTCTCTCCTCATATCAGCGGCAGTTTCCGCCATCAAACTCAATTGGGGATTGAGAATAATACGCAGGTTGGGTTCCTGCTCTGAACGCTGTGCGAACCTTTCCCTGGCTGTAAGATACAGCTGGATAAAGGGTGATATTGCCTGTAACATCTGTGTAATAGATGCAATCAGTGTTGCATCCAGTCCAGGTGCTCTTGGTCCTCTCGCATTAGCAGCCTGAACTGGATCAAAGAGGTAGATGTGGGAGTACAGGGCATCCCGGCCCCCTGGTGGAACCAAAGGACCTTGCTGGTGATAGAGAGCACCATGGATTTGGAAGAGCTGTAAACACTGCCCTGTAACTCCTATCCGTGCATCAGAATTAAAGTTGATGGATGTGAAGGCAAACTGCGTATTCCAGTGACGGATATGCTGCCTGAACAACCTTGACTGACTATCTTGACCAGTCATCAAGGTATTCAGAGGTTTGGGCAAAGCCCTCAACCTCTCCACAATCACATCACCATGCTTGCAACAGGCCTCAAAGGTACCTGCTCTAGCACGTTTGGCATTTTGAGCCCGTAGCCTTTCAGCCTGCCAGTGCAGTGCCTGACAAGCACTATATACCTGGTCCCTCCGAACCAGTGTGTGCACCGTCCATTCTGAACGACACTCAATAAAGGCTGTATGAACAGAAACCAGGTTCTGACATACAGCCTGTACAGCCTCTGCTACAGCAATATTTCCAACTGTACCTTCATCAGCTCGTGCTCGGAGCCGAGCATCCCGCCGTCTCGCCTAAATGAATATTCATTGATTAGTTCTTTATCCACCAATGAGTTGGCACCACTAAAACTGATGCAGAGTTTTTTACCAAACATTCTCTACACATTCTCCGACGGTTCCCTCTGAGGTCGGTATCGAATTCATCATCGCCTCTATCACCTCGACACCCGGTACACCTGTGGCTTGCCATCATGACCTACTCCTGTATATATTCTGTGTTAGCTCTTGTTCAATCATAAAGAATCAAATAGCAAGCATACCGTATCATTGACTAAAACGATAGGAGTAAGTCGGGAGGCCAAGGCAACAAGGTGTAGTATTGCCGTGGGTTGAAAAATGTGACAGAGAAACTATGATATCTATTAGCAAAGATCTAATTGGAAAAAACGCGAAAATGGAGGGGTCAGCTGGTAAAGAATAGGAAGAACTGAGGGGGAAAGAGGGGAATAAAGTGACAGCAGTAAAAAGAAAATGAGGGGAGAGAGAAGGAAGATGGGAGGGGGAGAGAAAAGAGATGGGTGAGAGAGAGGGATGAGGGGAGAGAGAAAAGAGATAAGGGGAGAGAGAAAAGAGATAAGTGATTGAGGGAAAGAAAAGGTCGCGATAGCGGGGATGTGCTGTGGGGGATAGGACATATTGTTGTATGAGAGGGAATAAGGGAGGGGGGATTCGGAAGGGTGAGAGAGGGGGGCATGGATGGTTGAGGGAAATTATGTGGAAAGGTCAGGGGTGATGTGTGGGGAAAGACTGGGTGGGCTACGAGTGTGGGTCATGTGATGGTTGCCATGGTGGGTTGTGTGGGCTCGGCACGGCGAGATCTTCAGATAGGACATTTGGATAAGCATGTACAGTACATATAGACTAGAAGCCCCTCGACCGAGCGGTCAAGCGTATACTTTGATGTTTACTATTTGGTTGGATGCTAGTATAACATCAGATATCATGATATATTGTGAGTAATAATTGAATGAGCCGCCCCTCAGCTGACCAGTCAGGCTGTAATACTTGTAGCAGCAGTATAAATAATGTAAGTACAAGCCCGGAGTAAGGTAGATGTGGCCGGGTGAGGGGTACTGAGGGCCAGGTATGGGGTTAGAGACATTGTCCGGAGATTATCGGTTAGACATATTTGGGCGCCTGTGACATCGGATTCAAATACCCATAGATATCTGACTTTCCCCCACTGGTTCTCCCTACTACTGCAGAAACTTGAAGCATGGACCTCCCGAGCGCCCTAAGCCAACTTCACATTTCTCCAGCCACTTCACTTGACTCTCCAGAGAGCTGCACCATCCCACCACTGTTATATATTCCTCTACTTGTAATGCTTTCCTGCTTGTATAAACCAAAATGGCAAAAGTTTCACAATATACCCAAAGCCAAATTTGAAAGCCAAAGTGAGTTTTCAACAACCAACATGGGTCCAGCTCCTTAGCCCATATTTTATAGAAAACAGTTTCTCCCGCGTCGGGTCCAAACCCGATCCCATTCCCTATCTCATGAGCTGATACTCATCATGATCTGATACAAGACGGAAAGCGAGACAACGCAGACAGGAATTGCGCAAGCGTCATTTCCAGGCCAGGAACGCCACACTACTATGATATAGGAGTAAGGGTGCTCTCGTAAGCTTCTCCGTATTACTTCTGCTATGATACAGTATTATTGTCGGAAGTGTGTGTGTGTGGATACATCTGGGGCGGTGGGGTTAACGACTGGAGCTGGGCTCGTAGTTTGGGGGTTCTATGATACTGTATCATTGTTTTCGCAAAAGTAAACTAAATCAGTTTGACCTTCAATCATCTCACACTCTTACTCAAAAATTGGGTCCATCAACAGCACGTTTGGGGACCTCAGATCAGGGCCCGCCCGTCAACCTAGAGTACTGCGGTGTTTACAAAAGACTGACGCCATGTCTGGCTGTTCTTACCCAGCCTGCCCAGGACGGACGCGACTATAGGAGGCCAGGGCCCTAGCGTCCGGACGAGATGCTTTGGAACACAGGACGGGACAACACAATGTTGTCGGTTCTCCTCCTTGAACTTTGAGGACGGCTGTCATTAGAAAGGAGAACGAGTCCTATGATGTGGGACATCTTCAGGTATGGGACAGTAAGTGCCTATATAGGCTTGCCGGGGATGATGGCGGATGGGAGAACACTGCGGAAAATATCGCAAAACAGTGGAAGACTGTAGGGCAGGGTGAGGGACCACAGGTGTACAGCTGATGGTGGCGGAGGGTGGGGGACGACACAATGTCCTCCATCCTGGTTATTGGCTCTTACTTGTCGGGCAAGTTCAGAAAATAACTAAACAGGACAAGACAATATCGACAGCACTTATTCTGGGCCTGGACGGACAGACTGCCCTGTTGCGAACACTGCTCGATGTCAGCTAGCCCAATTAGGGATGGGTGGCGTGGTACAGAGCGGACAATGAGCTTACCTACAGTGGCTGTTAGGTGTAGCTGTGGCTTTCCAACGAAGCAAGAATTCTGGCTACTGTGTGATGATAACGAAGGAGGAGAATTGGTGATTAGGATTTGGAGGGTGAGACTCGAGCCAGAGTCACTGCAACTGCGGACTGATTTCCCTTCTGGCGAAGTACTGAATTTAACCACAGAAGGAGGAGTATGGGGTTTTGAGATGGGCTCACCAACATTGGTGAAAATCTGTGTCTGTATCTTAGGATCATATGAAAGCTCGCTGGCATGAAAAAAATGTGGCAACTTTGTGGAGTTTCTGAAAGGTGGCTGATTGGCTTGTGATGGATTCTAAGACATTTCTATCTGAATTCCAGATAGCGCCAACAGGTGAGAAGATACCGCAAATACTTGCTAGATTCACAATCGGGGATCAGTCCCTGGCTGGCGTCCGATATTAGCATACGATCCTACACTATTAGCGGATGGAATATGATCTCACAAGACTTACCTGACATAGACGGCAGGTCCGGCGTAAGGCACCTCGACTATTAGCATCAAAGTCCTCAAGGGGTTTATCCCTTTGACAGCCGCTACAACGTAGCATTGTTGATTGGTTGGGATTAACCGGACGGCCCGGGGATGTTGCGTGGTTAGGCCTAGGGGCAGGGAAAGGATGGAGTTCTCGAAGTGGTGTGGTGTGAGGGGCTCTCGGCCGTGTATCCTGTTGTGAGCACTGAGCCTTGGGTGGTACTGTGTGTGCTCTTGCTTGCGTACTGTCGTGTATAGTGAAAGGGGTGGGTTGGTGTCTATGCTCAGAATCGTGTCATATCGGGCGTACTGTCTCTGGTGTGGTGTGGTCCCTCTGTCTGGATGGTGGTTGTGTGAGTACTCTCTGTTGTGTTGTGACAGGTATGCTCCCGGGGGTGTGGTATGATGAGTCCTCTCAGTGGTGGAGGGTGGTGCATATGTGAGGTGGTGTGAGTGAGTGTGTTGAGGTGAGAGAAGGAGACGAGGATGATGTGAGGAGATAGAGAAAAGGTTTTAGCATATTAAAGGGGAGAAGATTTTCGCATTTGGCTCGGCATTGTGGGCTGCATCACAGGTGTACATTGTGGAATGGTGGTTGCGTCACATGGCAGACCCACAAATACAGCACACAGTACACCCCAGCACGTCAGATCAGATAGGACATTGATCTCCAAATTGATAAACTCCTCAGTACATATAAGACTAGCTGCCCCTCGACCGACCGGTCAAGCGTATCCTTTGATATGTTTACTACTTAAAGGTATGCAAAGGTTTAAGCTTAATTACCCTCTATGAAGAGAAATTACCGATATTAGGGATAGCTTCCAGGGGACAGGATGCAAGACACTCATGAGAGAGTAGATAGTAAGTAGTCAGTGGGTGTTGCAAGGGAATCCCAGAAGTCATTGTGATCAATGCAAGAGGGAGGTTTGTGAGTGTGCTGCACCTTGTTTAGCTACCTGGGGATACTATCAAGACTATCGCTCTGCGGCTTTCCCTTGCCCTCAGAGCAGGAAACCAGTGGGGCTGCAACAACAAGTGTTAGTAATGGGGCAATCTGGGTTTTGATATTTTCTGAACTTGCCGTAGATGTAGGCACCACAGACCAGTACAGCCAACCTTGTGGTTATCTCTACAGTCTTATGTCATGCTCTATTGTCCTTCATGCCATTCCATAGTCCTCCATTATTATCCGCTCCTTTTGGACATTTTTCGCTATTTTCGGCCCCCCCTCAACCATTCCCCACCTTGGTTCTCAGTCCCCTGCCATCCCCGGCAGTCTTATGATGTTACCTTCTATCTCATTGCAGTTGTTGTCTCACGTTGTGATTGTTGTCATCCTTGTTCATAGCAGCTGTTCTGGGAATTCAACCACAAACATGAACAACATTTTGCATTCCGTTCTTACCTATGTCTCTGTGTTAGGTGGTAGCTTCGGCGTGAGGTATTCCGACAGCTAGGACCTTAATCGTAATTATATCGGAGAACTCGATAAGAAGACACGAGTAATGTAGGCTAGATATAATAACTTGCTTCGATATAAATCGTCGAAGTATTGGTAACGATATAAAAGTGTAGAATAACTTATTATATTGATAAGATCTCTTCTCCGTGCTTGT
>Ga0307513_10008751_pt1 | contig 12894 bp, 10 predicted proteins | sample 15_EM_MG_FD_202174 | JGI IMG/M metagenome (GOLD analysis project Ga0307513, IMG submission 202174) | Populus trichocarpa ectomycorrhiza microbial communities from riparian zone in the Pacific Northwest, United States - 15_EM | ecosystem: Host-associated > Plants > Roots > Unclassified | place...
TGCTTCGCCTGCTTGCGGAAGCCAAAGAAGTGCGGCAGCCAGCAGAACGCGCCGAGCAGGAGGTTGTCCTCGGTGGACAGCGGTCCGAACACCTTGCGCCCCTCGGGCGAATGCGCGAGGCCCAGCCGGGCGATCCGCGCGGCGCCGAGGCCGTGCACGCGCGCGCCGGCGAGCCGCACCTCGCCGCGGGTCGGCGCGATCGTTCCGGAGATCGCGCGCATCGCCGTGGTCTTGCCAGCGCCGTTGGCGCCGATCAGCGCCACGACCGTGCCCGCCTTCACCTCGAGCGACGTGCCGACCAGCACCTCGGAGAGGCCGTATCCGGCGTGGAGATCCGTCACGGTCAGCATGTGGCTCCTACAAGGCTCCGGTGAACGTCGGAGACGCGGACGTGGCCTCCGGCGGCGGCGCGTCGGGCTCGGCGGCGCCGAGGTACGCGGTGATGACCTTCGGATCGCGCTTGATCTGCTCGGTCGGCCCCTCGGCGATGACCTTGCCGTGGTCGAGCACGGTGACGGTCTCGCACAGCTCGCTGACGACGTCCATGTGGTGCTCGATCAGCACCATCGTGATGCCGCGCTGCTGGATCCGGCGGATGATCTCGACCTGGCGGAGGACGTCCGGCTGGGCGAGGCCCGCGGCCGGCTCGTCGAGGATCAGCAACTCGGGGCGCCGGGCGAGAGCGCGCGCGATCTCGAGGAACCGCTGCGCGCCGTAGGTCAGATCGGCGGCGCGGGTGCGCGCCTCGTCGCGCAGCCCCACGAGCTCGAGCAGCGCGAGCGCGGCCGCCTGACCGCGCAGCTCCTCGCGTCGACCGAGGCCGAGGAGCACGAGGGGCAGCGGGACGCGCCAGGCGCCGCGCAGCGCGACCAGCACGTTGTCCAGCGCGGTCATGCCGCCGAACAACTGGAGATTCTGAAACGTGCGGGCGACGCCCGCCTTCGCAGCCGCCATCAAGCTGCCGCCCGACAGCCGGGCGCCGCGCAGGTGCAGCGCCCCGCCGCTCGCCGCGTAGAGGCCGGAGACGACGTTGACCAGCGTGCTCTTGCCCGACCCGTTGGGCCCGATGAGGCCGTGGATCGTCCCCGCCTTCACCGTGAGGTCGACGCCGTCGACGGCGCGAACCCCGCCGAAGTGACGAGACAGCCGATCGAGCCGCAGCAGGATCGAGCCGTCGGCCGCTCGAACGGGCAGCACGACATCGAGCGACGCGGGCGACGGGAGCGCGGAGGGCGCGACCCGGAACAGGCGCGCCAGCGCGGACGACGCGAAGCCCATCAGTCCTTCGGGCAAGCCGACCACCACCGAGAACAGCATCAGCGCGAAGATCGCCTTGCGCCAGTCCTCGGTGTTGCTCGCCAGGAACGAGCCGGCCGCCAGCGTGAACGTCGCGACGATCGGCGCGAGCGCGCGGAACGCGTTCTGGTCGTTCGGCTTGCGTCGAACGAGCCCGCGCACGCCCGCGACCAGCGCGAGCAGGAAGGCGATGCCCGAGAAGGCGCGAAACAACAGATGACTGGACAGCAGATTGGGCAACAGCGCCACCAGCATCGCGCCGATCACCGCGCCCCACAGGCTCTTGCGACCGCCGAGAACGACACCCAAGAGCAGGATCACCGTCAGCTCGTAGACGAAGGTCTGCGGCTGGAGATAGCCAAAGTTGAACGCGTAGAGCGCCCCCGCGGCGCCGCCGAGCCCGGAGCCGAAGGCGAAGCCCGCCACCTTGTGGCGGTAGGTGCCGACGCCCATCGCGTCGGTCGCGATCGGACTGTCGCGCAGCGCCTCGAACGCCCGCCCCCACTGCGACGACATCAGATTTCGCATCGCGACCCAGACCACGGCGAGGACCGCGATGCACAGCCAGAAGAAGTCGCGCGCGTCGAGCGCGTGGCCGAGCAGCAGCGGCCGCGTGATCTGCAGGCCCTGCGCACCGTTGGTCAACCACTCGAGCTCGTTCAGCGCAGTCGCGCACAGCGCCGTGAAGCTGAGCGTCGCCAGGGCGAACTGCGGACCTTCGAGCCTTAGCGCCGGCAGCGCCAGCAGCGCACCGACCGCGGTGCAGAACGCGCCGGACAGCACCAGGGCCAGCGGAATACCGACGCCGTACCGGGTCGCGGCGATGCCGGCGACGTAGGCGCCGAGGCCCAGCATCGCGACCTGTGCGAGGTTGATCTGCCCGAGGTAGCCGACGGTGACGTCGAGGCCGATGAGCACGATGCCGTAGATCGCCAGCAGCGTGAGCAGGCCGAGCGCGTACGGGCTCGGCACCACGAGCGGCAGCGCGCCGAGCACGACGAACAGGGCAATCTCGGCGCCACGCACGAGGATGAACCGCTTGAGCACTGCGCCTCCTAGACCTTCCGGATGATCGGCTTGCCGAACAAGCCAGTGGGACGCACGGCCAGGGCGAGGATGAGGAGGATGAGGCCGGGCGTCTCGCGCCAGCCGCTGCCGATGTAGAGGCTGGCGAGCCCCTCGAGCGCGCCGAGCACGAGCCCGACCAGCACGACGCCGAAGCCCGACTCGAGGCCCGCGACGACGGCGACCGAGAACGCCTTGAGCACCAGCCCGGCCGCCATCGTCGGGCCGACGGTGGTGATCGGCGAGACCAGGATCCCGGCGACCGCCGCCACCGCCCCGGACAGGGCATAGGACAGCGTCACCGTGCGCGTGGCCGAGATGCCCATGAGCTCGGCGGCGTCGCGATCGGCCGCGACCGCCGCGAACGCCTTGCCCAGCAAGGTCCGCCGCTTGAACACCTCGACCAGCGTCATGATCGCCAGCACGCCCACCGCGACGGAGATCTCGAGCCAGGTGACGTCCACGCCGAGGACGTGGATCGGATCGGCCGGGATCGGTGTGGGGAACGGGCGGTCGTCGCGCCCCCAGACATTCTCGGCGAACGACACCAGGAACAGGCCGACGATGATCGTCAGCAGGATCCAGCCCTCGCTCTTCTGCTGGAGCGCCAGCCGCACCGCCGCGCGCTCCACGAGCACGCCGAGCCCGGCGCCGAACAGGATCCCGAGCGGGACGACGACCACGTAGGGCAATCCCGTATCGAGCAGCGTCAGGCTGACAAAGGCAGAGATCATCACGAGCTCGCCTTGCCCGAAGTTGAGGCTCTTGCTGGTCGCGTAGGTCGGCTGGAAGCCGTACGCGATGAGCGCATAGACCAGCCCCATCAGCGCGCCGCTGACCGCGATCTGGATAACGACGGAGAGCGGCATCGAACCCGACTACTTCGCGTCCCGCTTGGCGAGCCGCTGGCGGTCCGTATCGTTGGCGAACACCACGCGGCCGCCCTTGACCAGCCCCATCACCACCTGCTCGCGCCGGAACGCCTCGTGCGTGGTCACGTCGGCCGGGTTCCACTTCGCGTACGGCTTCTTCCAGGTCGCGATGACGCCCTCCACCGGCTCCTTCAGATCCTCGAGCGCGTCGCGGATCGCCTTCGAGTCGGTGGAGCCGGCCTGCTTGACGGCGGCGGCGAACAGCAGCACGGCGTCGTAGCCTTGCGCGGCCGAGACCGGCGACGGGATGCGCGTCGTGTTGTAGGCCTTGTGGTACGCGTCGATGAACGACTTCGAGCGCGCCGTGATCGGCTCCTCGATGAACGTCTGCGGCATGATCGCGCCGTCGCTGTTGGCCTTGGCGTTGTCGATGAAGTTGGACATCGACAGCGGCCAGCCGCCGATCAGCGGCGCCTTGTAGCCGAGCTTGGCCATCCCGTTCGCGATCGCCGCGAGCTCGGGGCCAATCCCCCAGATGAGGATGGCCTGCGCGCCGAGCGCCTTGGCCTTGAGCAGCTGGGCGCTCATGTCCTTGTCGCCGATCGCCCATTTCTCGGTGGCGACGACCTGGAGCTTGCCGCCCTGCTTCTTGATCTGGTCGACGAGGTCATCGCGGCCGGAGGCGCCGTAGTTGGTCGCGTCGGCGAAGATCGCGACCTTGGTGAGCTTCCGCGCGATCGCCTCCTCGACGACCATCGCCGCCTGGATCCCGTCGTGGGCGGCGAAGCGGAACACGAACAGGTCCTTCGGGCCGTCCGATTTGGCCCATTGCGTCATCGATGCGGAGCCGGCCGCCGGCGTGATGATGCGCGTGATGCCCTTGGCCTGGAGGTGCTTGTCGCCGGCGAGCACCACGCCGGTGTTCACGCTGCCGATGACGCCGGACAGATCCGACATCGCCGCCAGCTCCTGGCCGATCAGCGCGCCGCGCTCGTTCTTCGCCTCGTCGTCGCGTTCGATCGCCTCGATCTTCAGCTTCTTCGCGCCGACCTGCACGCCGCCGGCGGCGTTGATCTCGGCGATGGCGAGCTTCGCGCCGTCGCGCATCGAGGTCCCCATCGGCGCCGAACCGCCGGAGAACGGGCCGGTGATGGCGATCTTGAGGGTGTTCTGCGCGAGCGCAGGAGTGGTGAAAGCGCACAGCGCCAGGGCCAAGAGCCATTTCATGGGGCACCTCCGGTGAAGCGAATGACGACTCGCCATCACCGGAGAACACCATATCTACGCGACCCGACTCGAAGATCCTCGCGAGCGGGCGGCCGGCGCACCCGAGCGGGCCGGACCGGCACCCGAGCGGGCCGCGTTATCCGACGATCCCGAGGCGCTCCTTGAGCCGCGGGTAGTAGCGCCGGCTGGTCGGCACGGACTTCCCCGACCGGGTGACCAGCACGGCGGTGCGCGGCTCGGGCCGGTGGATCTCGGCGATCTGCCGGATGTTCACGAGGACCTGGCGGTGACAGCGCACCAGGTCGGTCTTGGCCTCGAGTACGTGCAGCGGCAGATCGGTGAGCAGCTCGACGCTCGCGGTGACCACGAACACGCCGGCCACGCCACACCGCACCAGCTCGACCTCCGCGACATCGATCAGCCGGATCGCGGTCCCGCTCTGGCACGGGATGCGCTCGAGCGGCGGCGCCCGGTACGCCGGCGGCGGCTCGTGCATCGCGCGCTTGAGCTTCTCGAGCGCCGCGGCGAGCCGCTCCTGCTGCACCGGCTTGAGCAGGTAGTCGACGGCGTCGCGGTCGAACGCCTTGACCGCGTACTCGTCGTGCGCGGTGACGAACACGACGTGCGGCATGTGCGCCGGGTCGATCATGCTGAGCAACTCGAACCCGCTGACCTTCGGCATCTGGATGTCGAGGAACAGCACGTCGGGCGGGTCGGCCTGGATCGCCGACAGCGCGTCGATCGCGTTGCCGCACGTCGCGACCGCCGAGAACTCGCGGGTCAGGTCGAGGATCCGCTCGAGATCGCGGCGCGCGTGGATCTCGTCGTCGACGATCAGCGCTCGCATCACGCCGCCTCCGCGGACGGGACGCGGACCGACACCCGCGTCCACTCGTTGGGCAGGCAGTGGATCTCGACGCTGGCACCGTGGCCGAGGCTACGGATCCGGCGATCGACCAGGCCGAGCCCGAGCCCGCCGCCGGCTCGCTTGACCTCCTCGTACGTCCCGGCGTTGTCCTCGACGTCGATCCGCACGTCGTCGCCATCGCGCCACACCCGGATGGTCGCGCGGCCCGGCCCGAGCATCTCCGAGATCCCGTGCTTGATCGCGTTCTCGATCAGCGGCTGCAGCGTGAAGCTGGGGACCTTGATCTTGAGCAGCGCGGGGTCGACGTCGAGATCGACCGACAGCCGGTCCTCGAACCGCGCCTTCTCGATCTCCAGGTAGGCGCGCACGTGCTCGAGCTCCTCCTCGATCGTGGCCAGCTCGTTCGAGCGCTTGAGGTTCTTGCGGAAGAAGTTGGCGAGGTGGTTGAGCAGCGCGCGCGGCTGGCTGGTGATCGGCAACATCGCCATGACGGTGTTGAGCGCGTTGAACAGGAAGTGCGGATTGACCTGGGCACGCGCGAGCTTGAGCTCGGACATCACGAGCAGGTTCTTCTGCTCCTGATAGCGCGAGCGCAGCACCAGCGTCGAGAACAGCGAGGACAGGCCCTCGCCCAGCGTGCGGTTGATGCGGAGAAACGCCTTGTTCGCCGGCTCGTAGAGCTTGATCGTCCCGAGCACCTCGCCGTCGACCACCAGGGGGACGATCAGCGCCGACGACAGCGGGCAGTGAGCGTGGATCGGACAGCGAAACACCTCGCGGACGCCGTCGAGGAACACGACTTCGTGCGCGGCGACCGCGCGCAGGGTCGACTCCGAGCGGATCGACGAGCCCACCCGGTGGTGGTCCGCGCCGATGCCGACGAACGCGAGCACGCTGCGGGTGTCGGTGACCGACACCGCCCCGACCCCGGTCTCGTCGTGGATGATCCGGGCGATCTCCTCCGCGACATCCGGCGCCAGGCCCTTGGCCATCACGCTCGACGCGCGCTCCGCGATCCGCAACGCGCGCGCGGCCGACTCGGCGCCGACCTTGTCGAAGGTCTGGATCCGGTCGCGGATGATGCTCATGAACAGCGCCGCACCCGCGGCGTTGGCGACGATCATCGGCACGGCGATCTGCGCAACCAGCGTCCAGGCGTCGACGAACGGACGCGCGACGAGCAGGATGATCGCCATCTGAACCACCTCGGCGACCGCCGTGGTGGCGACCACCACCCAGGGCCGGAGCACTCGCTCGGGCGCGTTGCTGCGCACCGCCGCGCGATGCACGAGCCCGCCGATCAAGGCCTCGACCGTGGTCGAGATGCCGCACGCCAGCGCGGTGAAGCCGCCGAGCGACCAGCGATGCAGCCCGCTGGCGAGCCCGACCGCGACGCCGAACCTCGGACCGCCGATCAGCCCGGCGAGCACGGCGCCGATCGCGCGGGTGTTGGCGATCGCGCCGTGGACCGGCGGCCCCAGATAGGTCCCGGCGATCGAGAGCGCGGTGAAGAAGCCGAACATCCCGACGAGGACCAGCTTGTTGTGCGGCAGCTGCCCGGGTCGCCATGGCTTGAACGCCGGCGACTTGGCATACACGTACGCCACGCAGACCAGGCACGACATTGTCTGCACGAGCGTCGCCAGGAGCATCATCGGTACGACACCAGCGTGCACGTCCGACAAACCACCGTCAATCTCCGGTTTCGCGCGCGCGTGATCAACGATGCGTGCGCGACGATCGCGAATCCCGCGATGCGGTAACGACATGACGCACAAAACCCTCGAGCACCCGACGTCATTCGTCTTCGCTGCCTTCCTCGCCGTCCACGCCCACCAACGTCGGACCGCCGGCGGGGAATGCCAGCGCGGAGAGATCGGTTGCGCATCGCGGCCAGCGTCGGCCGCGCACCTGACGAGGAGCCCCGAATGCGCTGGACCGCTGTTGCCTGCATCGCCGCCGCTGCTGGCTGTGCCCCTCGGGGCTCGGCCACCCCGTTCCTCGACGCGACGCTGCGCGCCGTCGGCGGGCGCGAGGCGGTCACGGCGACCCGCACCCTCGCGATCGAGGGCGAGGGCGAATACCTGGTGATCGGCCAGGGCCGGACTGCGGATCAGGATCTGTTGCCGTATGGCATGACCCAGCTCACGCGCACGATCGACTATGCCCATGGCCGCGCGCGGCAGAGCCGGATGCTCACGCCGCGGTGGGCGGCGCAGGACCCGTCCGCGATCCACGAGGTCACGGCGCTCGACGGCGACGTCGCATTCGACGTCGACACCGACGGCACCGCGTCGCGCGATCCGCGCGTGGTGGCCAGCGATCGCCGTGCCGAGCTGCGGCACTCCCCGCTCGGCCTCCTGCAGACCGCGCTCGCGCCCGGCGCGGTGGTCTCTCGCCCGCGCCGGGTCGGCGACGACGACGTGGTCGACATCCAGGTGCCCGGCGACCGGACCTACACGCTGAGCGTCGACGCGCGCACCCGGCTGCCGCGCCGGGTCACGTCGATGAGCGACGACTCCACGCTGGGCGACGTGGTGGTAGAGACCGAGCTCGCCGACTACCAGCGCACCGGCGACCTGATGCTCCCCACGCGGATCACCTCGAAGCTCGACCACCAGACCGTGATGACGCTCCGGGTCACCCGCCAGGTGCCCCAGGCGCCGGCCGGCGATCTCGCGGCGCCGGCCGCGGTCAAGGCCGCGTCCGATGCGGTCCCCGCGCCGACGGTGACCACCGAGGTGCTGGCGCCCGGGGTCTGGCTCGTGGCCGGCGGCTCGCACAACAGCGTCGTGGTGGAGCAGGCCGATCACCTGCTCCTGATCGAGGCGCCGTACGACGACGCGCGCGCGCTCGCCGTGTTCGCCGCGGCTCGCGCGTTGCGGCCGGACAAACCGCTGACCCACGTGGTGTGCACGCACCACCACTCCGACCACGCCGGTGGCGTCCGCGCCGCCGTCGCCCAGGGCCTGACCGTCCTCGCCCATCAGCGCAATCAGCCGTTCCTCGCAGACCTCGTGGCGCGCCCACACACGCTCGTGCCCGACGCGCTCGCCCGGGCGCCGCGGCCGCTGGCACTCGAGACCGTGGGCGATCACCGCACGATCGATGACCCCGCGCACCCGGTGGAGCTGTTCGCGGCCGACAGCCCGCACGCGGCCGATATGCTCGTGGTCTATCTGCCCCGCGATCGCCTGCTGATCGAGGCCGACCTGTTCACACCCGTCGATGCGCCGGGGCTGCGCCACCCCAACGCGTCTGTCCTGGTCCGACTCGTGGAGGCAAACCATCTGAACGTCGAGCGCGTCGTCCCGCTGCACCGCGAGGTCGTGCCGTTCGCCGCGCTGGTCGCAGCGGCCGGCCAGACACCGTAGCTCCTCGACGCGCGCGTTCCTTGCCTTGACGGCGTTGACCGTGTTGACCTGTGACCACCACGTATGGATCCGGACTCGATTTCGTCCCTGATCGCGCAGCTACGCGTCCGTGAGCTGACCGACGTTGCTATTGCTCGGCTCGAGGAGCATGGCGCAGCGGCAGTGCCGCCGCTGATCGAGGTGATCACCGCCATCGAGGAGGATGAAGCAGTCCGCCGCCTCGCGGCGATCACGCTCGCGCATATCCCAGAGGGGGCGCGGCACCTGCTGACGCTGGTTGCAGGCGCCGACGATGACCTCGGAGATCTGGCGTCGTGGGCCATGCGCTGGCCTCCTGCATCGCGTGCTCTCGAACCGGTGCTCCTCGCGCTGTTGGACTCACCCACCCCGGCACTGCGGCGGCGCGGCGCGCGCGGACTGCGCTACATCGGCGTCGATCTCGCAGATCTCGATCGGCGCGTGCTGCAGGCGCTGTCCGATCCGGACGCCGTTGTCCGGTGCAAGGCCATCGAGATCATCGAGAGCGTGCTTGGCAACTCCTACGTCGCCGGCAGGGAGACCGCGATCGAATCGATCGTCCGCCCGCTGGAAGTCGATCCAGACGCGAGCGTCCGCGCGGCAGCCGAGCGCGTCCTGGCTGCTCTACAGCAGCAGCCACGACACACAAAAAGCAGCTGAGCATGTCGACTCTCTGAATGCGATCCTGACCATCGCGTCAACCCGAAGCCTGGTGATGTCGCCCTCCCAGATCTCGGGTGCAGCGCATGACAGCCCTGACACTGGCCAGCCCTAAGCAGGCCAATACGCGGTAACGTCTCGGGCATGAAGATCACAATCACCAAGTCGATGTTCATGGCCTGTGCACTGGGGCTCGCGTTCGTGGCATGCGCCATCGACGATCCGGACCCGGAGACCCAGAGCAGCACGGAGCAATACGTGGTGTCGTGTACGCCAGGTGCGGAGATATGCGACTACGGCTGTGGCTTCGATGGTTCGGAGTGGAACAACCAGACGCCGACCACCGACGACTGCATCATCCGCTGCAACGCGGCCGGCAACGGCTGGAGCCTGGTCACCGACTGTGGCTGGGCGCAGAATTTCCCGTTCAGCGCGAGTTGCCTCAACAGCCAGCCGCATCCCGTGTGTCAGAACAACTGACCGCTGGGTGAGCTCCGATCGGGCACGCGCCTTTGCAGGGCGCGTCGTCCCCCGCGAGAAAGCGCCTTTGCACAGGCCAAGTCAAGTGTCCGCGCGCTCGCGGCACCGGGATTCGAACACGCACCTCAAAAATTGCAGTGACCCGAATCGTCCTCTACTGGCAGAACGCGAAGCGCCGATCTTCGCGACGGCCATGATCTCCGGGGCTGCGCGGCGGCCGCGCGCCAGGCTCGCCTACGGTCCGAGCGCGTCGAGGAAGGCCGCGATCGCCGCGTTGACCTGCGCGTGATGCGTGATCGGCCCCATGTGGCCGGCCTGCTCGACGATCTCGAGCCGCGCGTTCGGAAGCGCCTCCGCGAGCCGCGCCACCGTGCGCCGCTCGGTCAACGGCGAGCGGCCACCGCCGAGGATCAGCGTCGGCACGTGGATCTCCGCGAAGCCAGCGCCCGTGCGGTCGCCGGACAGCGACCGCACCTCCTCGAACAGCTTCCAGCCCACCGCGCGAAACGCTGCCTTCGACTCCGCCGGCAGCCCCACCCACGCGCCCGGACCGTTCCACCAGTCCACGAAGCTCTCGAACCACGCGTCGTCGCTGCCGCTCGCGTCCGGCTGCCAGGTTTGCTTGATCGACAGCCCGGCGAGCGCGTCGGCGTCGCGCACCGGATCGAGCACGCTGAACGTGACCGGCTCGTAGAGCGCCAGCGAGCGCACCGCGGTCGCACGCGCCACGTGCGCGGCGAGGAAGCCGCCGTACGAATGCCCCACCAGGTGCGCCGGCTCGCCGAGCGTGGCGAGCAGCGCGAGGATCGCATCGATGTCGAGCTGGTAGTGAAACGGCGCGCCCGAGGGCCACGCGCCCGAGGCGCCGTACCCGATCAGGTCCGGCAACACCACGCGGTAGCGCGGCACGAGCTGGACGGCGAGCCGCTTCCATTGCCGTGACGTGAAGCCGCCGCTGTGCAGGCACACCACCGGGGTGCCCGCGCCATCGCTGCTGAAGCCGAGGGCCATGCTGCTCTATAGCAGCTGCGCGGCGGTCGCGATCGCCATCGCTGCTATGGAGCACCGTGCTGCGCCATCGCAGCCGCGCGGCGCCCGCGCGCGTAGAGCACGAGGCCGACCACCAGCGTCACCACCACCGTGCCGCCGACCTTGAGCGCGAACGCCGCCCGGCTGACCACGTTGACGATCGGCAGCACCGACAGCACCATGTAGAGCAGCGTCGTCGCCGCACCGCCGACCGCGACCACACGGATCCACATCGGCGCGCGCTGCTCGGTGCGACGCAGCCCGATCAGCGGGATCGCGAACAGCACGAGGTAGCTGAAGCCGTACAGGATGCCGGCGGCATTGCCGAGCAGCTGAAACGCCTCCTGCTCGCCCACGTTGGTCAGGCTCGCGGCCGCGAACACCACCGCGCACACGCCGATGAACAGGATCGAGTTCACGGGCGTGCGATGACGGGCATGCAGCCGCGAGAACCACCGCGGGATCAGGCGGTCCCAGCCCGCCACCATCGGCATGCGCGACGTGGCCGTGAACAGCAGGCTCGAGTTGCCGAGCGTGCGCGCGACAGAGACCGCCACCGCGAGCGGGATCAACACCGCGGCGCCGCCGAGCGCGCCCAGCCCCTTGGTCACCGCCTGCGGGATCGGCCCGACGAGATCGATCTGGTCTGGCGTCGTGTAGGCCAGCACCGCCGAGGTCCCGAAGATGAACATCAGCGCGATGATCGGCGCCGCGATGATCACGCTGCGCGCCACGTTGCGCCGCGCGTCCCGGGTCTCGCCAGCGAGCACCGCCACATACTCGAAGCCCGAGAGGCCGCCGACCGCGAGCTTGCCGAACAGGTTGAGGTTCAGCAGCGTGAGCGCCGGCGCCGTGATCGCGAGCGGGTGATACTCCGCGAGTGTGCCGGTCGCCACGCCAATCAACGGCAGTGCGATCAAGAGGCCAAAGGCGATCAACAGCAGGATCGCCGTCGCGTTGTGCACCCACTTGCTGAACCGCAGGCCGAGCACCGAGACCACCACGAGCGCGCCGAGCAGCACGCCGCTGATCGCGCCGATCACGCGCGGATCGCCCGCCATCCACTGCGCATCGGGCCCGATGGCATACACGAGGCCATTCGTGATCTGGATTCCGAGCTCGCCGAGCAGCACGATCGCGTAGAACCACAGCGTCCAGCCGACGAGGAACGCGACGCCCTCGCCGAGCCCGAGCTTCGCCCACTGATAGAGCCCGCCCTCGAGCGGGAACCGCCGCGAGAGGTGCACCACGACGATGGCCTGCGGCACGTAGAACAGCGCCATCGCCGCGAGCCAGAACGGAATCTGCGCGGTGCCGAGCTTGCCCGCGGTGCCGACCCAGCTCAGCCCCACCACATACATGATCTGCGTCAGCACCAGATCGGCGAGCCCGAGCTCCTGCCGCAGGTGACTGCTCTCTTGTTCGACCGTCGCCATCGCCGCGCCGACTATACGCCGGACCTGACGCGTCCGGCGCGATCGAACAGGTTCGACGCATGGGATTTCGCAACTGGTTTCACGGCGCGGCCGCGCGTCGCGGGTCACCGAGGATGCGCTCCTCGCTCGGATGCACGCCGCGATCGAGCCGACGCGCGTTCCGTTGGCGCGGATGACACCCCGTGGTGTCGGTGGCGAGCATGGCCAGCGGCATCTCCGTTCGCATGCCAGGACACGATCGCGATCGCCGATGATGGTGGCAATGACACTCGAGACAGCATGGATGTTCGATTCCATGTCATCCACACGACGAAACCATACACGTGTGTCGCAATTGCGACACATCATCTGCCGCCACGCGCTGCACTCCCGTTTGCCTGCAGTTGGCTGCAACCAAGAATGCAGTTGGCTGCAATGAATGAGTCAGACAATGACTCTGCCTTGCGCGTTGCGACCTCGCCGGCTAGCATCACCATTGTCTCCACATTGATGTTTTCGCCACCGCGGAGTCGAGGAGGATGAGAATGGACGGCGAGTCGAGCGCGCAGCAGTCAGATCGCGAGGTCGCG
>Ga0307513_10008752_pt1 | contig 12893 bp, 14 predicted proteins | sample 15_EM_MG_FD_202174 | JGI IMG/M metagenome (GOLD analysis project Ga0307513, IMG submission 202174) | Populus trichocarpa ectomycorrhiza microbial communities from riparian zone in the Pacific Northwest, United States - 15_EM | ecosystem: Host-associated > Plants > Roots > Unclassified | place...
AATTAAACTCATTAAAATAAATTTGTATAAGCCGTCTTGAGCCCCCCCCCCCCCCCTACCCCATATGTCGGCAATTGCCGGTGCACACCTCTTGCACTTTCCTTGCACTTTCCTTGCACTTTTTCCCAATACTTATTCTAATTTTTCAGTCTCAGCCTACCTCCTTGAAGTTCCTTCGAATCGCATTCAAATTTTAAAATAGGTTCCCGCCTGGGACCAGGATAAAAATTATCTAATACACTTGCCGTTGCTCGGCACGAACCAAACAGAGAGCAGTCCACTCTTGCCCTCCATAGGTCTATGCCGTGGAAATAATCCAGGCCAACTGTCATCTACTCAGAGCCGAGTGAAAAATTGATGAACTACAAAAACCAGTAAATACAAACGCTGTGATGTAAGACGAGTGCAGCTTACCGTGCTCTTCCCAGCATCGGTTGGGCCCATAATACTAAAGTTAAATCAAGCATTGCCCATCTTAACCAGTAGAATTGAGCGCACGGTAGTGTGACTATATCTGTCTGTCTTCCGGCCTTTGTCCTCAGCCCTGATAGCCCGCTCGCCCCGTCGCCCAACTTCTACCTGGAGTATGCCAATTTAACCATTCAACTGAATGATATCGTGGTATTGCTCTTAATCTGCTGATCGTGATGCCATTTTCAGGAGTTTGATGCGGTTGTAGTAGTATGGTGGTGGCACGAAGTCGATGTCAACCATGTTCAAACCCAACTGTTGCATGTCCTCACTCCATTCAGCGCTGATGGAGTTTTGTGAAGAGGACTTGAGTACTCTACTCCATAGCCCAAACTCACTCGTCGTCGTCGTCACGATTAAAAGTGGACAAAACAACAGAAGGATTAAAATACCAATGCTTCATTAGCAAGTGGTAACACTTAGAACATGCCGAATAAAACCAAGAATAGACGGGAAATTGGAGGGTCTGCGAAGTCAGTAACCACTGGGACATTCAAAGCTCTTCAGTACCCAGACAAATTTGAATAGCCTGTAATACTTTTTTGAAGGTATCACTGTATGACACACGCAGTCTGCGCCCGCTTCGCCATCTTATCCTCCACTCCACGCAAAAATTTCCCCGCCTTCGTTTCACGAACCGGGGTATTGTAATCGACGACTTCTTTCTGAATTTGGAGAGGATCCACGTCCTGGGAGAGCCGACGCGCGTTGTCAGCACGTTGAAGAAAGACGTTGAGAATATCCCAAGCAGATGTCGAGCTTCCCAGAAATCGGCGCACCTCAGCCCCCTGGTCGAGCAGGGTGCTCCAATGCTCGACGCGCATTTCTTGTTCGTGTTGCTGATCACGATCAGAGGCATCCACTCCCCAGTTTGTCGTCCCAAGGATCACCGTGTTGAGGGCAGCATCTCCACATAAATGTCGAAACATCTCAAGATTCATACGTGCTGTCCCAGTAAAGCGCTTGTTGGATACGTCGTGAAGGTATAGGACCCCAACAATGGGCACTTCGTGGCGGTAGCTTTCATGAAGAGTCAGATCTGATTCGAATACGAGCCAAGGGCTCTCTACTCACGAGGCTGCCAGCCATGCAACAATTCGTTTCAAAATCACTACGTCATCCACGAATGTATCACCGAAGCCGGGCGTGTCGAGCAGGACTAAACGGTAGCCTTTTAGACCCGGAAAGCCAGGAATCGGATCAACAACGACGCGGAAGATGTCCATTGTACAGGAGTCTGTGTCGTGGCCAACTGTCATCCGCTCGGAGCCGAGTGCAAAATTGATGAACTACAAAAACCAGTAAATACAAACGCTTGTGATGTAAGGCGAGTGCAGCTTACCGTGCTCTTCCCAGCACCGGTTGGGCCCATAATACTAAAAGTAAATCAAGTATTGCCCGTCTTGACCAGTAGAATCGAACGCACGGTATGACTATATCTGTCTTCCGGCAATCGTCCAGGATGTTGGCGTCAAAGGTAAGTGAACTACTGCCTGGTTCCCTCTCGACTGTTATCTGCGTATCCGGTAGAGGAAATATTGAAATCTGGGGGTGGGAACTTCGCCCCAACTCAGAGGAGGAGGGGATAAATTCCTTGATAAGTTTCCAAGCAGAACTTGCCTCCCTCCGGAAATGGTGTACCACTGCCTCTTCATCGATGATGGGCTTCCAATACGCCGCCAGTTTTTTTTCGCGTCGTCCGCGTTCTTCAGGGGCGAGCTTCTCCCCGTTTGTGGTCGAAAGAACGACCTTTCCGAGAGCGGCATCTTCACACAGGCGACAAACATTCTCCAAACTCCTACGGGCTGGACCAGAGAAGCGATCATTGGTTAAATTATAGAGGTAGATTACCCCGCCGGTGGTTGTCTTCTTCCGGTAACTTATGCAGACCAGAAAAAATCAGTGAATTTCATAGATAAAAATATTGTAATTGCCGCACTTAACTTCGAGCCATGTAGCCACCTGGTCCAAATTATGCTGGTCGTCCTCGTAGGCGGCGTCGAAGCCAGGCGTGTCCACTAAGACCAAACGGTAGCCTTTTGGGATTGGGCTTCCAGGAGCTGGATGGATGATAACGGGGGTGACTTGAGTGGTGCAGGCGGCTAAACTATGACCAACTCCCATGAGCTCATCCCCTAGGGCAGTGTTGATGAACTACCAGAAAGACAATCGTAGGTTAGGGATGCTACGGCTAAAGTATAAGCACCCGTACCGTGCTCTTTCCGGCCCCAGTTGTCCCCATAATGCTGCACCTCGCATAAATCATAATAGATGTAGTTAATCGATCAGGACTCACAGTATCACAACATCTGTTTTCTTGCTATCTTGAGAAATGATATCGTTCCTAGTCGATGTATTGCCCTTCCTATTTTTTTCCCCCATGGTTGAGGGCGATAGCCAGCGATTCGAGAGTATACTGAATGTGGGCGTCGAAGCCTGAGGATCGTCAGTTTACATGCTTGACCCCATCGGTACATGTGTACATGAGTCAGATGGGCACGGGTAGGCTGGCCATGCCAAGTGGTTCGTGTTTACCTTGAGGCTGAATTGAATGCATGCTATCGCACCCAATAGGTGAACAGATTCAATCCTTTGTGATAGGGCAATGGGCATGGGCAATAGGCATTTGTGACAAACTTGGAAACTGCCGTTTTTGTTGCTGACGTCTTGGGAATCTGGTGCACCGTGACGGTGAGGAGTTCAAGCTACAAATTTCCTGCAGGTATTTGCGAGGATTAACATATTCAGCCTAAGGAGATTCAGGAAGTAGAGAGCCCTGTCAAAAGATGTACACGCGACGGAGTACCAAAGTGGTAAAAGCTACAGGGTTCACTAACGGCCATTTTTGAAAGGGAAAATGGATCCTCACCGAAATATGGAGCGAGTTGAGGGAGCGCTGGCGAAGAGAGCCCTTGAGTGTTTGGATCTGTTCGAGCCTGCGCATTCTAGCCCTTGCCTCATTAAGTAGGCTTCGTTCTCGCTTCGGGATCACCATCCGCCGAGGTCCGCCGTCGCCTCTTCCGACCCCGTGATATTCTTGTGCACACTGAGAGTTTCCTGAAGAGTCGGCAGAAGTGCTTTTGACCCTAGTCTTGTACCAAGATCGTCCACGCACATGGGAGGGCAGTGCAACCGGTCACGATCATTAGATGTCAACATTATATCCGAACGAAAATCGACCATTCATGTCCCCACCACGATCCGACCTAAGGTTTTTTAGCTAAATCCATCCGCATGCGGATCAGACATACCTTTTGGTCGAAATCGTCCGCATGGCTGATCGAACAACCGTATAACGAAAAAAAAAAACATGAATAGTCTGGATTGCCATCCAGCACTTACATTTTGAGTCTTTGACTTCCGGGTTTACAGCGGACTCGGAAAAGTCCAGCGTCAGTAAATACATGGCGGTGGTCTTGCAACCACAAGCATCAAGCTGGGCGGATGCTCATTTTTGGTAAAGTACCAATATGATATCAATACATAGAACATGACCGCGAGTCTCGAGAGCCCAGGTGCGGTGTCACTTTCTTTGTTCTGAGCGACTTGGTCTCCAAAAATGTCCGCATATGGATCGGACATCGCTACCGACTAGTCTCCATGTCCGCAATTTGTATCGGAGTGTTGGCAGTTATGTCCGCATTCGGATCGAACATAGACGACCTTTTGACCCCAAAAATGTCCGCACCAGACAGGCCGAATAAATTATAATATTTGGGAACTTCTCACAACATAAAGCAGGGTCCTGCCCTGATTTGCTGATGTGGCTATTTATTCGACAACCACTTATCGACGATCCCACCCCAGTTCGCTAGCTGCGTCAGATGCTGAAATCAATCATACAGAAGGACGACACGCCCACTGCTATGACTCATGTGACTTGACCTGCGGCGTTGGTTGTCTGGTCTTTGTTCACTGAGTGAGGTTATCGGACATCGTCATTGTCGCGGCGTACCCGTGGCGCATCTTACGATGTCTGGGGGCTCGAGTAGCATGGTCAAAGGTGGATGTTAGTAGGCAAATGCAACCAGTGGTTTATTTTGGGATGAGCCCGTGTGAAATTCAATTCAATCTAGTCCTGCCATCTCGATGACATACACTTCTGCTTGCCTCCCATTCCCATACTCGGCTCCTACCCCTTCCGATGAACTGGGCACGTAAGACGATAGACAAGCTCAAAGCCAAGGGCAAGGAGCTCAAAGACAAGGGCAAGGAGCTCAGGAACATATTTCGTCCACACAGTTCGTGCCACCCAGTATCAACAGAGCTGAGCATAAGGCAGACCTTCTATTGCTAGCGCCAGTGCCAAGCGTCCGAAAACGTTTCTCAAGTCCTCCCAAATGCTCATTCGTCCAAACTGCGAACCCTCAACACGATATCGCCGTTCTCCATGTCGCATTTGTCCTCAAGAAATCCCCCGATCTTCAGGAGCTCATCGTCGCGGTCGAGAAACTCAGTACCAAGCCATCTGTAAGGTAATCCTTCCCTTGCAGTACTGCACTAGCTTGACGCACAGGGACATAGCTCAAGGAGGCCGTTGAACCCTGTGTTCAATTCACCACTCAGTTGAGCGAGGCTTTGGACGCTCAAGTAGATGGTGTAGACAAAGCTATAGCGACGTTCCTCAAGTATGCCTTTATTTATCGGCCCATTGTGGTGACTGAGCTTCTTATCCAGGACTATTACTGACTTGGTCGCAGAAATCACCACCGACTCAACCGCAAAAATCACCACTGACTCAATCGCAAAAATCATCACTGACTCAATCGCAGAAATCAAGGTAACGAGCTCCTTCAACACGGCCCAGCACAATCCAACCCTCTAGTTATAGGTCACTCACCCAGATATCACGACAATTGCAAAAAACATGCATTCAAGCCGTTTCTCGATAATTGCAAGTGAGGTTTTGGGGGTCGCCCTGCCAATGTTTGATATTATCAAGGAAGCCAGCTCAGTGATTCCCGTTCCAATGGTTCAGCCTCTCATTGGAGTTGTTGCTGGATTTCTGAAGGCGGCTGATGTAAGTTCGGCGATGATATTGTTTTCTGGGGTGCTGATGCCTCCACTTAGCAAGCCTGTAATAATTTCGAATGGATGAGGTGGCTTGCCAGCACTGCTGCGGAGTATGTTGTCCGCGTTGCCATGCTTTGTCCCCAGGAGACGGAGGAGCGTTGGACTCACGCGATAAGTGCTCTTCAACAGTAAGTCACACGTACTCCAGTACAAACCCCTAACACTTCTTCAGAAGGCTGTCCACGATCGTACACGCAGCCGACGAATTTTCTCACCGGAGCATTGCCTCTCGGTTTCTCCAGCAAGGCCGTGACAAGGGTGACATCACAAGGATGAAGGATGACCTCAATGCAGCTATGGATATCTTCAATGTACGATTCCCTGAATGAATAGGTTCATCCGACTAAGATTGACAACAGGTGGAAGTTAATTTGAATATTAAAATTGATCTTGACACCATTTCGCGGAAGATTGGTACGAATCTATTTCTTTTCAACGGCGGGTTATCCTTATCATTGTTGTAGATGACACTTCGCTTGAAAGGCTGGAGCGTCTTCCTTCACACAGCGACTCCAACGATCATTATTTCGGCGACAGCCGCAAGCGGGAAATTGAAGACGCACTGCACTGGATCGAAGAGGCAGGTAGCAAGGACTTCCTCTGGATCCATGGTGCTGCTGGAGTGGGAAAGTCGACGTTGGCCCGTGAGCTCTTGGACCACTTGAAGGTCGAAGGAATCCTCGCTACGTTTGCCTCTTTTGTGATGGGTAATGACAGTAAACCCAAAGTTCTTGTCCGGATGATGGCGCGCGAGCTGTCCAGTTTGCACCCTGGCTGTCGACCAGCCATAGCACGTGCCATCCGGGAATGCTCCGGAGAGATTCAAAGCCTCCTTGAGTATATTACACACTTCCTGGTTCAGCCTATCGCTTCCTTGGGATATGCTGGTCCACTTGTCATCATCTTCGATGCCCTGGATGAATGGGCCTATCGACAGGAATTCCTGAAAGGTCTCTTCAAAGTCGATTTGCCACCCAACCTAAAAGTCATCATGACAAGCCGGTACTCAAAGGACATCGAGTCCGTAGTCGACGGTGCGGCTCGGCTATACGAGATAACCCCAGTTTCGGATGTTGTCTGCCGCGCCTACTTCGAGGACAAATTCCAACAGATTGAGTGGGAGGGGCGCGAACCGGAACCGTTCAAGTTTGACAAACTCATTGAACTCGCGGACGGCCTTTTCGTATGGGCTGCGACCGTCTGTGCTCTTGTCTCTCGTACAAGCTCCAAAAAATCGTCTAACCAGATCCTTGACGATATCATCGATTCATCACAGAGACTAGGTCGCATGAAGAAGATGGAAGAACTCTACCGAATGGCCCTAGAACGCCTTTTCCCGGAAGATGATGACGACGATAAGCAGCCGCGCTTACAGACCATCCTTTCAATGGTAACTCTCAGAGAGTCCCTCCCTCTACAAGAATTTGCAAGACTTGTCAACGTGCGTCGCAGATTCGTGAAGGATACCTGCTCAAGATTGAGGGCACTCCAAACCCGAGGAGCGTTCAACGACAGTACAGTTCAGCCCGCTATCAAGCTGTTTCACGCCTCCTTCATTGACTATCTCGGCCGTGATCAAGCCCGTAATGCCATGGTTAATAATTGCATCCACTTCTTTACACATGTGGCGGAACCAGATGCGGCTGAGCCGAACTCTTTTCCTTTCCAGAAGGCACAACTATACGTGTACATGGGCAAACACTGGGCGGGTCACATGGATGAGGGGCGATCTGAGGACTCGATGGCGTTCTTTGAGGTTACCAGTGATCAATTACGTTTATGGGTTGCGTGGTCGCTTTCTCGCCTTCTTTTTCTAGAGGGCAACTACCAACCTAGTTCGTTGATGCTACAGACTTTGTCCACCGCCCTCTGTTCCGCTCAAGGAATGGCTTACACTCCCGAAATATTGTTGCGTGACTTGTCTACGACGCAAGGAGTTGTTGCCGACTTTCGACAAGCTTTGGATTGTGGAAAGATAGATTACTACAATCCCGATTTTTATGTACGGAAACAGCTTCGTAGGTCCACAAGCACCGATATTTTCATCAGTTGCCGTACTAAGTGGCGCTCTATAGATGCTCGGCGTTGGGCTCTTGTTATTAACGGCCTGACAATCGGTCTACAACAAATTGAGAGGCTAACATCAAGCCTAACAGGCCTTGATGCAGTCATTAATATTCTGGAAAACCTCCTCACAGTCGATGCTCCAGACCTTCCAGAACACCCCGCCTTCTTGGACAATCTCGGACTTGCTCTCCACTCCCGCTTCGAATTGAGCCGTTCGCACAATGACCTCGAGCGCGCTATATTGCTTCATACGAAAGCCCTAGGCGCTCATGTGCAAGGCTCGCGCAATTACGCAATCTCCCTTGGCAATCTCGGTCGTGCCCTTCACAGACGTTTTCATCATTTCGGGTCAAACCCAAAGGACATAGAACAGGCGATTACCCATCATAGACAAGCCCTCGAGCTGTTCCAACCTTCCGACGACCCTCTTCGGCCTTCCTCTCTCTATGCTTTGGGGAACTCTCTCATTCAAGCCCACTCCCTGGCCAGGGAAAGATCAGATTATTTGGAGGAGGCGATGTCTTTATTCTGTGCTGCCACACAATTCTTCCGTCAGCCATACGTTCTTCGAGTTTATGTTGCGAGGAAGGGTAACCTGATTAAGGTGTTTCGGACTGTGGCCCGGGATATCCAACACCCAGGCTTCGATTTTCGGGGTGTCCAGCTCGTTGGGTTAGATCAGGGCCCTCACATACAGATCGACCTCGAGGAGGGAGGAGCTGTCTTCAAAATCTTGGATCCCCTGCTGAGGGGACATGGTACTCAATCGTCATATAATACGAACAGTGAGGTAGATGATGACGTAGACATCGCCGACCTTGTTATCCAGGTCGGAGCCTATCTCAGATCCCTTCAGGTCGACGACGTCCAGATCAGCTGCGCCGGATTCTTACGGTTCTTGGATCTGTGAGTACCTTTCTATGTGCCTCTCTGACCCGTCATTAATCGCTTTCGGGTAGAGTCTATGATAACCCAGATGCTATCACAACAAGAAGGTCCGTCAACTCTAGTAGCTATTCTGGTCGAACAAGTAATCCACATGTATCTAGACATCAAGCTCAGAATCTAAGCAAGCAACAAGGGAGAATAAAAATGTGCGTTCTCTGTCAAAGAAAAAAGGTCTCAGATTACAGTAAAGTCATTCATCTGATGTGTAATTTCCAGAACCGACCCATCTCGCATGTTTGTACTCATTATCGGCATCAACAAATACAAGGACAAGGACTGCCATGATTTACACGATGCCGTTTCCGATGCTCGAGCCATCGAAAGCTATCTCATGGATAGCCTCGGAGTGGACAAATCGCGCATCCGAATGCTCCTTGACGAAGAAGCTTCTCGACAGGGTATTATAGACGCCCTAGTCGCCCTGAGGGACAATGACGACATCGAGCACGGCGAAGCTATCCTGATCTATTATTCTGGCCATGATGGGGAAACCTCCGCACTGGATGGGTGGACAATAGAGAGTACAGAGAAACAAATTCCATCCATCATCCCACAAGATTTCAACGATGGCAAGGGAGTGCATCGAATTACTAATCAAACCTTCGTTTGGCTTATCGACGACATCGTGCGGAAACGGGGTGATAACATTGTATGTCCAAGAGAACTTAACTTCGCGTGTATTCCTAACGACCTCCTTCCCTAAGACCGTCATCCTCGATTGCAACAACTCCGGGGGGTTTGGCGGTTCCTCGCACGTCTTACTCGCAGCCTGTGGTGCAAGCGAAGCAGCGACGGAAAGCTATGGCCGAGGCAAATTCACTGATTCATTGATGAAAGCTCTGCATTCCCTTTCTCCGGACCAAGTGACATATGTCCAGCTCTTAGACCATTTGCGAGATATTAGTAGGTGAGTAGTAACCTCAGAAGAAAAGTTCAAATACTATTCTGAATTTGTTTGAATTCCAGGCAAAATCCGCAGCTCGAGGGCGATAACAAACATTGCATCATCTTCAACTCGAAAGCTGCCGACTGGGTCTATACTTCCTACACGCTGCGCTTGCACGACTCCAGACGATATATCCTTTACGCCGGAGCAGTCGATGGAGTGTGCCCCGACGCCGAGTTCACCGTATATGCAGACCATGGCGGTCTTCCCGGAGGGCCCAACCTCGGTGTCATGGTTCCTGACGAGGTCCGACCATTCCGAACACTTATGTGGCCACTCTCTGGACCTGGCCCATCCCTAGACAAGGCAGCATTTGCAATTCAGACCGAGCCTGGTGCCCTGGAGGAGCTGAAGGTTTTTATTTCGCTAGAAGACCCTCTTATCCTTGCCTTTAAGGCAACGCTAATGCAAATGAAGACTCTCAGCCACGATCGTCACAGGATAACGCTTGTCGACGACCCTTCAGTCGCGCATTTGGCGATCGAGAGAGAAAACGATGAGATAGCATTCGTTTTCCTTGACAAACGTATCACTGCACACGACATAACAAAGTACGCCCTCAAAACCAAGGCAGACAACATGATGCCTGTCCTCCAAGGCATGGCACACTATCACTACCATCTTAACCGGTCGGATTTGACTTCTAAGAGGCTCGAGCAAGAGATCAAAGTGGAAGTTTTCAAGCTTGAATTTACCGGCCAGCTCGACGAGGGCACCTTTCGACTATTGAGACGTCCTTCTGGCGAAAACCTTCTGAAGGATGGCGTAATCACCTTATGCCTTCATGATGGCGTCAACGACGTATTCGGTATCCGAATCACCAACACCTCACCATGGGACGTTTACCCTAGCATCTTTTACTTTAATAACAGCGAACTGAGTATTAGTGCGTTGTCTCGGTATTTAAATATATGCCTTGGTCTAACCTCAACCTGCAGCACAATATTTCGGATCTGGAGGTCCATCCCAGTTCAAAGTCGACTCACCTCTGCCAGGGAATGGAGGTACACTGAACTTGGGTTTCGGTTTTAGATACAGAAGAAGTCATAAATACTCCATTCCCGATTGCCAGGATGTGGATGTTGGATTCTTAAAATGCTTCTTTCCAACTTTGCCGGTTGATCTATCCAAAATTGCAACTTCGTCGGTTGATCTATCTGACATTCAAATGACTTTGTCGGTTGATCTATCCAACATTCCAACCTCATCGATTAATCCACCCCAAACTGCAAGTTCGCCAGTTGATCTGTCAAAAACTACTCAAAATCCACCACTTAGATTAAGGGGTGGTGGTCGGATAATTGAACCCATCAAGCAGCCTACCTTCAGCAGGCCCGTCCCCAGGGGCGCCTCCAGGGGGTCCCCCTCTAGTGAGCCGCATCCTTGGAGTTGCGTAGTTTTACCTGTTGTGCAGTGGAGGGTTAAAGGACAAGAAGTTCAGTACCTAGTTTGTTAATACTGGAGTCCACATTCCAATAAAACGCCATCCCTGCCTTCCATCAGTCCCTGGTGAGTTCGATGACCGTCGTGACTTCCACTCCGCTGCCCAAGTGCGCGCTCGGCTTCTCCGTTCGTACTCTAGTTGTAGGGAGCCAGGACATTTCCTTCCGCGGAGAAAACTCCACCGACACGGGCATGTTCATGTCCGAGCCGCCTCTGTCGCACGAGTTCTCCTCACCTGAGTCAGGTTTGCAATTGTGTTCCGTAACCGTTAGGTTCCCTGTGTTGATTTGGGTAGGCATGACAAGGACCTGAGAATGGCGGCCGAATTTGACATTTCTAAACACTCTACATGCCATGATATTCACGATGACCGCGTTCGGAAAGAGCATCGTAAATCGAGATGGAGAATCCGGAGGATCGTTGTCAACAAAGAAATAGATGATTGTTGCGAAGTTCAATGCAACGGCGATGCTAATATGACTAGAGTCAGACAGAAACACCGGGAGTGTATGTGTAACTCACGTATAATAGATCTGGCTATCTTGAAGAAAAGCTCTCACGAAGCTTTGTAAATGACCCGTGGGTTTCCAAGCACTGGAAAGCTGTGAAGCCGGGCTTCTTCGAATGCCCGTCATACCCAGCTTGTACATGATAGCAAGGAGGATGAGAGTATCATTTACAAAGTCAATAACTGACGTCGCAATGACAAAGCGGTGTTTTATCATGCAATCACAATGCTTTGTGTGTTCGTTGTAGGCTGGTTCTATGCCGGCGAACGTGGTCGATGCACCTCCGATGACGCTGAGCCAAGTGAAGCCGAAGAAGAACACGACGAATTTGTTCATGTTGTACACCGCGCACATCCTAAAGTACATCAAGAATGCTGTTGACATGCGGGACAAGACGAAGGAGGCGTTCCCCATCTTTATCATGAAATTGCAGTGGTGAATTTGAGAATCTGGAAAGGTCATGTAGAAAGGCGTGCAGCAGTCAATCGGCACACATACTCAGCTGGACGTTTTTTCCAACTAAAAAGGCTAAAGTGGATATCCTGAAAACAATGTTCAGCCAGCCCTCTCTGTTGTCCATTGTTCACTTCTTACTTTGATAAGAAATATATGGCGGTCGGCCAACGGAAGTGCATCTTAAATGCAAGCATGTAGTCATCAGATAGTGTATGCAATTGATCCCAGATTAGAACCTGTATGACATATGGTTAGACGGAAATATTCATTCAAAAATAGATAGATTAATGGATAACAAACATACTGCAAGAGTACATGCGAGTACAAGCCAATGAAATATGGTCTGCAATGCCCTCATATGAGGAGAATGGAATAGCATCGGCGTGGAGTTAATTGTGAGGTCATTGGATAGGCTAATATTCCCAAACGAATCAGCCATGTTCGACGGTAACAAGCTCCTCCGACGTTCACGCTGAATTTTTTTGGGCTTATTCATTTGTGAGTGGCATGGACAAGGTTTTATACGATGAGTTGTAGGGCTAGTATAAACCATCGAATGATGAATTCATAATTCCAGATTGCGCAGCCTCTATCTTCGGGCTAGCAAATCTCTTTCTCCCTGACGCAAGCAACCGTGGAGAACGGTGCATCTGATCATCATGGACTGTAGAAGAGCTCAGGCTTCGATGTTGAGCATTCAATCCAAAAGCCTTGATTGAAACTGGATTGTTCTAGGACATGAAACTAGAAGTTCACTCATCCCACCATGAGCAATTCCCAAGATTGGATCGAACTGTGATGATTCTTATGCACTCGCCCTTTTCAAGAATTCCTCTGATTTTGCTTTGATCCAACTTGACTGATCGAACAAAAAATCTGCTTTCTTTATGTAAAGTTCTCGGAAAGATCCTGTCTCAAAGCCATCGCTAGCGCAGATGGGAGGCAGAAGAACAAAAAACTTCACACTGGTTTGCTTAGTT
>Ga0307513_10008753_pt1 | contig 12893 bp, 7 predicted proteins | sample 15_EM_MG_FD_202174 | JGI IMG/M metagenome (GOLD analysis project Ga0307513, IMG submission 202174) | Populus trichocarpa ectomycorrhiza microbial communities from riparian zone in the Pacific Northwest, United States - 15_EM | ecosystem: Host-associated > Plants > Roots > Unclassified | place...
AATTTTTTTTTATTAAATCCTAATTTTCATATAATTGAAGATAAAAAGAATAAAAATAAGTTTAGACATCTCCAAGGAACTCATGTAACATATTCAAGACCAATGCGTGCGCCTTCCGCTGGATGATCCAGGCTCATGAAACGCCCGTATGAGCTCAGTGTGTGAAATACTTTTTCTAACATTGAGGATGGGAAAGAATAAAAACTAACAGAGAAAGTCGGGTGTACGTTTCCAAAGAAATCACTAAACAATAAACATTAAAGTAGGCTATGCCAAGAATTCATTGTGTAGATGCACTAAACATAATAACAGCGGCTATGACTTGCGTGTAATAACAATCCCCCTATGTTCAAATTTTTTAATTAAATCCCAATTTTTATATAATTGAAGTTAACAAGAATAAAAATAAGCGTTGACATTTCTAAGGAACTCAACGAACATATTCAAGACCAGTGTGCACGACATCCGCCAAATGATCCAGTCTCATGAAACGCCTGCATGAGCTCATTGTGTAAAATAATTTTTCTAATATTAAGGATATAAAAGAATAAAAACTAACAGAGAAAGTAGGGTGTTTGTTTCAAAAGAATTCAATAAACAATCAACACTAAATAAGGCCATGCAATGAACTAATTGTGTAGATGAACTAAACACACTAACATCGGTTACGACTTGCGTGTAATAGCAATCCCCTTGTGTTTGAATTTTTTATTATTGAATCCTAGTTTTCATATAATTAAAGATAAAAATAATAAAAATAAGCATGGACATTTTCAAGGAACTAAGGGAACATATTCAAGACAAGTGTGCACGACTTTCGCCGGATAATCCATGCTTATGAAATGCCCACATGAGCTCATTGTATAAATAACATTGAGGATAAAAGAGAATAAAAAGTAATAAAGAATGTAGGGTGTTTGTTTCAAAATAAATCAATAAACAATTAGCACTAAAGGAGGCCCTGCAATGAAAACATTGTGTAGATGCATTAAACACACTAACATCGGCTACAACTTGCGTGTAATAGCAATCCTCCTGTGTTTGAATTTTTTATTATTAAATCCTAATTTTCATATAATTGAAGATAAAAAGAATAAAAATAAGCGTGGACATTTCCAAGGAACTCAAGGGAACATATTCAAAGTAGAGGCTCTGTCATGAATTCATTGTGTAGATGCACTAAACACATTAACATCGGTTACGACTTGCGTGTAATAGCAATCCCTCTTTGTTCAATTTTTTTTTATTCAATCCTAATTTTAATATAATTGAAGATAAAAAGAATAAAAATAAGTGTGAACATTTCCAAGGAACTCAGGGAATATATTTAAGACTAGTGCGCACTACATCTACCGGATGATCCAGTCTCATGAAATGCCCATATGAGCTCATTGTGTGAAATAATTTTTCTAACATTGAGGATAGAAAAGAATAAAAAGTAACAAAGAAAGTATGGTGTACATTTCCAAAGAAATCACTGAACAATCAACACTAAAAGAAGCCCTGCCATGAACTCATTGTGTAGATACAGTAAACACATTAACATCGGCTAAGACTTTCATGTAATAACAATCCCCCTGTGTTTAAATTTTTTTTTTTATTAAAACCTAATTTTCATAAAATTAAAGATAAAAATAATAAAAATAAGCTTGGACATTTCCTAGGAACTCAAGGAATATATTCAAGACTAGAGCGCACGATTTTCGCCAGATGATCCAGGCTCATGAAACGCTCGCATGAGCTCATTATGTAAAATAATTTATCTAACATTGAGGATACAAAATAATAAAAAGTTACAGAGAAAGTAGGGTGCACATTTTCGTAGAAATCAATAATCAATAAACACCAAAGTACGCTCTACCATGAACTCATTATGTATATACACTAAACACACCAACATCGGCTACGACTTGTGTGTAATAGAAATCCCCCGGTGTTTGATTTTTTTATTAAATCCTAATTTTCATTTAATTAAAGATAAAAAGAATAAAAATAAGCGTGAAAATTTCCAATGAACTCAGGGAACATATTCAAGACCAGTGTGCACGATATCCACTAGATGATCCAGGCTCATGAAATACTCGTATGAGCTCTTTGTGTAAAATAAGTTTTCTAACATTGAGGATAAAAAAGAATAAAACGTAATAGAGAAAGTAGAGTGTGCGTTTCCAAAGAAATCACTAAACAATAAACACTACTTTCTCTAAATGTGCGTTTCCAAGAAATTACTAAACAATAAAACACTACTTTCTCTAAAACAATAGCCTACTTTAATGTTTCTTGTTTAGTGATTTCTTCTAAAACATACACCCTACTTTCTCTGTTACTTTTTATTCTTTTCTATCCTCAATGTTAGAAAAATTATTTTACACAATAAGCTCATGCAGGCATTTCATGAGCCTGGATCATCAGCTATGACTTTCGTGTAATAGCAATCCCCTTGTGTTCGGATTTTTTTTATTAAATCCTAATTTTCATATAATTGAAGGTAATAAGAAAAAAAAAATAAGCATGGACATTTCCAAAGAACTCAAGGAACATATTCAAGACAAGTGCACACGATATAAATCGGATGATCCAGGCTCATGAGATGCCTGCTGGTGGGGACTGACATCAGCTTATTGTGTCAAATAACTTTTGTAAAATTTAGGATAGAAAAGAATAAAAACTAAAAGATAAAGTACGGTGGACGTTTCTAAAAAATCACTAAACAATAAACACTAAAGGAGGCCCTATCATGAACTCATTGCATAGATGCACTAAACACACGAACATTGGCTACGACTTGCGTGTAATAGCAATCCTCCTGTGTTCGAATTTATTTTATTAAATCCTAATTTTCATATAATTGAAGATAAAAAGAATAAAAATAAGCGTGGACATTTCTAAGGAACTCAGATAACATATTCAAGACCAATGTGCATGATATAAACTAGATGATCCAGGCTCATGAAACGCCTGTTGGTCGGGACTAACATGAGCTCAGTGTGTTAAATAATTTTTGTAAAATTTAGGATGGAAAAGAATAAAAACTAACAGAGAAAGTAGAGAGGACGTTTCCAAAGAAATCACTAAACAATAAACACTAAATGAGGCCCTGTCATGAACTTATTGTGTAGATGCACTAAACACAGTAACATCGGCTACGACTTGCATGTAATAACAATCCCCTGTGTTTGAATTTTTTTTTATTAAATCCTATTTTTCATTTAATTGAAGATAAAAAGAATAAAAATATGTATGAACATTTCCAAAGAACTCAGGTATTTCATTTTTTTCAACTAAAACAAGGAAAATGGCAGGTCATGGGGTTCTTTGTCACCCTTATAAAATATTTAGCAAGTTAGCACTGTTTATCTTAAATATCTTATGCTAATTTTATGTAACTAAAACAAGGAAAAATACAAATGCACTGTCAAATTTTATCAGTTACTATGTCTTTTGAATTGTTACTGTTTTATTGTTTAAGGGTTTCTACTTCATGTATTTCATTTTTTTCAACTAAAACAAGGAAAATGGCAAGTTTATAGGGTTCCCTGTTACTCTTATAAAATATTTTACAATCCAGCACTCTTTATCTGAAATATCTTATGCTTATTTTATGTAAATAAAACTAGAAAACATACAAGCGTTACTATCAAATTTCATCTGTTACTCTCTATCTTTTGAGTTGTTATTGTTTTATTGTTTAAGGGTTTCTACTTCCTGTATTTCAAGTTTTTCACGTAAAACAAGGAAAATAGCAATGATGGGGTTCCTTGTTACCCTTATAAAATATTTAGCAATCTAGCATTCTTTATTTGAAATATCTTATTCTCATTTTGTGTAACTAAAACAAGGAAAAATACAATTGTTACTGTTAAATTTTATTTGTTACTGTTGGTCCTTTGAACTGTTTCTGTTTTATTGTTTAAGGGTTTCGACTTCATGTATTTAACTTTTTTCAACTAAAACAAGGAAAATGGTAGGTTATGAGGTTCCTTGTCACCCTTATAAAATATTTAGTAATCTAGCATTGTTTATCTGAAATATCTTATGCTCATTTTGTATAACTGAAACTAGGAAAATTATAATTGTTACCGTCAAATTTCATCTGTTACAGTCTGACTTTTGAAATGTTATTATTTTATTATTTAAGGGTTTCTACTTCATGTATTTTATTTTTTTTCAACTAAAACAAGGAAAATGGTATCTTATGCTCATTTTATGGAATTCATTATTTTCTTTTTTCTTCTCATATTAATCTATATGCTTTAGAAAATATATGCAAAATGAAGAGTGAGGGTTGAGAAAATATAGAAAATATAGAATGTCAATTCAAATTCATAGAAAATTCATAAAAATCCATATAATAAAATTTATTTGTTAAAATATTTAAGAATGGATGTTTGCCAAAAAATTTCTTGGTGGGCCTTTTCATGGTGTGCTTGAAGGTGAAGTAGGCAGCACAGGAGGCAAAGGCAGCATCATGGGGGGCGGCGACAACCAGAGGGGGGCAACATCCATGTCAAGATCAACTACATTCATTAGGACCTCTCTCGGAATGATGAAATCAGTGCGCTTTGCACCACTGGACAATAAAAATAAATTCATCAATTAATAGAAGCAAAATTGCAAAATCATAAACATACCAATAGAAGAAAAATGACAGTAACTTACTTTTGTTCCGAGAATGTCTACAATAAGATGCTTCTAAGACATCTCTCAGGTAGGCCTCTCACATGTTCTCTTATCAAGCATTTTTCATTGGTTATTTTAAGCTCCGCATTGTGAAAACAAATTGTTTCTTCCAATAAAAATGGTAGAAAAACTAGAAGAAGCTTCTTCCATTTGAAAATAATATAATCTGAATCCAAATGAACTGAAATTAGAAAAGACACCACTTTGTCGGGCCTTAACTTAGATTGAGACAAAGGCAAAACAAAAGCTCAAATTTCTTGTGAGCAAAGATTGAAAAAACACAATCGATAACATCCAGAAGGAAAGATTCACAAGGCAAAACAAAAGCTCACCACTCTCTATAACACCTCTGCACAGACAATGATACAGAAGAAATTACCTTGCTCATCGTCCCAGATTTCTTGTGATCGTTACCGATCGTGCTCTCTTAGTGTTATTGTTGTGTTCCTTAGTCATTGTGAAAAGTTAGGAATAATATATGAAATTTATTGGGTTAAGGGAGAAATTAGGAGACACCGGCTATTGAAATATTAAAGCTGCAAGGGTAATGGAGGGAACATGTAGAGATGTTATTAGCACATGTAGGTTATTGATTATTGCTCTCTTATTGTTATTGTTGTGTTGCTTAGTCATTGTAAATAAAAATTGAGGAATAATATATGAAATTTATTGGGTAAAGGGAAAAGTTGGGAGATGCCAGCTATTAAAAAATGGAAAAGCTGCAGAGATGATGGGATGAAAACTGCAATGGAATGGAGGTGATGGATGGAACACGTAGAGATGTTATTAGCACATGTAGGTTATTAATTGGTTATTACTAGATACTTGACCTGCGTTTCGCCATAGGTTAGATATTGTTTTCTAAAAAAAAACTTTATACTCAAGCTTCTTCAACACGGTTTTGTATTTAAGAAATTCTAAATGAAAAATAAATATACATACATGTGATCAAATAAATGGAGAACTGCTATCAAATTTCATTCATTGCTCTCTGTCTTTTAAACTGTTACTGTTTTATTGTTTAAGGGTTTTTACTTTATGTATTCCATGTTTTTTTTAACTAAAACAAGGAAAATGAAAGGTTATGAGGTTCCCTATCACCCCTATAAAATATTTTAGTAACCTAGCATTGTTTATCTGAAATATCTTATGCTCATTTTATGTCAATAAAACAAGAAAAAATACAAGCGTTACTGTCAAATTTCATTTGTTACTCTGTCTTTTGAACTGTTACTGTTTTATTGTTTAAGGATTTCTACTTCCTATTTTTCAACTAAAACAAGGAAAATGGAAGGTTATAAGGTTCCTCATCTGATGCGATCCAAGCACCAAAAGATCCATTGGAGGTTCTAGTTGGCCTAGTTACAAGGCTTAGAGCTAAGAGGTTCAAAGAGGTTTTCAATGGACTTCTTCAAGATTCGTGGGCTAAGGTGGAGTTCAAGAGGATATTAAATAATAAGGAGCAAGCCGTGATTAATTTGATTCATGTTTAAGAGGGGCTTGTTGGTGGAACCAAGATCATTACACAAGGATTGGGAGAAGAAGACTAAATTCAGTCAGTTTGACCTTTCGATACCTTTTTTATCATAACTGGAGCTACATGTCAAATTTTGAGGCGATTCTAATTGGGATGGAAATTAGACTTCCATATCTTTTCAACGATATTAAATATGGGTGGCACACCTTCTAATTCTTTAAGATGAGAGGGAACCATCCATTTGAAGTTGGGTTTTGCTGCTGCCTGACAGAATACAAAAATAACCAAACGTGTCTTATTAAATTAGATGGTCTATTAAATTTTCTTTATTTTGTGAGGAAACACTTGTTTGGGTTTCAAACTTGTTTATTTTATTTATTTTAATTAGTTTAGGCTAGTTTTAACATGGGTTGATTATTATTTAAATTGGGTTTATATGTGACCCATTAGGAAAACTAAGGTTTTTGGCTTGGGGTATAAATATTCTTGAGAATAATTTTCAGATTAGTTTTTGGCTAATAATATTATGATTTTGCCGACTTTTGGTTGTCAATCTTGGTTCTTGATTGAACTTTAAACTCTACAAAGAATTGACCAATCTTTGTTGTGAATTTATACTCCTTTTGCTCGTCTCCAGGTGTAGGCGTTGTGGTTGAGTTGGTATATAGTCTTGTAGCCTTGGAGCATGTCTTCCATTGTGATAAGTTCATCTTATTTTCAGCAAACTTGGATTAGATAGATCTTGGGTTCGTGAATTCCATTTAATTTTGCTAGGATTCACATCACTGTCACCTTTATAAAATATTTAGCAATTTAACATTGTTTATCTGAAATATCTTATGCTCATTTTGTGTAACTAAAACAAGGAAAAATACAAGCGTTACTGTTAAATTTCATCTGTTATTGTTGGTCTTTTGAACAATTTTTGTTTTATTGTTTAAGGGTTTCTACTTCATGTATTTTACTTTTTCAACTAAAATAAGAAAAATGGCAGGTTATGAGGTTCTTTATCACTCTTATAAATTATTTAGCAATCTAACATTGTTTATCTGAAATATATTATGCTCATTTTATGTAAATAAAACAAGGAAAAATACAAGTGTTATTGTCAAATTTCATTTATTACTCTATGTCTTTTGAATTGATATTGTTTTATTGTTTAAGAGTTTCTACTTAATGTATTTCATGTTTTTCACGTAAAGCAAGGAAAATGGCAGGTTATGGGGTTTCCTGTCACCCTTATAAAATATTTAGCAATGTAGCATTGTTTATTTAAAATATCTTATGCTCATTTTGTGTAACTAAAACAAGGAAAAATACAAGTGTTCCTGTCAAATTTCATTCATTATGGTCGGTCCTTTGATTTGTTTCTGTTTTATTGTTTAAAGGTTTCAACTTCATGTATTTCATTTTTTTCAACTAAAACAATGAAAATGCTAGGTTATTGGGATTCCCTATCACCCTTATAAAATATTTAGAAATCTAGCATTGTTTATCTCAAAATATCTTATAATCATTTTGTGTAACTAAAACAAGATAAAATACAAGTATTACTGTCAAATCTAGCATTGTTTAAAGGTTTCTACTTCATGTCATTGAGTGATAGGAGTTGTTTAACTTACGATGAAATTAATAAGACTAATTTGATGGTCGCTTACTTAATAACAGGACTGAAAGTCTTAGAGTAATCAATGTTTTCTTGCAGAGTAAAACCTTTAGCAACTAATCCTGCCTTATATTGCTCAATGTTGCCATCCACATAGCGTTTTATCCTATACACCCACCAACTGCCAATAACATTCATTGAAGGATGTAAAGAATCCAAGGACCAGGTGTCGTTAGAGCGTAAGACTTGAATTTCATCTCGCATAGCACCATACCAAGCCTCATACCTGTCAGCATCAGAGAATGCAATGGGTTCATAGTTAGGGGAAGACATTACTTGACATATAGGAGCAGCAGAGGTGGCTTCAGACGCTGTTAGAAGGGCGATCTTTGGCTATGAAACTCCAGAAATTTATAATTTAAATATTTAAATATACGGATGACTCGGTGGTAACTTTGTGAAACCCCAACAAAAGACTTCACCGTGACGAATTGAATAGCGATAAATAAAATAAAAATGGTGGTAAATTGTAAAGCCCCGATCAAATTTTATAATGTTAATAAAATTATTGAAAATTTAGAACCAGAAATGAGATGGGTTAGTTAAAATAAAATAAAATGAAATAGTATTGAATTATTAGAAAAGAAATTTTAGAGAGAGATTTTTCGCATGGTATTTTAAAAGCGGACTGAGAAAAGACATTTGGTTGAACGAAAAAGATACCCAAACTTGATATAAGGGTGTTGTAGTAAATATGGATAGATTTGCTATATAAATAGCAAAATTATGATGAAAATACCTAGGACGGTCGAATGAAAGGAAGAGAGAGAGAGAGAGTACCTTGAGAGCAGAATCACAAACGGCTATATCTATGTATTTCACCGTTGAATTGAGTTAGGGTTTCAATATATTATGCTCCTCACCACCCTCTAACATCGAACTGTTGGGATTTGAAGGCTCTAGTTTAGTGAGGGATATAACCCTCGCAACATTTCAAGGAAAACCTGTCTACGGGTCAGTCATGATCGCTGGCGGTTTCCTTCTTCGTCCACCGTTAGATCCTGCTCAATTTTGGATATTTGATCATATTGATGAGCTCTACATTCTACACGGTGGAGATCGGGATTAAAAAATCCTACGAGAAGTTATTCATTGGTAAACAATATATTGTCAATTTTCAATTTTGTTTTGTTTTGTTTCGATCTATGAAGATCTATCCCTTAACATACTCTTATTTGTTGGTATGTGTCTCATGATATAATGATGGTTAACTTCATCGTTTGGATTGTATTAGTTCTAATTGAGTTAGGAGAAACTTTAACCTTACTGAAACGTATGTTTAAATTGGGTTAGCAAGAATGAAATGAAAATATGGTGATGAATTCATGTGAATGATATTGCAATAGTATGAGAACGCACATTCTGATAAAATTATAAAAGGATACTGATTGTATCTCTTGATTCTCAAATAGAAAAGATGTCTAAAGCAGGGTTGTTAGTAGTTGAAGGGACTCAGTCAGTTGGGGAAACAGGTAGGTGCATCACACCTTGTCTTTTTAATTTTTGTAAACTTATTGATAAATTTCAAAATTTATTGTTTTATTGTTTCGATAAATATTAGAAAGAATATGAGTACCTTATGTACATTGATGTGTATCAACTAGTTATGATATAATTAGAATGGATACAAGTACCTTACGTACAATGATATGTATCAAACTTGTGATGATATTATTGGAATGAATAAGAGTAATGTACACCAATATAGATCAATTAATTAGGATAATGTTTGAATGAACATGTGTATCTTGGGTACAATGATATGGATCAAGTTAGTTAGGTTAATATTTGAACGAATATGAGTACCTTGTGTGCATTGTTATATATCAAATTAATTATGTTATTTTAGAATAGGTACGATTACCTTGCATACATTGATAGGTATCGAATTAGCCATGATAACTTTGAAATAGACATGATTATCTTACATACCTCGATATGGATTGGTTATACACAATGACTCAAATATTAAAGTAGAAATGATAGATAACTAGTCACTATAGTGTCAGTTGCTAAGAATACATTACGATGATACTTAGCATCATGATGAGGGTAGCTAAGGGCATAAATTGGTGCTTGGCACTGTGATGAGGGTGACCAAGGTTATGTGAATGATGCTTAGTGACCGTAGTATCGGTAACTAAGGTTGTGTGTGAATGATACCTGGCAACCGTGGTTACAATGTATATGATGTTAATAAGAAAAATGAAAAGGGATCAGTATGAATGGAAGGTTGAGAAGACATTGATTAGCTATCCAGATTTGAATAGCTAATGGTATCGTTTGGGTTCCATTGGTGCCAACATTCCTTAAATTGATTAGTCGATCCCGAGTAATTAAGTGACTAATGATGTTTGTAAAGATTTCTAACATTGACATAGTTTCTCTTGGTTAAATGAAAAAGATAAGTTGATCAACTATTCTAGATCAGGAGTAGTTAATGATATCAACAACCATTTCTGGTGTGATTAGCTACTCTAGGTAAGGAAGCTAATGATGTCAATGGTTCTTGACATTGACAACTTTGATGGTAAACCAAATATGAATAAGAATTAATTAATTATTTCGATGTAAGAATGGTTAATGATATCAATCGGTTCTATTGATATCGGCACTTGAATGAAATTGATTAGTCTACCCCGATATTGGGAGACTAATGATACTAATGAGATTCATTAGTATCGGCAATTACCTTCTGAAAAATAAGAAAGAAAGTATTGATTAGTTATCTCGAAGGAATGAGATAAACTAATAATACCAAGAGAGAAAAATCTTGGTATCAAGTGAGAATTGATTCATAAGTAGATGGTATTTGAAACCATTGAGTTGTGATGAGATTTTCAAGATGAAATTATTCTCAACAAATAGAATAGAATATTATATGGATATTGGTAATAGATTGAAAATATATGTAATAAAAGAGGTCTATGCCTAATTTTATATATCAAAAGAAATTCAATGAAAATTATTATCTATCATTATTTGTTACTACCGTTTTATATTTTATATGGCCATGTTAATTTCTATATTTCTAATCCATCAAGGTCACATTAGAAGTAAACTTAGTTTAGTTAGTTTTTGCTTTCAACCATGTAATTATTTTTAAATTAAGAAACTTATCTTCTAAAACTTGAAATGTAATATTAACATGTAAATTTGGATATATGACTTTAATCTAATGCTTGTAATTCTATGTACCTCTTTAGCCATGTATGTTTATAGTTGAAATCAAATCCTTCACTTGAATTACATTATATGATGTTATTATGCAAGATATAGTTTATATAATGATATTATAACAATTGAATTATGCATTGTTTATTTTGTGAATTTAAATTGTATAATGTTATTGAATGAAACGTGTTATGTTGATAATGATGAGTTGGGTTAAGATACAGGATGATTGGATCGAGTTGTGAAATAAAATTGAAAATGTAATATAATTTTGTCGATAACTTGGGACCTCCTAGTATAGAAAACATTCTGCTGAAATTTTGGTAGAAATTTCAGTGGAACTTGTATAAAAAAAATTTACTGAAAATTTCCAATATATCACGAAAAATACGATGTAGAAAATCAGGGTTGTTACATTATTGCAGGTGTAGGTCTACTTCACTCCTCGTGTCTTCATGAATTATTCGTGTCTGAAAGAATAATAATTTATGTTAGCTTGAGTAATACTTTGTTAATTTTGTCTTTTCATATAATTTAATAACTTACCCAAATCATGTTGTCATGTATGATTACTTTCCTTGGAGCTGATACCCCTTTTCTTTCTTTATCTCCTAACAAGAGATAACAAAATACATCGATGATCTGCACAGATGTACGTAAATTATCCATACATATTCCATTTAAGTAACAAACAGGTTTTAAGTAGTGATACACTATTTGCGATGGATTTTTCATTTAAGACGTCGAAATGGTCTTCCAATGATAAGAATTTCTTCTACATTTCTTCTCTCATCCATATACAATTGTTGTAACGCAACAGTTTTAATGAGACAATAAGATAGTTCAAAATTAAGACTGTAATAGTTCAAAAGTTAGATTTTATTGGCAGTAACAGTTCAAAATTAAGACATTAACAGTCAGATATTATAGACAGTAACATATCAAAATTAAAAGAGTATAGATTCAAAATTAAGATAATAACATTTCAAAAGTCGGACATTATTGATAGTAACAATTCAGATTTTGCTACCATGTTTTGTACTTGTCCTGTTGAATTTTGCTAATCAAATTCAATGCATTTTTCTTCAACAGTTTCACTAGTTAAAGATCATTATTCAGTTATGGTAGCTTAGATTTTATGACGTTTTCATCCTTTTTAGCTTCTCTTTTTTCTTTCCTTCCTTTTCATTTCTCTAACAATGTTTACCATTGATCTAGTTTTAGGAACTTCTAGGGATATCTCTTTTTCAGCTTGCTTTTCTTTTTTTGCCATTTCAAAAGTTATTTTTGTTAACTGGCCTTCAAAGTCCTTCCTCTTTGCTTTTATTTGAGCATTCTCCTTGATGCATTTATGATTCTCCTATATTCTATTCATAGCTTTTCAATTTCTGCATTTTAAAAATCCTTTTTCTTTTCAAGTCTCTTGACCTCTTATTCGGCCTTTTTGAGTTGATCTTTTAATTTCTAATTTTCACATTTCAACTCATTCTTCTTGTTTAATGCTTTTATGATTTCCATATATTCTCATCGTAGCTTTTTAATTTTTGCATTTTGAAAATCCTTTTTCTTTTCAAATATCTTGACCTTTTCTTCAGTCTTTTTGAGTTGATCTTTTAATTTCTGATTTTCACATTTCAACTCTCTTATTTCTTCTTATCCTCATGTTCAGCAGAAAAAAAGCTTGCGCCACATTTCTTCTTCCAACAGCTCCACAACTTTTTGAACACCCAACAACAAAACTTTTTCTTCTGCGGGCTCTAAGTATATAACTGAAAACTGCATGAATGTGTAGACTGTAACATTATTAATGATACAGTAACAAATGAAATTGAAAAGGTAACTGATCAGGTTGAGATTGTAATGCATGAGGTTGAGGTATTAATACAGATTGACATT
>Ga0307513_10008754_pt1 | contig 12892 bp, 9 predicted proteins | sample 15_EM_MG_FD_202174 | JGI IMG/M metagenome (GOLD analysis project Ga0307513, IMG submission 202174) | Populus trichocarpa ectomycorrhiza microbial communities from riparian zone in the Pacific Northwest, United States - 15_EM | ecosystem: Host-associated > Plants > Roots > Unclassified | place...
AAATGATTTATGTTTTGACCTATTTGTCCATTTTTTTAATTTACCACAAGAAACAACTTAGGGGCATTTTTGTAAAAAACAAAGATTAGGATAAAAAATTAAAATAAATCTTTAAAGTGGGAGACAAACAGACAATGAAGGACACTTAGAAGAGAAACACCAGCCACACTTTCTTTTTTCAACAGTGGGAGTCGGAGAACAACACATCTGTACAGGTAATACTTTATTTTTTTCTAAACAAGTGCAGTATGGTTTGAGAGATGAGGATTTTGATTATAATCATGAAATGGAGGATATGGAGGATTCAAGTGAAGGAGAGGAAAGCATGGATGAAGATGTTTTTGAAGATTAATGAATAATGATGATGTTATTTAATTTTGCTTTTTAATCTATTTGGCTACTTACTACTTTAAATTATCTTATTTTGTTTTAAGGGTGAAAAATTTAACTTTATGTGACCATGTTATGGTATTTTATATTTTCTTTTGATTTTCTAATGATCTAATCTTAATTGGGAAGATATATATTTTAGATTTATGTAATATAATATAATATAATATAATATAATATAATATTTATAGCATATTGCCTTGGTTCACTCGGGCGAGCGCCTCGGGCATTTTACAGGCTTGGTGCCTTTTGGCTTTGACAACACTGATTCTGGCCTTGTTCTGATGAATCCTCTTGAGTTTTGTATTGTTTGATATGAGATACATCTGTGTGCTTCCTTTCTTTATGTGCCTTGTGATAATTTTGAACCTCATTTATCTGATTTGAAGATCAGACATATCAAACAGGGCCAGGGTTTTGTTATCAAAATGGAGCAAAATGTTTGCAAAAAGTCAAGCAATCAAAAAACCCAACGGCATAAAGTCGTCTACAGATGCACAGGACATGATTTTGAAGCAGAGGTAAGTTCATGTGATTACCTCCTATACTTGCAAGATTTGTTTAGTCAAATCTCATCTTTTGGCTCTAATTTTGTGCAGCATTGATGAAATTATGGGCAATGAATCATGGCAGTCTGATATTGGTAATCCTGTAAGTTTTATGCACAATCAGTTGCATGGTCAAAAGTGGACTGATGTTATAGGACTTCTCTAATAGCTTTTATTCTGAACAGGATGGTGTTCTTGCTCTCTCATCTGAAAGTTCTGAAAATATCAGGTATTGATATGTTTTTTTTTTTTTGACTTGTTATTGGTGTTTGTTGGGGGCATTCAGCCTAAATTTCTTTTTTTTTAGGAAAATTGAGTCTTCGCAAGCATTGAAGCTGTTGCCTGCATCAACAGATGATTTGAGCAGGAAGCACATTCTAGGCGCATCTTCATCCCGTATCCTCAGAATTTTTTTTTAAGTGGTGCATTGCAATTTCTCTGGCATTTGAAGGAAAATTGACTGACTTATCTTTTCCTTGGTTAACTGATGAAGCTTTTGCTTACATCATCATATAGTTTCATCAATCTCTCAGTGCATGCTTGTTTTACACACAGTAAACTGGTCACTGCATTATTAAATGAAAAGTCCAAAGCCACATGATATTCTTACCATTTTATCTATGATATAAACAATGGCCTGGGACATACCTTGTCAAAGTATTCACCATTAGGTTAAATATATTTTCCTGACAGTCTTAGGGTTTGAAAGCTTAGCTTAGGAAACTTGTATGGCAAGAACTGATGCATGCTACTCTCTTCACCCATGCTAGCTGTTACAGTGACTATAATTGTGAGTGCAGCCCTAAACCACTGACTTGTAGTATCTTTTAGTTGATATTTATCTACTGTGTTTTATTATTGGTTTCCCCCAGAGCTGGCACATGGAGTATGAGAGGAATTTGATTATGCATTTACTTGTACAGGATTGGTTGTTCTTCTGGATTTTTCTTTTTCTTTACCAGGAAAAGAGTCCAAATCAACTGAAGCGATTGTTGAGCTTTAAGCTTTTTTATAATGTTTCCATTGTAATATTTACATAATATAATGCAGCAAGGAAATCATTTGATGCTACATGGGCAAGTGAGTTCAGTTACCTGGACTAGCTTATCTGGTTGCCTTTTGTAGATATTTAATTGGTAAAACCACCTTTTTGCCCCTATGCTTGTAGCAAATGACTGTCTTACCCCTGCATTTCAAATTTGGTTGATTGACGCCAAAATTGACAAAATGTTGGTCAATTTGTCCCAATCAATAAATGAATTGCACTTCTTTTGAAAATTACAGCAGCCTCAACACCAGGATCTTTGCTGTCTGGCCAGTGTCAGGTTCATTTGGTGGTGGAAATATTGGTGAGCCAGAAGTGAACATCATCAACACATGTAGGAGGGATTTTTTCAAAACATTTTATTAAGTACTTCAATTTTTTAAATGTGCAATTTACTTCTGTTCTAACAGCCTATTTAACTGCAATTATTGATTTCAGCCAATTGACCAGCATTTTATCGAGTTTGGTGTCAATCGACCAAATTTTAATGCAGGTGGCAAAATCATGTTTTATAGTCTAGCTGATTATAAAAACGAAATTAATCAGTTCCTTAGTGACATTGGCGATGATTTCAAGTTCAATTATCTTGCTATATGTTTTGTGAAATCTCACTTAAAAGTTATACAGCTTTGGAATATGCGGAAATTCTCACATAATCTCCATACTTTTAAGTAATGAATGAGAAACATTAATCTGACTGACAATCTCAAAATATTTCAATTTGTTATAGCTATTAATTGATAGCTCTTTCTTATTATCAAACTTAAGGTACAGTTTAATGATGGAAAACCCCTTCAGCAACCCATTTGGGGGCATAACCTTCAGAAATTGTTGGTTGTGTTACAGATTTATCTGGAATCCTGGTTGAATGGTTGATAAAGTTGTGATTTTTGCTTAGTCATTTCGACTGATCAATTTTACCTCATCCCAAATATAATGCTTGAAGTGCAAGAGCACTTTTGATTGTTGTTCTTCTATTTGTTTTACCTTTTGTTTGTCAAAGATTGGTCTCAGATGTATTCATTTATCAAGCTTATCTGTTTTTCGTTTTCAGCTGGCACCTAAAAATTAAAAGCTCCTAACTAAGGGATTTTATTTTCTTGGAATTGGAAATAATTCATCCTCTTGAATGACAGAAGCACCTCAATGATAAATGTGCTTTTGTAGTTTTCTTGTTTAATTTGTTTGGATGAACTCTTAAGTACCTCCCTTAGCTAGGAACAGATACAAGAGAACGTAGAAAAGTTCAGCTTGTTGAACAGCCAGGCCAGAAAACAGCTGGCAGGAGCCCTCAGGCGACCAAAGCTGCCCCTGTTAATCAAGGTCGCCCGATGTCTGCGGATGATATCCAAAAAGCAAAAATGCGTGCTTTATTCATGCAGAACAAGCATGGGAAAACAGGTTCCTCATCCAATGGAAGCACTGGTATGAAAAATGGAGGGCTTAATAAGCCTTCAAGTATGATCCCCAGTTTGTGTCCAGTTTCTAAAATTCATATCCGGCCAAAGATTGAGGAATACAAGAAACCTGTGACACCTCCCCCCCAAGTTTCTAGTAAGGTTGAGGGTTTCCTTGATCTAAAGAAAGAAATCAATTCAAAGGAACCCATGGGGGGAGTTTGCATTAAAGTCCAGATCCCATGGCAGACTCCTCCAGGTACATGTGCTTTTGGTTTTTCTTTGTTGGTTACTTTGATGTTCGATTAATAATATTAGCGCAGATGAGTAGATGCTTTATGGATAAAGCAAGGCAACTTTTAAATTGTTATCCGAATTTTAATAGTGTGCAATCAAGAATTCCAGGATCATTTTGTGTGTATTGTATGTAGTTATAGATGAGATGCAGACGCATTTAAAATATTTGTTGTTTAATAGTTTTGGATATATGTCAATATTCAATTTCTAGTTTGACACTTTCCATTTAATTGCTCATCCCTTGATTCCCTGCCATTTCATCACAATTATTTTGGTTTTTGGATTGACCTTGTAATACAGCAAGTGGATAGCCTTTACAAATACAACATGTGCCAATGTGTATTGAAGATGCTAACTAGTTTGTTGATAAAGACTATTTTTGTAGTTGTGGGGACGTGGATTCAAAAACTTGTTTCATGCTATTAATTTTCTAAGTACTGACGTGGATTCAAAAACTTGTTTCATGCTATTAATTTTCTAAGTACTAACTTTTCACCAGGAAAGAAAGTAGTATTTGAACTGTTAATGTCTTGTGTGAAAACTCAGCATAAGATCAGAACAATACAAGTTACTTTATAAAGTGAAGTTTATGCTTCTTACTGGATTTTATATCATTGGTGGGTAACAAGTGACAATGGCATCTTAACTGGATGCAGAAAATTCCTGAAGATTGCTCATATGCTATGAACATGGAAATTATCTATCTTATTACATAGGCACATTGATTTTTAATTCTTTCTCAATTATGGTATCCATGTACAATATGGTATCAAATCATGTCAATTACTTCAAACTTGAAACTCCTGAATATGGTTGCTGGATTGCAATGGTGAGGACATGAAATTTAAAGGTGAAAATTATGTACTTGTGGTGTTTTTGGTTTGCCAACCATTTTTCTATACAACTGTAATTTTTTTTTCCTTATCTTGGAATTGAGCACGTATCAAGCACTATATCATGAGTGAAAAGGGGTTTGCAGTGCTTATCATTTTTTGGACTGGGGACTGTATATTGTCAGCATGGGGCCCAAACAACTGGTTGGTGAACTCCAAGCAGGGAGGATCTTGTTTCAAATTTGTAAATATATTAAACAATGCATAGAGAATCAGTTTTACGGAAGTGGATAATCAGCTTAAGCACTATTTGGACTTTGGCTAGACAGGATTCAGGGCGTTCACAACAGGGTTCTTTGCAAATTAGGGGTGGCTGAGCTCCTTCACTTCCTGTGTCTTTTTTATTTCTCTCAAAACCAAACTGCTATCTTCAACTTCTCATGGGTTGTCCAAGATTATTTGATTTTGTTCAGGCTTTTCTCTTCTACTGCTGCTTTCCTTTGGTATTTCTTATTAGCTCAATGCACATTCTTTGGTTTTTTCAGCCTTTTATGCACTTCTCTTTTCTGCAGAAATAAAACTCAGCGTTCTCTGGAGAGTGGGAACTGGTGAAAATAGCAAAGAAGTTGATGTTCAGAAAAACAGAAACCGTAGGGAGATAGAAACCATCTATCAGACAGTCCAGCAGATACCATCTAATCCAAAGGAACCATGGGACCTTGAGATGGATTATGACGACACATTGACCCCAGAGATTCCAATTGAACAGCCACCTGATGCTGATGTTGCAGAAACACAGGTTTCCCATACTGAACATGTAAATACAGTAGTTGCATCTGCACCTTCCCTGCCTCAGGTTGGTGGAGGGAGTGCAACTGAACCAGATCTTGAGTTGCTTGCTGTACTGTTAAAAAATCCAGAATTGGTTTTTGCATTGACTTCTGGCCAAGCTGGCAATTTATCAAGTGAAGAAACTGTGAAGCTGCTTGATATGATTAAGACAGGAGGGGCTGGTCTGGCAGGTAGTTTAAATGGGCTTGGTGGGAAAGTGGAGGAGAAGGTTGAAGTCTCACTTCCATCGCCAACTCCTTCGAGCAACAATCCTGGAACGGTGCGTGACATAGGCCAATATTGCAAATTTTGTTATGTATCATTAAACTGTTGTCAACTTCCTATGGGTAGAGCTATTTGCTCTCTTGCAATTTAGTAAAAATAAATTCATAGGTAAGCATAAATTAAAATCTGGAATGCACAAAGCTCTACTTGCAATGGAAATAAAATAAAGGTCAAAATGAACTTGGGCAATTAGAGGTGTGACCAGTTGTGGAACTTGGGATTTGTCCATGGGAATTGCTTGGATGTTTTCAGCAGTTTAGAAATGGGTTTTGTAGTTCTTGCACCCCTCATCTATTAGAGCTGCCAGCAATGGCTGGAAAATATGGTTGAAGCATTTTTCTGCCATTGTTCATCCACTGATTATCTTATCTCCCATTAGCTGGGAATGATGGATTGATGTGTCCCATGCTGTGAAAATTGTGCTCGACTAAAAATGTAGTGGCCCCCTCGCAGGTGTTGTCATTGGAAAAAAAAAGTAAATAAAAATGGTATATAATTGTTTTCAGATTTCTTTATATATATATATATATATATATATATATATATATATCATATATGCTAATAAACACTCTCTTTGGTTACTTTGTAAAATATGCAGAGTGGATGGAGATCAGAATTTGCCAAGAATCCATTTTCCCAGCAGGCTTCAATGGGGAACAGAGTTGTATACAGTGATCCTGGAGTCCCCACCAGTGTCCCCTTAGCAGAAAAGCATACTAGCTTGGTGCAGCATCAAAATCAGGCCACTAGCATCAGAATACCGCAGCAGCAAGCTAGCATTCCATTACTATCCCAGCATGTTTCGGCAGTGATGAACCCTTTCTCAATGCCTCAAACAAGTTCCATAGTACCTGAAAACCGACAACCTTCAATAGTTCTCCCAGCAAACCAGAGTTACCCCTCAAATTCTTCAATGTTACAGACACCATCCTCAGAAATGGTTTCAACCATGAAAATTCTACCTGTTAACACCCCTTCCTTGCTAAACCTTTCAGCTGCTATGAACAACATAAAATCAACTCCATCTGTTTCTTTCACATCAAATCCACAGGAGAGACGGCTAGTGCCTTTTCCACCATCAACAACCGCCGTACCAACACCAACACAGTTACAGTCACAACCTCCCCAGATAAACGAACCTCCGATTGTATACTTTACACGGCCACATACTGGTGATGTAGGTCCAGTGGCTGATTCCTGGAGAGTTAGGCAGGGTTTAGTCTCAAACTCCCCTTCCCAAGTTAATCAAACAAACTATGTGTCATCATTTGGAGGGCCTGTGCAGCCATCGTTGAGGTCAGGTCCTCCCCGGGAAAGAAATGAATATGTGAGTGATGTGGGTGATGAGGGTTATGAGTCTTGGAGTCCGGAGAATAGGCGTTATGAATCACAAGAGTACATGCCAGGGAGAAACCATTCAGGACCCAGATCCAGAATGAATTCCGGATGGGATTATATGCCTAATAATAATAATAATAATAATAATAGGTCCAGGCAACGGAATTCCTCTGGGCATGGGGACCGTAACTGGAATGGAAACAGAAGATGGCACTGATTGACTTGAAAGCTTCTTTCATAGTATGGCCTGGCTTGGGCTGATCCATTGCTTGGAGTGAATGTATTGACAGGGATTTACACGCTATATAGGGTGTGTGGTTGTGACGAGGAGAATTCTAACAGCGAATGCAAATGTTTAGATACTTGGGATTCGATACTAAATTTTGACTGAAAGCATCTAATACTTGGACGAAGTTGCAGCTCCTCCTTTCTTCGAGATGATACTCTTGAGCATCTAGTGTCTAAAAACTTGAGAGAAGAGATGGCTCTGCGTCATTGGGACGTGGTCTTGGTAAAGTAACTAGAATCTCTTCCCTTTTTTTAATTTTATTGTATTCATTTTTCGATTTCAAGAATTTAAACAAGGATGATTTCAAAAAGATGAGTGGAAATTAAAATGCCATCCATGAGTTTGACCAATATGGACGTTTTTGTTTCGAGAAGGAAATCTTTAAGATTAGTAAACTGTCGGAGGAGGGAAAGATGGTTCCAATCGCATTGACCATGAGGTTGCAAGATGGCATGGAATTATAACAGGCTATGCACCATCATCACTCAGGTTCAAGCTTTGGTAGCTGCTGCAGTGCAGTGGCACCAAACAATATTGGACACAGAATTTGAAGAGACGTCGCATAATCCGTGATTCAATGAAGTCAAAGAATATTAATCATTATTATTGTTAAAAAAAAAAAAAAACACCATTGAATGAGTGAAATCACAATTTAGTCATTAACATGTTACACCAATATCAATTGAATATAAATTCTATTTTTCCATCAATTTGGCCTCGAACTTAATTAAGCATGTGTAGAAATGGGTTAGAACTTAAGAAGACTTCAGTGTAAATAGAGGGTGGTTAAAATTTAATTTTTTTTTTTGTTTAAAATTAATTTTTATTTTTTATATTGTTTTGATTTGCTAGTATTAAAAATAAAATTTTAAAAATAAAAAATATTATTTTAATATATTTATCAATAAAAAATATTTTAAAAAGTAATTATTATCATTTTTAAACTAACTTTAAATGCAATGCGATGCAATACAATATGTTGGAATTCTTGAATTAAATTTAATTTAGAGATTCTAATAAAATTATATGTTTGAAATCGTTTTGAGTGTTAAAAATTAAATTCTAAAAGAAATTTAATCTTTAAAAAAATTATAAAAATAAAATTCAACCTCAAAAAAAAATTATAAAAATAAATTAGAGATGAGCTATTGTGATTTAGAATTTAGAAAAGGAGAAATTTAATGTTAAAATTAGCTTTTCAAACATTTATTTAATTTTTTTATGAAACTTTTAAAGAAATAAGATTAAAAAATTATAATAATATAAAAAATAAAATAAATTAAATTTTATATCATTAAAAAATACAACAATTGAATTCAAATCAATTAAATTTAATTACATTAAGAAAAAATGGTTTCCAACGACTTGTTAAGGCAAGAAAAGCGAGCGAATATCAGCATCAAAATAATAATAGATGCTGACTGTGGTCAACCCAACCACAATAATGTTTCTTCTCTCTTGCTCTTTCTTTTCCTGCCATGCCAAGTGCCCTCTAGAAGAAGAAGAAGAAGAGGAGGAATCGGAATCATATTCCTATCTCTTTCCCAATCCCTATCCCTAGCTCCTTCTCCATCCTTCATTTTTATTTTGGCCTTTCAATTTCCTTCCAAAAAACATAAAATAATGGGATTCAAATTCTACAAAAGATTTAGTAATTCAATCTTGTTGTACAAATCATCCCATTTTATCTCTTCAGGACGCCACCCGAGTGCTACTAGCAGTGCCAGTGCCAGCTTCCTACTCCAACCACCCTTCAATTCTCACCACCAAGTTAATAATAACAATAGCTATAACAACCCTCCTCCTTTCATAATCCATAGAAGGTGGCATTTTGGCCATTCTCATGCCCATCACTCTGACCACCACCACCGACCCTCTCCTGGTGAGCAAAGCGAAAGCATATTCCGTTTGGGACTCGCTGCCGATATCGGCTTGGCGGCTGGAAAGGCTTTCACTGGCTATTTATCTGGTAGCACTGCCATCATCGCCGACGCTGCTCATTCTGTCTCTGACGTGGTGCTTAGTGGGATTGCGTTGTGGTCTTTCAAAGCTGGGATGGCTCCTAAAGATAAAGAACACCCTTATGGTCACTTTTTTTAATCTGTACCTAAGCTCTACTCACTCTCTCTCTCGGTTTAGGTTTTAGGCTGTAATCATGTAATTTGTTGAAAAATGATTATTAATGTCTTTTAATCCTAGCAAATCTATGCAGTAATGTCCAAATTAGTAAAACATATTTGGCTGTTTTAACTTGTCTTGGGTTGGGATTTCTCTTGCATCTGTCCTTGTGGAAACATAGATATTTTAGAGGAAGCAGAGAATAATCTGAATTTTGTTTTCCCTCTTAAACATCCAGAAAGGCCTGCGCATGTCTATCGATAAATCATCCTGGGATTGATTTTTAATTGATCCGGGATGGTTCATTCAATCGATTCATGATGATATATGCACATAATAAAGTTTGTTTTGCCCGTCTTGTATTGAGCACCGTTTTTGTTCTATAGAACCTTAGCTTCAAGTGTGTCTTGGATACCCCTAGTAACAGCTAAATTTGATGTGCTGTATTTATTTTTGGTTCCTGAGTTTTTTTTTCCTTCGCATAAGGTGTACAATAATCTTTTAGATGCATTGTGCATAGGGGCCTGTTTCTTGGTTTCATAATTGGTTTTCCTTCCTCTCAGGGCATGGCAAGTTTGAAACTCTTGGAGCCCTTGGGATATCTTGCATGCTTTTAGCAACTGCTGGTGGTATTGCGTGGCATGCATTAGATCTTTTACTTGTATAGTTCATTTCCTCTTGTTTCTCATCTTCATTAGCACCGACCATGAAGTTTGTCCACATTTTGGAATAAAATTACTCTACCTGCCTCACATAAACTTCATAAAGGATTTTGAATAAAAAATTGTAGAAATCAACCTTTTTCGTGTGCAGGGGTTGCTGACTGCAGTGCCTGAGGTAGCAAACCATCCATTGACCCATGAACATGTGCATAATCATCTTCAAGGTGGGCATCATCATGGGGTTGACATGGATCATCCCATCCTTGCTTTGAGTATGACAATTGTATCAATTTCTGTTAAAGAAGGGTAAGATATGTTGCATTATTTCTGGACAATCCTCTTTTGTTTCCTCTTTAGGAAGAGGTGGTTGCTTCTCTTTCACTTGCCTGTTCAATAGCCTTGAAATTATTCATTTGGCAGATATACCACGGTCTATTCAGATAATAATAACTTTATGTTGATGGACATATCCTTGAAGTCTTTTCTTTTGCAATGGTTGTGCTGCCATTGTGTGATGATGGTTTTTGAAGTGCAACTTTGGTTAATAAAATCTCATTTGAAACATGTAGCCTGTTTTGCTAAATATTTCTATATACACACCCGTGTCCATGGCTTCTAAAGGCAAAAACAACTAGGAGCTTTCTGTATTGTGTCTATATATGTATCTATGACCCTTACATCCCACTCTACATCCTTTATTTCTTGTGCAGAAGATAACACCCTAACTACGTTCCCTGCTCTGTGGCTTGTCTATTTCCTGTCTATAGCATCTTTTCCAGCTTCCTTTTCTATTGAAATCTATGATCTTGGCTCATTTGTCTTTGTGTCACCTCATGTTTCTTTTTCCTGCAGGCTTTACTGGGTAACAAAACGAGCTGGGGAAAGGCAAGGAAGTGGACTAATGAAAGCAAATGCTTGGCATCATCGTGCAGATGCCATTTCATCTGTTGTTGCTCTTATTGGTGTTGGTAAGAAGATTTTATTCATGTAGCTGGCATTCAGTATGGTTTGGTCTAAGTTGAACATGAAGCTAATTATTCCAAGATATTTTAACTAAGCAGCATAATTTGTTTAAGACTTGCAGTATAGTTTAGAATTACTGCAACATAATGACAGACTGTAGATTAATTATCAGTACATAATCCGTTTAAAAATCTGAATTTGATTTAATGTCATGGAAGATTTGTCAAAAAACACACTATCAAGACCCCAATAAGTTTTGGATCAATAAGATTCCTAAAATTAAACTGATGTGAAAGCCGAAATCATGCTTGCAAGATGTGTTTCACTTAATTTGTAAAAAACATCTGTCTTATATACTAGGCAGCCAATTGTTCTTTCAAAATTTCTTATTTTGGTGCCAACTGTTCAGTGTTTCTGAAATGTCAATGTCCGCGTGAATGATGAATAACACTTAGCCCTATTCTTTCTCATCATTCCTGCACGAAGTATTTTATGGTGCCTTTTCATAGCATATTATGACGTGAGGCTGTAACCTGGTTCATCCTATTGACTTGGGCAAAGTACTGGCCCTCTTTTCTTCTATCTTTAGTTTCACTGAAGTGATTTGTTAGTGGTTTTTTTTTATATATATTTATTTATTGTTAAAACATAGGCAGATGCAAAAGCAAGACTTTGAACAGAGGACCTCCTGGTATCCTTGGCCAAATTTTAACCACTTGTGCTAACCCTTGGTACCATGGCCATTTCTATACGTCTTATAAAGCACAAGCCATATAGTGATATAGTCTGTTTCATCTTTGGAAAAACTGTTTTCCAATTCTTCTAATAGATAGTATTCAATACACTTTTAATCTTCTTGTTCTGCCCATTCATTTCTCCCAAGTGTTCTTAAATCACTGATGCTAGTTGACCATCAATTTATTCTTCATCACTTTAGGAGGGGCTATTCTTGGGGTAAAGTTTCTGGATCCTCTTGCTGGACTTGTTGTCTCGGGTATGATACTTAAAGCTGGACTTGAATCAGGGTACCAGAGGTATACCTCCAATTACTTTGACTTAATCTTTCACTGAGCATCAGATGCATTTTCTAGCGGCATGAATCTCCTTATCTGACATCATGTTATGGACAAATCATAGTGTTTTGGAACTGGTAGATGCTGCAATCCCAGAGGAAGATCTGTATCCTATAAAGCAAACAATACTACAAGTTCAGGGAGTCCAGGTAGGCATCGGGATTTTATTCCTATAAACCCTTTTCTTTTCAGAACTTCTATGGTCATTTGTTTAGTGTTCACTATTCATTTAATATTACCTATCATTTAGGCTCTTTTGGTTGCTGACATAGTTTCAGAATACTGAAAGTCGCTACTTAACAATAGTGGAAAATGCATAAGCTAATAGCTGTGGATATCCCATCACAATGAAATTTCCTTTTAGTTTTGTCAGTTTGCAATTTTGTCCCATGTATTGAACCTAAAACTAATGGGACAGTTCAACTTTTTCAGCTCAACATCTTTGGTTGGCTGGCTTTGCATTAAATTTGATTCAGAAACATAGAATAGTCAGATATGATGCTAACTGCTAATCAGTAAATGATTGTGGTTCTTCTGTACAACCCATCTCCTTTGCCATGAGTTTGCTTGGAATGCCAGAGACATGGTGCCAGCTTTTGCAGCAAGAGACCTTGTAGTGCTTATATAGAAATAATACACATTTTGATCGCAAATATGATTACCAGTTAATAAAAAATTCCAATAGAACTTTTTATTAATATTTGTTGGGACAGTTCCGGGGGGGGGGGGGGGGGGGGTGGTGGTTAAAAGAAATTTAAACAAAAAAAAATTTAAATAAATACACAAATTTTTTTTTAAAAAAAAAAAAAAAAATTGAATGGCC
>Ga0307513_10008755_pt1 | contig 12891 bp, 16 predicted proteins | sample 15_EM_MG_FD_202174 | JGI IMG/M metagenome (GOLD analysis project Ga0307513, IMG submission 202174) | Populus trichocarpa ectomycorrhiza microbial communities from riparian zone in the Pacific Northwest, United States - 15_EM | ecosystem: Host-associated > Plants > Roots > Unclassified | place...
CTGAACTGGAATGGAAGAGTAGGCAAGAGTGCTGCCCTAAGGCTGGCAAGACGATTCAGCATATAAAGGCGCGAGGGCGGCTGAGTTCAAGATAGAAACCGGTGCCGACTGACGTAGGCTGACACAACCACCGGTGATACGGACCCCTTAAGTCCGAAGGTGGTTGATCCGTTCTAATTCCGCGAATGACAGCAATTGGAAATTCCGGATTGGAAGATGATGACGGCTCCGAGCGTGGAACAAGATCAAATAATATACAAACATAGGAAATAACCACAGTACAAGCATGGGTGCGAAATGCGAAATGCGAAGATGCTAGATTATGAATATGTCCAATGCAACGACATCGGCCTGGCCAGCCCGGGTCGTCTATAAATAAAACGGTATCGAGGGTCAGAAATGAAATCAAGTCGGCAGGAGTGACACACCTTAAGCCCAATAACCCTCTCGTCGTCTAACAATAGACCAGCTAGAGGAAACGTCGCGACAGTAGTCACTTCATAATAAGGTAAACTCGAAACCAGATCCTCCGTGAAGAACCCATCCGCAGGGACGACCGTCACATCTGTCATTATCCTCCTTTGTACAGATTGCCGGATGAGCGGGTGATTGTCTTCCGGGAAGAGAGGTGGCCGCTTGATGAAGAGTGGATTGAAATCCATCACTTGCAGGTGGCCGACGAACGGAGTTTTATCGTACACCAGCTGCGCCATACGGTGGCCGTGGACAGATTCTATCCACTTGTGAGGCCGTCGGTCGGGCACGGTGCGGCAGATCGCGCGCCAGATTGGGTATGGGACAGGCGGACCCCACCACTCGGCGGGAGGAACCATTCTGAAATGAAAGGGGGTTGGTCAGCGTAGATGTGAGTGCGAATTGAATGACATACGGATAGCTCTCCCATGGTTCTGGAAGAGGGTCGCCCAACAATTCAGGGTCGGGATCGATGAAGCGCAGCAGCGACTTTCTGTTGCATATGATGGAGATGTCCTTTCCTCTCCCTGCATTTGAGACGTGCGCAGAGAACACCACGATGCCACTATCCCGATCCGGTTCAAAGTACTTTGGTGGCCGCTCAAGTTTTTGGGTGGGCAAACGCGACCGCACACTCTCAGGCGTCGGCCTGCTTCTGCAAGTCACCGACACGTATTTGGCCTCGTTGACCAGTTCCGGCAGCTGGAGCGCACACAAATGTTTGATGGCCGGTCCGCGATCAAATTCCCCTGCTGGAGGAGTTGGGCGGAATATGAAGATGTTAAGCGATTCGGTGCGCGCACAGGGCAAGACGAACGTGTCGTGGCTGAGGAAAGTGAAGGAATCATAGCGCGAGTTTGGCATCGAGACGACCTATGAAAAGATAAGGAGCTGTCGCTCACTTGAGCAATATGGAAGACTTACTCCGCGAATGACACCAGATGTCCAGTCCCACACAACAAAACGTTCATAGTCCGAGTCACCCAATACTCCAGAACTGAACAGTACTCCCAGGTGCTTGCCGAGGACTTGCATGGTAATGATGTAAGAGTCCCAGTTGGTAGTGCAGTCGTATTTTAGGATCGGATCTTTGGCGTTATAGTGGGGCACACTGGATGTGAGACTTCTTAAGTGGACGCGGAAAGGATCGTGTGGGACTTGTGCGGGGCCCTGCTCTTCAAGAAGGACGAGGAGGTCTTGTTCTACATCAAAGGTTATTGCTGCGATGCCTATACCATAATCCACTTCCACCGTGCTCGGCGGCTTAGTCGCATTGGCACTTGGAAGCTCCTGGAAAACCAGTTCGCGGGGGCAGTGCTTGTTAATAGACTGACGTTTTCCAGTGACGAATATCCCAGAGGCAAGTTCATAGGGATATCCCCGGGCGTGGTCGATGGTTAGGACCTCGCGTCGAGACCAGGCAAGGTTGCGCCAGCCGAACTGCTGCTTGCGAAGGGCTTCGAGCCTCTTAAGAATGGAGACGGGAGTAGGGAGCTCGTTGAGTGCGGCATGACCCAACTCAATCCTATAACGAAGGATGATGTTGTCGTGGATAAGCGCGTCGAAGCGTTTGGAGACCTGGAAAGGTGTGAATAATTTGTTAGTGATGTTAGTTATAAATTAGAAGACGTGAAGAATACCCGTCTGCAAACGAGAATGTCTTGCAGTCCCAAAAACGAAAGAATAGTGACGACCAACTCCGCTGGGAGCGCCGGCGCCGGTTTGGGAGGCTGTGCGTGACGAGAAAATCGGGCGAAGAAAGAAGGAGTACGGCTCATAGAATTACAAGGAATATTTTTACAAGGCCAGGAAGGAGCGGAAGTGCAAGTGTCCAACCGCTCGTCCGCCTCAATAGTCGCACCAGGTCCTGAACCACCGCCTCACCGCGCCTTTCCCAAAGAGGCCCTGCACAATGCCAATTGTGGTCACATTACGCAAACGGTCCAGAGAGGAGGCTGTCCAGACGCAGCGCAAATTTTTCAAAAAGACTGCGCGAGGAAAGGTTATCAAGAGTCGGTAGTCTTCATTTCCTGCGGCTTTCTCTAGGCCAATGAGCCTCTCATTTGACAGTCATCCGTGAGAGATACCTTCGCGATGATGTCTCATGCGGGATCGATGCCTGTCCCAAGTGTCTAACCGATGTCGAGGCGGTACTCTCAGTGCACGGCTTAACAGGCCATCCAGCCTATTCAACTGGTCACATACTGGTTCCAGATACGAATATCTTTCTACGACAGGTCAGTGAACGCACTCTACCTGCTCTACCCGAAGCACCGGAGTGGCAACCAAAGACACCGGTGGGATTTGGATTTTGAAATCATAGAAGCAACCTAAGGAGTGTAATGCGATGAGTGAACGTGGTAACTGAGCCCCAGCCTCCAGATGGACCTTATAGAATCGAATCTCTTCAAGGCTCCCATCATTGTTCTCCAGACAGTGCTAGAAGAGGTCCGACACCGTTCACTACCGCTGCACAATCGTCTTAAGGTCTTGTTCAGAACGGACGACAAGCAAGTTTTTGTATTTTATAATGAGTATCGCGAGTGAGTTAACACAGAGTCTCATGGTGACGGAATGCTTACCATATCAAGGGATACCGCTGTCTTTCGAATGGGTGATGAGTCGCCGAATGACCTCAATGACCGAGGTAGGATAACGGTCTCGCCCTCATCTGTAGTTAATCAACCTGTGATAGCAATTCGCAAGGCGGCCTCTTGGTATGCCCAGCACGTTGCGTCGATGAAAGTCGGGTTGAGAGGGAAAATGCCCCCCTCGATTGTCCTCTTGACCGACGATGTGGAGAACCGCAAACGGGCTGAGGCAGAAGGCATCCCGACTAGTTCTGGTACGTTCGCTGAATACTCAACATCTACATCGACTGACTGTTAGTTAATAGTACGAAAGTACATTGAGGACTCGCCGAACGCAATCCAACTCCTGGATCTTCTTGCCACTTCCAATGCCGATGTACCGACGGCTGCCGGTCAACAAAAGAAAGCTATATACCCGGAGTATATGTCCCCTCTCATGGTTAACGCGGGTATCAAGTCCGGCGAGCTTCACCAAGGCCATTTCTCAGCCAACCCACACAACTACTTGGAGGTGCGTAGGATATTTTACGAAGCAGAAGTATTGACGATCGCGACAGGGTACGGTCAGAGTTCCTGCCTATAGCAAGCCCGTCTTACTAGTCGGACGAGAGAGCATGAACCGCGCTGTCCACGGTGACATCGTCGCGGTCGAGATCTTCCCAGAGAGCGAATGGAAGGCGCCCGCGGATGCAGTGGTGGATCAAAATGGTGCGACATTTGATCTTGTGCCCGCTGTTAAATTCAGTTCTGTCCATAGCTGCCCTGCGGGACGACGACGCCGACGATTCGGATGTGGAAGATGACGCGAATCCTGGAAAGTCTACAGAACATCAACTGGTGAATAAACTCAAGGAGATGGAGCAACCTAGGGCACAAAAGGAGAAACACCCAACTGGTCGGATTGTGGGGATGATCAAGCGAAACTGGAGAGCGTAGGTCCATGTGGGCTACCGCTCCTCGGTATTATCTGAAAGCCCTCTAGATACGTCTGCCACGTAGATAAAACCTCCCTGGCGTCCGTATCGTTGACTTCTACCGCCGCACAAACGATATTCGTGACACCGACGTCGGCGCTCTTGCCCCGCATCCGACTACGGACGCGGCAGGCACCCGCCCTTCTTGACCAAAAGATCCTTGTCACGGTTGATCAATGGGACGTCACGTCGCGTTACCCTGAGGGGCACTTCGTGCGGGCATTGGGTCCAGTGGGTGGAAGAGAGGCAGAACAGGAGTCCCTGTTGCTCGAACACGGTGTTCCGTATGCTGCCTTCGGAAGAGCCGTCATGGACTGTCTACCGAAAGAAGGCGACTCGTGGGTCGTCCCTGCAACGGGCCCAGCATGGAAGGACCGCGAGGACCTCCGGACCCTCCTGGTTTGCAGCATCGACCCTCCAGGTTAGCTTCTCACTCTATCCTAGTGCACGGTGCCAACTCGAAAGCTGATGCACCTCAACTCCGAAGGGTGTCAAGATATTGACGACGCATTGCACGCTCGGCGGCTCCCGAATGGTAATATCGAGGCTGGCGTCCGTACGTACTCTGTTGGTCATATCGATCACCCACACCCTGAATTCCTTCCCGGTCTCAGATATCGCCGATGTATCTCATTTCGTTCACCCTGAGACTGCTATGGATGGCGAAGCAGCTGCAAGAGGGACGACCGTATACCTTGTGGACAGGCGCATCGACATGCTGCCCAGTCTTCTAGGGACTAATTTATGCTCCTTACGGCCTCATGTCGAGAGATTGGCCTTCTCGGCAATTTGGGTACGTGTCCAATAGATTCCTTACAAAACCGTACTCAAAAATCGCTAATAACCAGGAACTGACGCCCGAAGCTGAAATCGTCAATGTGCGCTTCACCAAATCGGTCATTGCTTCGAAGGCGGCCTTCACCTACGAAGAGGCCCAGTTGCGCAAAGACGACGGGTACGCTATTTCATTCCGTCATTTTGAATTTAGGTCTGGAGCTGATCGATATCGGCTGGCCTAACTCCTCTTCTACCGCACCCTGCGCCCTGCATCGCTCCTGCCTGATGTCAACCTCCATACTACTTGCATGTGCTTGTGATGCAGCGCGCAGAACGATGACCTGACGAAGTCCATTCGCCTCCTGAACGGTTTGGCCGGAAAGCTCAAGGCGAAACGGATGAAAGCCGGAGCGCTCAACCTAGCGTCCCCGGAAGTGAAGATCCACATGGAGAGTGCGGAGTCGTCTGATCCCATCGATGTCAAGCAGAAAGAACAAATGGAAACCAACTCCCTCGTGGAAGAATTCATGCTTCTTGCCAATATCAGCGTCGCCACCAAAATCAATGAGACATTCCCTCTGACTGCCGTTCTCAGGTGGGTCGTGTCCGCCTTTTTCTGGGTTTTATTTGGTCTATACCCAAAGATGGAAATCCGGTGTGCTCCCAAACAGTTGCCCTTCTCTCCATTCCCACCCTAGCACCCAATGACCAGTGGGGGTCAACGGCCCCGAGCAGTTTGAAGGTCTCTTCCAAAGAACACCCGTTTTACACGGTCTTTCTTTTCCGGTTTCGTCTCCCGAGTAAGTATTCAGTCATGCTTACAAAGAGATCGTAGACGTCATATGCCCCCTCCAAGCAGCAATTTCGAGACCCTGCAGGATATATTAATGAAGCGCAAAGGTCTGAAGTTGGACGTATCCAGCTCCGGTGCTCTGGCCGCGTCTTTGGACAAGTGCATTGTACGTCTATTCACTTCCCATTTAACCCCTCGGCGCATCGTACCATTAGTCCACCGCGCCGTTCATCTCAGCTGCGAGGATCTGCTGGAAAAAATCGATAATGCATAGAAAAGAAATGAACCCTCAACTCTCGCACGACCTAGCCCCTGGCATCTCCTGATATTTTCGCTTGCTGACATACTCTTCGCTTCCTCGGCCCTCTTCGTCCGTCGGCGACGGTGGTGCGAAAATAGGACCCACGGGAGCCTGCATTCAACACGCTTGTACGGATTATGGCCACGAGGTGCATGCTTTCTGCGGAATACTTCTGCTCTGGAAGCGTACCTCGTGATACCTTTGGTCATTATGGCCTCGCAAGCCCGATCTATACCCATTTCACGAGTCCTATCAGACGCTATGCCGGTCAGTCGGCCAACCCACGTTATTTTCTTAGGCGCGAGTTCCCGTTGACCGTTTTGCCTACCAGACGTTCTTGCTCACCGCCAATTAGCCGCGGCGATCGGGCATTCACCATTGCACGCGTCGTTACATTCGAGGGATTATGTCGAGAGGGTACTTTCCCTCGTCAATAAACGCCATCGTATGGCGCAGTTTGCGAGCCGGGCAAGCATCGAATTCTACGTCGGACTGGCGCTAAAGGGCAAGATGAGCACCACCACCGATAAGAAAGGAGTCCCGGAAGAAGCATACGTGATTCGCGCATTTACGAATGGCGTCGGTGTGTTCGTCCACAGGTATGGGCGACGCGCGTCCATTTCCTTTGTCGGATGTTTGTGCTCACGTTTTCTGATCTCCTAGATTGGGTATCGAGGGATTAGTAATGTTCAAGAAGGATATGGAGTTTGATCCGAATGCGTATGCGATTACTTTACCTGCTCCACAGGGTCCGGTCACCGTCGCCGTCTTTGATAAAGTCCGGGTCAATATCACCGTCGAGACTGATAGGAACACCCAGCGAGGTAAAGTCCATATGACACTCTCGTCTCCGGTGGACTCGCAAAACCTCTAAAAGGCCGGCGGAGGAAGATGTCCTGACAACCTAGTGGAGTCGATGCTGAATATAATGTGGAGTTGATTGTTGAGAGGGGACCGTCAAGAAAGCGGATAGATATTGTTACACTCGGTACACGTGAACCAGAACGAAACCAAAAATATTCGAAAAAAGGGAGAGAAGCTAGAAATAGATGAGAATATGGGAAGCCAAGAAAGGGAAGCCGATATTGCGTCCGTTAATACCGTTCTCTGATTCTGCGGAAGCTCTCAACCGGAGGCTGGTCAAAGGAGATGAGAGTATAATCAAGAAGAAACGCCGTGGGTCGCGGGTAATTGCAATGAGGGACCATTACTGCCGGAGTGGTCGGGAGTGACAAGAGAAAGAAACAATCTGGAGGCTGGGCGGCGAGACACGCTCATTGGTAAGGACCCCAGGGAGCGTAGTGGTTTAGAGTATTATACTGAGGTAGTACCCACGGGTTAGATTGAGGTGGAGTAGATACGGGTAGTTGCGGCGCAGGAACCCAGCCTAGCGGATATGGATCGAGGGGAGACCCAGGTGGCGGTGCGTACATATAAGGAGTATGATTCCATCCGTGTATTTGACTGAGATGAGGCGGGGCCAGTTGTGGATAGCGATGGCCAGTCAGAGGCCGTGATTCGTACACCGACGGGGCTTGAGGCTGGTGTTGGTAGACGGGTGTATGCATCGATATCGGCGTTTGTAAATGCGCCAGTTGGGCCAGCCTTGGAACCTGGAACATTGGAGGTGGGCTTTGGTATAGTGGCGGTGTAGCGAGATAAGGTGCTTGGCCATACATAGGAGGCGGTGTCAGAACAGAGGGCGCTTGCGACGGTGGAACCGGTGCAGGATAAGATGGGAAAGCTTGGAAACGTGGTGGTGTCGACGCGGGAGTAGGTTGTTGTAGAATCGATGGAGCAGCTCCGGGTGGCAATGCTTCGTATGGGGGCGGACTAGTTGAGGATATGGAGGAAGGTGTAGTCGGAGCAGAGTAGAGGTCCCTTAGAGATTGATACCCCTGACGGATACCCATCAGCGTGTGGTAGACGTCAAGAACTGCGTATCCATCGTTCGCTGCATCTACGGGAAGGTTAGATAAGACATGAGGCAAGACTAGAGATACTTACAGGCTCTCTGTGACTCGGTGAGGTCGCGATTCTCCCAGTTGGAACACTGTTGCTCCTTATCGACACATCGCCCAAGATAACGAGCAGCCAACCGTGCCAAGGCAATCATGCTGCCTTGCCTATATGCACGTTCGCCCCAAAAAGGGTCAAGCTCCAACGCAAGAGGACTAAGGTCGAGATAGGTCTTAACTTCCACGCCCCAATCGGATCGCAGCTTCCGTACATCCTGCTCGATCCCTGCACCAACTTTAAGGATATTCGGGTTCTCTAATATCTCGCGAAGATTTGGTGGGAAAAAGGGAAAGCCGTGAACGTGGTGGAGCTGACACTCATCACGACCGGCAACCTGGACGAGCGCAATGCGATTCGATTCATTCTTCCTCCTCATAGGCTTCCATTCTGCATCTATCCCTATCACATCGCAGCTACGTAAGCGGAATCAGTGAGGAATCTTGGTCCCAAAACGAGGCACATGGACACACTCTGTGAAGCGAAGGGCAGCAATGTCCGAAGCGTCCAGGTGGTTGTAATAAGTGACTCTACGTGATGTATTCGCATCACGAAATGAATAACTTGGGAGAGAATTGAGGAGCGCCATCCAGTTGTACGGAGGTGCGACCGGGTCTTGCTTGGTGTCGCCGGATGACGTCTCGTTGGCCGTGGGTCTTGTTTCTGTATTGAGAGAGCTGGTTAGGGGTTGTTTGACGACTTGTGGGCCCACGTCGGCCGGACTTGAGGTCCAGAGGTAGCGGTGGTGTCATCCAAGGTTGCGAACTGAGAGGCAGGTCAGAGGCAGGTCAGCCAGCCGCGCCTCCGAACAACCCCCCCCGCCAAGGTTAAGCGAAACACCCGGGGGCGTGGCCGCAGCATGTGAAGACATGTTTCAGTTAGGCGTTAGGCGCTTCACCTATGCTGTGCCAGAGTCCCGTTCGAGCCCGTCGGCACTCGTAAGTCTTGACGCGTCAATTACGCGTTACTAAGCGATGCCTTTATCCATACAGGTCGTCATAAATGTACATTAGATCGTCATTAATGCGAGCCCTGGCTGCCCCTGCGTGGTCTAGTACCTAATTCAACAGACCGATCCCCAGTATAATAAACATTAATATCGGTTGTTTACCCATTGGTGTTCAACTCAATTAGTCTCGCTTTGACGGCCCAGCCTGCAATTTAGAGGTCCAACTGCTACGATCCGAGGTTGCACGGCAGACCACTGCCGATACGAGGTGCCCCTCTAACAGGGATACTTTCAGAGTGTAACGGAACTGTCAGTTCTTTTCCCCCGGGTGTAGGGCTCCGGTAGGAGCCATTAGCCTCGCGCCGCCGCCCCCGCTCGGCCCGCTGTTGTCGCATATAACCAGCCACGCGGCCGAAGTGAGGTTGAACGAGGTACGAACTCTAGCATAAAGGCTACCCTGCACCTGCCGCGGGAAATGACATCAGGGCCAAACAATTCCTTGACCCTTCCACTATAAAGGTGAGAGAACTTTCATACGCTGTAATTGGTCACTCTTCACTCATGCCCTCCCATCCCAGCCCTCTTGGCTCGCACCTCACCAGGTCCTCTGTGTACGCCGTGAGGGAGTTGGAATTCGGACATAATAACTGTTACATCCACACATTCCAAGGTCACCTTGACTGCCAAAGGCAGCGATGGTTCCGCCACATCCAGTGTTGGGGCATTCTCGATGAGAGACAAATGAATGGATTGCTAAACAAGTAACATTGTGCTTATCCAGGTCCCTTGCGGTGCACCAGTAATCCTGTTTGCGTGTGCCATGCCAGGAGCGCGACTCTTCCTGTCCACGATCCTCAGGTAAGCAGTATTTTTAACTCATGGATGGCCTCGATTTTATGACTTGTTGGTTGTCTTATTATGTGGAATTCACTATGGATTTTCCTTTCTTGCTATTCGATAGTTGAAGCCCCTGACTGAAGCTAATCCGTTCTGCGGCTCCACAAGCCGCCACCCTTTCACCCCTTTCACTTGCTATCGTGTTACCCGGCCCCTCTGTGTGAATGGTGTGGATATAAATACCGCTCGGAATTTACCCTCGCCCGGTGATCGCGGTCAATCGATATTCCGGAACTTCCGCTTGATTCAGTAATGACACTAACACGCGGAGAGGAGTCCTTACAAACAACAATTGCAAAGTGACAGCTTCTTCCTACTTGGCACCTTCGTAGTTTGCAACAGGATGCGGGAAATTGGTGCCGCTTTGGGTTAGAGCGGACACACACAGGAGAGTGTGCAAGCCAGCCTTTCTTCGAGGAAATACTTGATTATGAAGCACAGGTCGAGTCGCCCCACGTGTTGATGGATGGCCGTGTTCGCGCCCCGAGCCGTGGGTTGTGTTAGATCACATCACCTAAAGCGACACATTCCGGAACCGAAGCCTTGTGCGTATCACATGAGCAGGGCTTATACCCTAATATGGCTTCCGGGTGGTGGCGTTAGAAGCCTCGAAGATGAGCGCCAATTCACAGTCATCCAGTGTGCGTACCGGCTCAAAAATAATACGGCCGTTTGCAGATGATATGAGGGCATCTAGAGGCCACTAGGCTCGTCGACTAACGGAGGGAGAGAAATATCAAGGCAACCCTCGAGCAGGCACCAGCGAGACGTTTCTCGCTGCTATAATGTATCAAAGTCCGAATGGCAGTGAACGACTGTCCCTTCTTGAACCCTGGAAGGCCTTGGCACTCACACCGTCAAATCGTCGCGTGTTATTCTGGGCCTTGCACTGTTCCTGAAAGTCACATTCATTTCTGCACCTACCTAGAGCTAAATACGCGAGTTGGGCAAATGACTTTGGCCATCGAAGCACCAAATTCACCACCTTCCGCAACTTTAATTTCGCTTCTCAATCTCGCCCAAAGGAAATGGATTGGAAGGACCCTCCTATATCTGCCATTTTGTATTCCCTTGCATGACGGAGTGCAGGGTGCTGAAAGTGCGCAGACACAAGAGTTTTTCTCTTTTTAATAAAATTCCTTGAGGGTCGGTGCGTGCCACAATTTCCTTGCAACAATACTCCTTACACAGATCGGTAACAGCATGTGACGTTGCACCTAATTGCGCTGTAGAAGCTTCTTTCTGCGCTACAAGATCGAAGTTTTGAATGGATTCCGCCTGGTGGAGGATAGAAGCCAACAGGGATTATCAGATAGCCTTTGGCTTGAAAAAATAGTGGTCACGTGGAGCAATCCCGAATTCCCAGTTTCGGAGGGCCAAGGCAGAAATTTAACCAGGTCCAAAGCGACCAAACATTATCCACCACCCTTGGACCGCATCTCCTGGGTTTCTCTCGAAAATCGTAAACTCCACCACAAGCGATAATCTTAGCGTATAAGCTCAACCTTAGTTTTAAACCACCTATTCCTGCAGTCCTCTCCCTTCCCCGCTGCTGCCGACACGACGCGAACACGACGCGCAAACTTGCCGACTCACGCGACTAGACCGGGCGGCGGCTTCAAACTCTGACTAGTCATGCTAAGGGTATCTTTATATTCGTGAGTGCCCAGCTATGGTCAGAATTGGGCTGACGGTGTGTCTTCTGTGCACTTTCATCGGTGAATTCGCAGAACACATCGTCGAATATGTGCGAATCATCGAGTTAATTCGACTGTACTTTTAATCCGATCACGCACCCCGTCATGCATCTCCTACGCTCTCTATTCCACTGCTTTACCCGAAGGTCAAAATGAAAAGGCCGTGGGTGGGAGTTCAGTCCCACCCGTGGCCTCAACTTCGACCGGAAGAAAAGCGATAGACCTAAAACCTGCGCCAAGGAAACCTTTAGCGACGTCCGTTCAACCACCAGCGTCCAAACTTGCTGTCCATTCAACGGCCTCCCAACTCTCGGCATCTACAAAAACAGTTAAGGAATCAACAATCAGTCGGCCCAATAGATATTCCATCCCTCCCCTCCATCTGCCCGTAATGCCCACTCCCGAGCCCTCGGCCGGTATCTTCAAGACCGCAGTGGCGGATATTGACGACGCCCTCCAGTCTGGAGTGCTGCAACCTGTCCCTCCAGGGACCCAGGGCTGGTGGCTAACATATCATAAGTTCAAAGAACTCGTGAAATTTTATTTGTTCGGCGTTAAGAAGCTTGCGGTTGACCACCGGCGGATGGCTGCGTCCATTCGACGGAAGGAAAGGACTAAGAGAACGTGGAGAGAGAACGAATTTCTACGGACATATCGTACAGATCTTTTACGGTGAGTCTGGCTCACCGCAGAACGCGGACATTATTGAAACCAAGAGGTCACACAGGCTAGTGCCATTCCTATCCATTGTCCTCGTTCTGGAAGAGGCTCTCCCTTTGGTCGTTATCTACGCCCCTTTCTTATTACCTTCTACCTGTAAGTTGCCGAGTCAGCAAAGACGAATCGATAGCATCGCGGACCAGAAACGTGCCAAGGCATTGCTACTCGCGAATGATGCGCTTTCCACGTCCAACACGGCGATTACGTCTTTGTTATCCGCCAAAGATTCCCATCCAACGGTAGTCCGAGCGATCGCGAGGTATGAGTGTTCCCGGGCTGGTGTGTCTCCATTTTTTCACATCCTCCTTACAGGGTGCTTGGTCTCCCGAGGTACCTCCCAACGTCGATTCAACACATCTTTATTACCCGCCGCCTCCGAACCATCGCCGCACAAGATGCGCAAGTATCCCAAGACGTTCATAATGGCCTAAGCCTATCGACTGAGTACACCCTGGAAGAGCTCAAGACAATTCTCGGTCGACAAGGATTGTACGTGTTATTTTGGTGCTCGGCGCGATGGGCACGCAGATACTAAGCGTTTTTTTTTTCCTTTCAAAGCCCCACTACTGGTCTCACCACAACACAGCTACGAGAGAACCTCCAGAATCATCTTTTCCCACCGAAGGAAGCAGACATTCCGCAAGGGGAGTGGGCGCTTGTCCGGTTGGGTGCGATCGTCCATGCGACCAGGGTGTGGCAGAC